>JGI12210J13797_10516098_pt1 | contig 18860 bp, 12 predicted proteins | sample ElkSlonscriptome_3_FD_13797 | JGI IMG/M metagenome (IMG submission 13797)
AGTACACCTGGCCGAAGCCGGTGCCGAGCATGTCGGGGATCAGGTCCTGCTCGAAGGGCTGGTACGGATCGACGCTCAGGCCGAACCGGCCGTTGATCCGAGCCTGTGCTTCGGCGAGGTCGGCGGCGTCACCGTCGCCAGTACACCCAGCATCACCACATACGCGACCCGCCCAGTCAGCCAGAGGCTGAATGCGGTTCGTCGGCACGGAGACACCGGTCCAATCACCCTGCAGGGTGAAGTTCGGCGTTCCGGCACGACCCTTCTTGGTGAAGATCTGGATCACACCGTTCGAGGCCTCGGTCCCGTAGAGCGTGGCCGCAGCCGCACCCTTCAGAATCTCGACGCGCTCGATGGACTCCGGGGGGATGTCGTCCAGGCGAGAGGTGTTCCCCTGCCCTCCGGCCCCGATGGGGACGGCGCCGTTGTCCATCCGAATCCCGTCGACGAAGATGATCGGCTCGTTGAGCTGTGAGAGGGAGGCAGAACCGCGAATCCGGATCTGCGCACCCTCACCGGTCACACCCGACGCGGGAAGGGCGACGACGCCTGGCTCACGACCTGCGATGAGCTGGGAGAAGTCGGTGACCGGGGCGTCCTGCAGTGAAGACGCATCGATCGTTGCGATCGTGTTGCCGAGCTTCCTCTTCTCCGTCGCCACACCGGCTCCGGTGACGACGATCTGGTCGAGCTGGATCGCCGTCTGTTCGAGGTTGAAGTCCAGCGTCACCGCTTCTCCCGCCTCGACCACGATGGTCCGGCGAACGAGGCGATAGCCCACGATCTCCGCGGTGACTTCCTGCTCACCTGCGGGGACGTTCAAAAGAAGGAAGCGACCCGCGGCATTCGTAAGGGCACCAACGCTGGTGCCCTGGATGAATACCTGGACCGCCTCCAGGGGACGCTGCGAAGCCGCGTCCCTCACCTGACCCACGATCTGACCCGTCTGGGCCGACGCGGGAAAGGCTGCCGCGCCCAATGCGAAGACGGTGGCCCCGAGAAGGGCTCCTCGTTTCGCAAGGGACGTGAGGCGAGCGGACATGGAACTACTCATTTCCGTCCTCCCGAATGAAGTGAAATGGGGACCACCCTTTCTAGCTCTGTTGCGAGGTCGATCTATGAAAAACCGACGCGATCACACGCGCCGGAAAGGGTGCATGTTTGCGCCCTGTCCACCCCACCTCACCCCTCTCCGCGGATCTTCCCGCGTCCGCCCCCTGACGGCACAAGCGGGCAGAATACCGGCCCCCTGGAGGATATGTCAAGCAACCCTCAACACTTCTTGTGCATCCCGTGTCCCTTCCGGACCGGTGATGCGCCCCGTCAATCCAGCTGTGCCACGCACTCGATCTCGACGTGGACGTCCCGGGGAAGACGAGCCGCCTGAACGGCAGCCCGAGCCGGCCGATGATCGCCGAAGTGCTGGGCGTAGACACCGTTCATCGCGGCAAAGTCGTCCATGTCCTTCAGGAACACGGTGGTCTTCACGACCTGGGCCAGCGACGACCCGGCGGCCTCCAGGACGGCGGCGAGGTTCTTCAGGACCTGGTCGGTCTGTTCCTCCACGCCGCCCTCGACCTGCTCCATCGTCCGGGGATCGAAGGGAATCTGCCCGGAGCAGTAGACCATGCCTCCGGCGACCACCGCCTGGGAGTAGGGTCCGATCGCCTGGGGCGCGGCACTGGTCTCCACGTACTTCGTCTTCATCGGCTCTTCACCTGTTGGGATGAGAATCTTGGGGATGAGAATCGAGGGCAGGGGCCGGCATGCGGCCCCTGCCCTCGATGGGCCAGCCTTCGATCGTCCCGCCGTCGACGGTCAGGATTCGATCCTGGAGGTTGACCGAGACACAGACGTGGTTCGGAACGAGGTGGATCCGGTCACCGACCCGGGGTCGCCAATCGGTGGGCCCGAGATCGAGGACGCCGTGCTCCTCGGACAGCGCCACCGCCTTCACCTCGGGGTGGCCCCGGACCACCGCGAAGCCCACGCCGCCCCAGGGCTCCTTGGCGAGGGTCTTGGAGCCCGCGTCCACCGCCGCCCGGCCGGGAATCCGGGTGCTGACCACGGTGGCAAGGACGGTGTAGGCACAATCCTCTTCCTGTGCAGCCCCCTGAGACACGGCGCTCCGATCATTGTAGACGCACGTACCGGCACGGATCTCCGTCAGTCCCGGAAGCTCGTGGCTCTGCCACAGCGTCGGGGTGGTACCCCCGCTGACCACCGACGCGTGAAGGCCCCTGGCGTCGAGGGCGGCATAGACCCTTTCGAGGTGTTCACCGAGGGCCCTCATCAACGGTGCCCGCTCCGGACCCGGCTCCCGGATGTGGCCCGCGTAGAAGAGGAGACCTTCGAAGGAGACGCCGTCCAGCTCTTCGACCTCCGCCGCCAGGCGGGCGGCGTCCGCCGGGTCCGGGATCCCCACCCGCCTCAGGCCCACGTCGAGTTCGACCAGAATCTTGGCCTCACGGCCCGCGGCTCGGACCGCTTGTGCCAACGGGTACAGGACTTCGACGGAGTCCAGAGCGACCTTGAGTCGAACCGATTCCGGGAGGCGGACCAGGCGGTCGAGCTTTGCCGCTCCCACCGGAGGGTAGGCCAGGAGGAGGTCCGAGGTCACGCGGCTCATCACCTCGGCCTCGTGAAGCGTGGCCACCGTCAGCCCCTGGGCGCCGGCATCCAACTGCAGCCGGGCCACCCCGAGACTCTTGTGGGTCTTCACGTGAGGGCGCCAGGCCAGGCCGTGATCGGTACAGTATTCCACCACGCGCGAGGCGTTGGCTCGCACGGTAGGCAGGTCCACGACGGCCACCGGCGTCTCCACCGTGGCCAGGGAGATGTCGGAGAGAATCGTCACGGTGTCCTGGCCGGGAGGATCTCCTCGATCTGTCGGGTGAAGGTCGTATCCCCTTCCTGAACCGGCCCGGCCCTCATGTGGCGCACCACACCCTCGGTGTCGACGAGGAAGGTCGCGGGGAGCCCGAGCACGCCGAGTTCGTCCATGGAGACCATCCCCGGGTCGAGGAGGATGTCGTAGTCGACCCCGGCCTCCACCAGGAAGGCCTCGAGAAGGTCCCGAGCGCCGGCGTTGTCCACGGAGACCCCCACCACGGCCAACCCCCGAGGTCCATACTCCCGGCTGAGTCTCTGGAAGTAGGGCATCTCTGCCCGGCAGGGTGGGCACCACGTGGCCCACAGGTTAAGGAGGACCGCCTCACCCCGGTAGTCGGCAAGGGCGACGGATTCTCCGTCGAGGGTGGTCGCCGTGAGGCTCGGCAGCGCGTCTCCGGCCCGGGGGGGTGCGCTTCCTTCCGGTACGCACCCGCCGACGACGAGGAGGCAGGCGAGTGCAGCTGCGGACCGAAGGGTCGAGGACGTCATCGAGGGTTCTCCAGCTGAGCGACGCGTACCGCCACCGGTCCTCCATCGGAGGCCTCCGTCCAGGCGGCGAAGAGCCGCTCGCCGTCGCCGAGAGGGAGGAGCTGTGGAAAGCCCGAGGCCCGTGCGCTTCGAGCGGTCGAGAGTGTGTGGGATGGCCCGAGGGAGCCATGGGGGTATGCCCGTCGAAGCCGCAACTCGCCGTTCCCGTTCCCCGTCTCTTCGAGCCACAGCACCACGGCGGATCCGTCGGAGACCAACACGACGTCGGTCCGGCCCAGAGGCCGACCGTCGTCGATCCGGGTCGGAGGTCCGAACGTCGCTCCACCGTCGCCGGAGAAGGCGACCTGAACCCGTGGGTCCTCGCCGGGGGCGGCAAACCAGGCCACGGCGACCTGGTTCGAGCGGGCGTCGACGGCCGGGCCATTCACGGGACAACCCGGAATCACCCACCCGTCCCGGTGCACGGGCTGCGGAGGGGTCCAACCTTGATCCCAGCGGACGACGTGGATGTCCCGGACCTCCTCCGGTGAACGATCCCGGTAGACGATCACGGGGCCGCTGTCCGTGAGGGCCGCGTCGGTCTGGCAGCAGTCGCAGATGCGGCCGTCGAGTTCCTGCTCCGCGTCCGGCGCCTCCGCCGCCACCCCCTTCGTGCGAGCGCGAAGGGTCATCTCGTCGGAGGCGGGACCGTGCTCACCATCGGCGAACTTGCGTCCGTCGAGCCAGACCGCGCCCCACCCCCCGTCTCCGTCGGGCCACACGGTCACGAAGCCGTGCTCCGTGGGGCTGCGGTCCTCGTGGAGGATCGAGGGGGGCCCCCAGCTCTCCCCGCCATCGGAGCTCTCGGCGATACGCACCCCGTAGTCGTACCCGCCAGCGGGTCCGCGCTGCAACCAATGGGCGACCCAGCCACCGGGAGCCACCTCGATCACCGAGGGGAAGTCGGCCCAGTTGACGAAGAAGTCGTCCCGCTCCACCACGGTCCTGGGCTCCCCGAAGCCCCCGTGCAGGTCGTATCGGACGGCCCGGAGTCGCGAGAGCCTTTCGGAGGCCGCAGCCGGCTCGCCGCTCTCCGGCGCCCCATCCTCTCTCGCAGGGGCGAGCCAGGACAGGATGACCCCGCCGTCCTCGAGAGGGGACAGGTGCGGCATCCCTCCCCCTTCGAGCGCGGACAGTGTCAGCGGGGTCACCTCCCAGCCGTCTCCGTTCCGCACGACTGGATCCGAGTCCACGGGCCCACAGGCGAAGAACGCCGAGAGGGCAGGCAGGGAAAGGGCGAGACGGTGACTCCGTAGATCTCTCACAGGTGGCTCATGGCCCCTTCGGTCGGGATTCGGGTATGGAACGTGCCAGGGATGGAGAATGACTTCGAAGGTCGGTCGCCCGTTCGCACAACGCAATCGCGGATGGAACCCGCGACCGGGACTCGGGGATTTCTTCCCCGAATACACGAACGACAGACGCGGCGTGCACGAGCCTCCCGCCCGCTGCCGCCGCACTCCTAGGAGATCGTTGATGAGAAGGGTCGCCGTAACTCTCACGTCGCTGTTGGCCTTGTTGGCTGTAGCCCCCCTCGCTGTGGAGGCGCAGTACTTCGGACGGAACAAGGTCCAGTACGACGACTTCGACTTCCAGGTGTTGAAGACCGACCACTTCGACATCCACTACTACCGGTCGTTCGAGGTCGCCATCCAGGACGTGACCCGGATGAGTGAACGGTGGTACGAGCGTCTGGCCCGGACCTTCCAGCACGAGTTCGAAACGGCCAAGCCCCTCATCTTCTACGCGGACCACCCGGACTTCCAGCAGACGAATACCCTCCAGGGCTTCATCAATCCGGGGACGGGAGGGGTCACGGAATCGCTGAAGAACCGCGTGATCATGCCCCTGGCCAGCTCGTACGCCGACACGGACCACGTCCTGGGACACGAGCTCGTACACGCCTTCCAGTACAACATCGCGCAGTCCCGAGGCGGAGGCGGCCTGCAGGGCCTCGTTCGACTCCCCTTGTGGTTGGTCGAGGGGATGGCGGAGTACATGTCGGTGGGTCGGGAGGACCCCCTCACGGCCATGTGGATGCGGGACGCGCTCCTCCGGGACGACTTCCCCACCATCCAGCAGATGACCCGGGAGGCCCGATTCTTTCCCTACCGGTTCGGTCAGGCGCTGTGGGCCTACATTGGCGGCACCTACGGCGACGACGCCGTGGTGAACGTCTACCGGCGCTCGCTCCGCATCGGCTTCCCGGGCGCGATCCAGCAGGTGCTCGGTGTCTCGCCGGACACCCTCTCCGTGCAGTGGCGCGAGGGCGTGCGCGAGGCCTACGAACCCTTCATGGAGGGGCGGACGGCGCCGGCGGAGGTCGGGACGCTGATCCTGGGGCCCGAAACCGGCGGCGGTCGTCAGAACGTGTCTCCGTCGGTCTCCCCGGACGGACGCTATGTCGCCTTCTCGTCAGAGAAGGATCTGTTCTCCGTGGATCTCTACCTGGCCGAGGTGGCGACCGGGAGGATCATCCGGAAGCTGTCCAGCGCGACCTCCGATCCACACTCCGACGCTCTTCGATACATCGACGCGTCAGGCACCTTCTCGCCGGACGGGAGTCAATTCGCGTACGTGGTCTTCGCCGGAGGCAGCAACCAGTTGGTGATCGTAGACACCGACGACGGGGACGTCCGGGAGCGGATCGATTTCGAGGATGCCGGGATCGGGTCCATGAATCACCCCACCTGGTCGCCGGATGGACGCTACATCGCCTTCTCCGGGACCATCGGCGCCATCAGTGACCTCTTCCTGTGGGATCTCGAGACGGAGGAGCTCACCCAGCTCACCAATGACAAGCATGCGGACTTGCAGCCCGACTGGTCGCCGGACGGACGTACTCTGGTCTTCGCCAGCGATCGAGGCCCTACGACGGACTTCACGAAGCTGGTGTATTCCAACTTCCAACTGGCCACGCTGGACCTCGCCACGCGAGGCGTCCGGGTCTTCGACGTCCTCGGGGACGTGCGCCATTCCAATCCGCAGTTCGCCCCCGACGGCCGGAGCATCTACTTCCTCTCCGACGCCGACGGCTTCTCGGACATCTATCGGCTGGACATGCCCACAGGTGAGGTGGGCCGGGTCACGGAGGTCGCCACCGGCGTGAGCGGGATCGTCCCCCTCTCCCCCGCCCTCTCGGTGGCGGACGACTCGGGAGAGATCCTCTTCAGCGTCTTCAGCGAGTTCGGCTTCACCATCCACAGGCTCCCGGCGGGCTCGCCAGGGGCACCGGTCCTGGCCACCGCTGACGTCGGGCCGCGGGAGACCCCGCCCGGGAGGATTCTTCCCCCGGGGGAGCCCGCCCGCTTCAACCTGATCGCTCCCTACCTGGCCGACCCCGAGACAGGGTTGGAGCCGGAGGGCACGGTCCGTCTCGCCGAGGCGTCGGACTACGACCCCTCCTTGGCCCTCGACTACCTGGGTCAGCCCACCCTGGGCGTGGGAGCCGATCAGTTCGGTGGGTACGTGGGTGGAGGGGCGTCGGCCTACTTCAGCGACATGTTGGGGAATCGGATCGTCGGAGTCTCGCTTCAGGCCCAGGGAACCTTCCAGGACATCGGTGGATCGCTGTTCTATGCCGACCTGGGAGACCGTTGGAACTGGACGGCAGGAGTGTCGCACTTCCCCTACCAGTTCGTTCAGCAGGGGATCAGTCAGGATTTCGAGCTGGATGACGATGGGAATCCCGTCGAGGACGAGAACGGAGAGTTGATCCCGACCAGCGATCCGTACCTGGTCCGGCGAAGAACCCGACTGTTCCAGACCTCGGCTCAGGCCCAGATCGCCTATCCCTTCTCCATGACGCGACGATTGGAGATGTCCGTGGGGGCCACCAGGTACGCCTACGGCATCGAGGACGAGCGGTTCTTTCTGGACCCGCTGGGTCGGATCTACGACTTCGATCGCGTGGACCGGGACGACCTGGAGCCCGAAGCGCTGAACCTCGCCACCGCCTCGGTGGCCCTGGTCCAGGACAACTCCTTCTTCGGGTTCGTCTCGCCGATCCGGGGAGGTCGTTATAGGCTGGAGGTCGAGGGGACCTTCGGGAGCCAGAATTTCATCACGGGGATCGCGGACTGGCGTCGCTACTGGTCGCCTCAGCGAAACCTGACCCTCGCGGCCCGGGGCTTCCACTTTGGTCGGTACGGCCTCGACAATGGGCCAGCGGCCCCTGGGCAGCTCAACATCCTGCAGCCTCTCTTCCTGGGGTTCGAGACGCTGATGCGGGGCTACGCGTACGAGTCTTTCTCCAATCCCGAGTGTATCGCCTCGCTCCAGAATGCCGGTGGGGCCAACGCCGACGCCACGGGGCGGACGCTCTCCACCTGTCCCGCCCTGGATCGGCTCTTCGGTGACAAGGTCGGCGTGATCAGCTTCGAAGCTCGGGTGCCGTTCATCGGCACGGAGCAGTTCGGAGTGATCAACTTCCCCTTCCTTCCCACGGAGCTGGTGGCCTTCGTAGACGGCGGGATCGCCTTCAACACCTTTTCGGACATCGATACGGACCAGATCTTCAGCACCCAGGATTTCGGGGTCCTCCCCGTCTGGAGTGCCGGGTTCTCGGCCCGGGTGAACATCCTGGGCTTCCTGATCCTGGAGAGCTACTACGCCTACCCGTTCAACCGTCCCCAGAAGGGTTGGCACTGGGGCTTCAACATCGCCCCGGGCTGGTAGGCGTCAGGGTCGCGGCGCTGTCTGGCGCCACGACTGCTAGAAGATCTCGACCGTCAGGTAACGACCGGGATTGAGTCGCAGATCCACCAGGAGTTCGTTCAGACTCGAGACCGCCTGGTCCATGTTGGTATAGAGGGTCTCGTCCTGGGAGAGGCGCCCCAGCGTTCCCTCTCCCCGGGCCATCCGGCCGATCACCGTATCCATATTGTCCAGGACCGCGTCGAGGCGCCGCTGCGTGGTGGTGAGCTCGGCGAGGAGGGAGTCGGCCCGAGAGGCGGCGCTGGCGACGTCGGAACCAGCCCCTGCGGCGTCCTCCAGCCCCGATGCGGTGCGGTTCAGGCTCTGGGTGAGCTGGCTGAGTTCGTTCCTCTGCTCCTCGACGGTGGCCCGGAACTGCCGAGCCAGGACCAGGACCTCCTGGGTGGTGCCCTGAACCGAGGCCACGGTGTTGCTGTCCAGGAGCGTCTCCATGCGGGCCATGAGGTTGGTGGCCTGCTCCCCCAGCACCCCGGCGTTCTCCATGAGCCCGCCGCCGGGATCCTGACCCGGGATGGTGTCGCCCGGGGCGAGGAAGACCTGGCTTTGTCCAGGCTGAACCTCGACGGTTCGACCCCCGAAGAGCCCGGATTCGGCGAGGATCGCCACGGACCCCTCGGGGATCTGCCACTCTTCGTACAGCTCCAGGCTGATGTTCACCCGGCGATCCGGGGTCATCTGGAATCCGGCCACCCGACCGATGATGACCCCTCGCATCTGCACGGGGTCGCCGCGACGAACTCCTCCGGCGTCGCTGAGCTGGGTGACAAGGTTGTACCGGCCCCGGAACATGGCGGGTTCGGTGAGGAGGAAGAGGACCGTAACGAAGGAGACGAGTCCCAGGAGCACGAAGATCCCGACCCGGACGTGACTGGCGCCCTTGGCCCGGGGAGTGGCTGCGAGGATTTCGCGGTCGCTGGGGCCGGAGCCCGGGTCTACTGGCGTCATAGGATGTCGTCCATGTCCAGGGCTCGAGCAGCGGCTCGCCGGTCGGCGAAGGCCCGAACCACAGGATCGTCGCTCATTCGAAACGATTCGGGGCTCCCGCAGAAGCGGAGCGTCCCGTCCTTCAGCATGGCCACTCGATCGCACATCTCGAGGCCCCCCTCGATGTCATGAGTGACCACCAGGGAGGTGGTCTCCAACTCCTGCGAGAGGCGGGTGATGAGGCGCTCCACGGCGGCCGTGTTCACCGGATCGAGACCGGTGGTGGGCTCATCCCATAGGAGGATTGCTGGTCGACCCACGATGGCCCGGGCGATGCCNACCCGCTTCCGCATCCCGCCGGACAGCTCGGAAGGGATCTGATCCAGCACCTCGTCGGGCTCCAGATTCACCAACTCCAGGGCTCGCCAGACCGCTCGGGACGTCTCCATGCGCCCCTGGGTCGCCAGAACCTCCTCGGGGATCCCCATGGTGACGTTCTCGAAGACGTTCATGGAGTCGAAGAGGGCGGCATTCTGGAAGACATACCCCACACGCCGCCGCACCCGGGCCAGCGCACCGTCGGAACCGAAGTAGACCGACTCGCCGTCCACGATCACATCGCCACGATCCGGGGTGATCAGCGCGATCGTCGTCTTCAAGAGGACGCTCTTGCCGGTCCCGGAGGGACCGAAGAGGGCGAACATCTCGCCGGTCTCCACTGCGAGCTCCACCCCGGACAGGATAGGACGGTCGAAGGCCTTGTAGACCTGCCGGTACTCGATCACGCTGTGAATCCGTCGTGTGGATCGCAGGTCTGGTCGTCACCGAAGGGCCGGCGGCGCCGTCCCGGCGAGGCGGGACGAAGCGGCGTAGCGGGAGCCACGCCAATGAGTGCCCACGAAGCCTGAGGCGGATGCCCCCGGCGCCGAATGGCATCATGGTCTCCGATCGACATGACTAATTCAGGAGGAGCGGCGGGAACATGGCGTCCAGGATCAGGATCGTCAGGGTCATGAACATCACCGCATCGGTGGTGGTCCGGCCCACCCCTTCGGCTCCACCCTTCGTCCGGAAGCCCATGTGTACCGAGATCAGGGGAATGCTGAAGCCGAACACCACGGACTTCAGGAATGAGTAGAAGAGATCCCAGGAGTGCCAGAAGAGGCGAGCGCCGTAGAAGAAGGAGCTGAAGCCCAGCCCCCCGTCGAGTCGCGCCGCCACCATCCCGGCCAGGATACCGATGGCGTTGGCGAAGCCGACCAGGAGCGGCATGGCGATGATCCCGGCGAGGATCCGGGGTGTGGCCAGGAGGTGGATGGGATCGCGGCCCAACGAGTGGTAGGCGTCGATCTGCTCCGAGACCTTCATGGTGCCGAGTTCGGCGGTGATCCGAGCTCCCACCCGGCCTACCAGAACGATGGCGGTGAGCACCGGCCCCATCTCCAGCACCACCGTCTGCACGACGAGGCTGCCCAGGACGTACTGGGGGATGGCGCCGGTCATCTGATACCCGCCCTGCTGGCTCGTCACGATCCCGGCGAGGGCGCCGGTGATGAAGACGATGGGCAGGCTCTCCACCCCCATGATGTAGAGCTGGCGGACGAACTCCCGCCGAGGGAAGCGGAGTCGCACCGCCGACATGAACACCTGCCACGTGAGGACACCCAGCCCCCCGGCGTGGTCGAGCACCAGTTCGGAGCCCCGCCCGAATGCGCGGAAGGCACGCCCGAACAGGCCGGGTCGCGGGGCGGTGACGGAGGCGGAGGGGCTCACAGGGTCGTAGGAGCGGCGTGGGGCGGAAGCGGGGCGCCGGTGGAACCGGACAGACCACATGGACAGCAAAAGAGGATCGGCCATTCCGGAGCCGAAATCAACCATCGGTCGATTGAGGGCGACCCCCGCGAAGGCCATGAGGTTCCCTATGTTCTGCAACCTTGCGCGGGTGCCTCCGGGTCCGGATTGTGTGCCTTTCCCTTCAGTCTCGAAACGGAGCGTACCCGTGTCCCCTCGCATCCTCCTCCTCGCCCTGGCGGGTATCTTCGCCGCTTGCACCCCCTCGGAAGACCAGGCCGCCGCTGCTGGCGAGAGCAACGCCGCCGCAAAGCTCCCAGACGTGGCCGCACCGGGGCAACCCACCTCGAGCGGTCAGCTGCCTCCTTCGATCATGGGCCAGGGGGGTGCGCTTCAGGGCGAGACGCTCCGATATCTGGATGGGGACTCGACGACCCAGGGCTATCTGGCCGTCCCCCAGGGCGAAGGCCCCTTCCCCGCCCTGGTCTTGATCCACGAATGGAACGGGCTCACCGACCGGGTCAGGCAGCTCGCCGACGATTTCGCCACGGAAGGCTACGTGACCCTGGCCGCGGACCTCTTCCAGGGCCAGGTGGGACAGAATCCCGATGAGAATCGCGCTCTCATGGCGGCGGCGGAGCCCGGCGTGATCCCGAACCTCAACGCGGCCGTGCGATACCTGAAGGACCGCAGCGACGTCACCGGTCAGGTCGGCGCCATGGGGTGGTGCTACGGGGGTGGGGTTGCCCTCTCCTTCGGTCTCGACGGCGAGAACCACGAGGCCACCGCCATCTTCTACGGCCGCCTGGTGGAGGACCCGGAGGTCCTGGCCCACATGGACCACGAGGTGTACGGGACCTTTGCCCGCTTGGACCAGGGGCCCCCGCCCGAGTCCGTCGAGCGGTTCGAAGAAGCCCTTCGATCCGCCGGGATCGAGAACGACCTCCACATCTACGACGACGTCAACCATGGATTCTGGCTCCGGGTCGACGGCGAGGTCGAGCTCCGGGGGGCACCGGCCCTGGACGCCTGGCAGCGGTTGAAGGCCTATCTGGAGCGGACGCTGAGCGAGTAGGGAAGGAGGAGCCCAGGGCGGCGGCGCGCCCCGCTACCGCGTCGCACACCCATCGGTCCGCCCTCCCTGGCCAACGCTCGTCGCGCCGACCGGGGAGGGCCTTCTCCCCGCAGCCGTCTAGCGGACCTCGTCGACCAGCAGCGTTGGAATCGCCACAGGCTGCATCACCTTGAAGATCGGCACCAGGGGATCCTCCCCGGCCTCCACGGAGGGGGGCCTGGGAAGCCAGGCGTCCATGGTGTTCCAGTAGATCACGTTGTCGTCGGTCTCCGCTTCCAGCATGTGGGTCACGAGTCGGCCGAGCATCTGCCCCGTCGGCACCATGTAGGTCCCGGCGGGGAACTCTCGTGTCACCATCCGGACATCCCCGACCTCGACCCGAGCGGCGGCGTCGTGATTGTAGGCCTCCTCGTAGGTGACCCCGGCCACGGTGTAGGCTTGGACCTCCAGGGTCGTGGCCTCCATCAGGCGCTCCACGACGATGTCGTGCCGCCGAAGCATGGCCACTGCGTCCGTGGCGTCCCGGGGGAGCAGGTATGCGTAGGGACGGTCTCGAAGCGCCGTCGCCACGGGCTTCTTCATGAGTCTCCCATTGGTTACGGTCTGGATCTCCGGGGCCTCCCCGGCGCGCAGGGCCGCCCGCGCTTCGTCCGGCGTCCCCGCAGGGATGTCGTAGGTCGCCGGCTCGTCCTCGGCTTGGTACTCCTGCTGGACCGCCACTCGGCTTCCCGGTGACTGCCCCATTTCCAGCGTCTCCACACGGGCCCGCCGGACCGTCTCCATGAGCTGGTCTGCGTTCTCCGCCGACCAGTCCATCACAGCCAGGTAGCCCAGGTAGCCGGCCCGAGCTCCGACCCCGAGGCTCTGCGTAGGTGCCTCGAAGAGGATTCCGATGCTGTTCGCGTAGCCCCCGTAGTTCCGGCCGATCCGAGCCTGCCACCCGCCGGTGGACCACTCCTCCTCGTTGCCCCGGGCGTAAAACCAGGATCGGTAGCCCTCGGTCTCGAGGAGGGCGTCGATGGCCGGGAAGATCCCGTCGTCACACATCTCCGTGAGGTAGGGCGCCGGGTCGAAGGCGCTGGAGCACTGGTAGTTCAGATTGTAGGGGTAGGAGCCCCCGTTGTGACCGTCCACGAAGATGTGAGGGCGGAAGCCCCCGATCAGGTGCTCCGAATACCCCTGGATGGACGGGTGTTCGAGCTTCACGTAGTCCCGGTTCAGGTCGATGCCCCACGCGTTCCCGCGCTGCCCACCCTCGCTGGCCTCGAAGCCGTCGGGGTTGATCTGCGGCGCCACGATGACCACGAGCTCATCCAGGAGGTCATTGGCATCGGTTCCCGGGATGGCCAGGTCCCGCATGAGCACGAGCAGCCCCTCTCGGAAGGTGCGCTCGTCGCCGTGGACGTTGGCAGCAAGCACGAGGATGGGTCGGTCCAGCGTCCACGCCTCCCACGGCTGACTCACCAGAGGCCGGGAGAAGATGGCGTACGGCAAGCTCCGCCCCTCCCGGGTCTCCCCGTAGCTCCCGAGCCGCATCTCCGTAGACAGAGACCGGAGCGACCGGAGGTAGTCCCACATCTCATCGTGACGGGTGTGGCGGTCGAAGCCGGACTCCTCAGCCGCTGTTCGTGGGTACCCGTCGGGGACGGGTTCCCAGTCCTGCCCTACCGCAGGTGCCGCCGCCCCCAGGAGGGCGACGGTCGCGACCAGGAGTGCCGTACGGATTCGTGCAAACAGCATCTCAGGAGATCCCGTCGAGTCGGACCGTCTCGGCGGTGCCGGTGAACATCCCATTGAAGACGAACGGGAAGGTCCCGTGAGCCTGACCCCGGAAGGTCACCTTGGGCCCGAAGAGGTACAGCGTCCCCTCACCGAGACGGGCCTCGAGCATGGCCGCCCCCCCTTCGAGGTGCTCTTGACCCCACGCCCATCCGCTTCGGAGCGGCTTCGCGGAGTCGTACCACGCCAGGATCTTCACCCGCTCGTCGTCCTCCACCCGGAAGACCGGGCTGTGGCTGTGGAGGGCGTTGACCCGCTCCCCCAGCCCAAGCGTGACCGGGGAGCCGTGCTCGACCTTGAGGTCGTGCACAGATCCGGGAGTGAAGTACTCCTCCCGGTCCAGGGGCTCTCCGTCGTCCCCGACCAGCCAGTTGGAGACCGGCAGATCGGCGTGGTAGGCCAGGCTCGTCGAGCTTCCTACGGCGATGACCGTACCGCCGTCCTCGATGAACTCGAGGATCCGAGGCACGGTGGTCTCCGCCGTCACCGAACCGAGACGCTCCGCGAGCTCCGTGGGAATCGTCTCGGCAAAGTCCTCGGGGCGCGAACGCCAACGTCGACCGCTCGCTCCACCCATGGCCGGCACCGCGCCATCGGGGAAGAGAAGGACGTCGAAACGGTTGGAGAGGGGCTCCGAATCGAGATCCGGCGGGAAGACCACCTCGTAGTCGAACTCGAACTGGTCGAGGACGAAGCGGGTCCAACCCGAGGGCATGGAGCCCCCGTACTGGTCCCAAAGGCCTACGCGGAGGGGTTGAAGAGCCAGGGCCTCGCCGCCGGGGCGAGATCCCACTCCCACGGCAGGTACACCGGTGTCCCGGGCTCCCGCCGTCAGTACATCCTGGGCGCCGGACCCTTCGAAGTAGAAGGCGCCTGCGGGGATCTCCGTCCCGCCGGCGGTGGTCGGCTCCACCAGCCGATAGACCTGCACACCTGCAGCCAGCGCGCGGTTCACGAGGACGAAGGCATCGTTGGCCCGGCCGTCCACCAGATAGCCGGCCGCGTCCGAGGCGCCAGCGAGAACCGCAGGCTCGGCGTCGATCCTGAATGCGTCGATGCGCTCGAAGGGCCCGTCGAAGTCATCCAGGATCCGGTCGAAGTCCAACCCCATCTGCCACGCCAGCGTCCAACCCGCATTGTCGTAGGGAGCCGTGGGAGGGGCACCGGGATAGGCGAAATCGTTCGGGTGCTGCTGGGGCTCGAACATGTCCAGGACCTGGGCCCGGAAGGCCTGGTCGGAGCGGACGACGAACGAGCCGGCCGGATAATCCGTTCCCGCGACCCGGAAGTCCTGGCTCGCCCGGTGCACTTCGACACCGTTCATGAGGAGGGCGTTCACGAACTTCCGCGCCGTCTGCACATCGGGCTGATCCCCTGGGAGGATGAAGCCCCTGGGATCCCGGTCCGCCGGATCCCGGAGGAGCCGGACGTAGTCGTCCCGGTCGCCGCGATCGGGGACCACCGCCGCCGCGTCGTCGATCTCGAAGGGCAGCACGGTCCAGTGGTCCTGGCTCCCTCGCTCGATGTGGTTCATCCCCATGCGCCACATGTTGTACAGCAGGTGCTCGCCGTTCCGGGAGGCGTAGTCCAGGACCGCCCGGTTCGCCGTCTGGGAGTAGTCGACGGACTGCTTGAAGTGCCAGGGGCCGGGTTCGATGGGGAGAGGCAGATCCGCCTGGGAGATCTGCTTGCGGGCGATGAAGGGCACCTCGATGGGGTTCGGGTGGCCGATGGTCTCGGTCAGGAGGCCGATCTGATTCTTGAAGTAGGGCGTCGTCCGCAAACCTCCGTTCCACCAGGTGGAGTAGGAGGCGCCGGAGCGCATGGTGGTGCCCCCCTTCCCTTCCACGATGAAGCGCTGGTGCATCGCCGAACCCACCTGGTCCAGCGACGTCTTCAGGATCGGGTCGAGATAGTGGTTCATCGGATCCCGGAAGGGCGGTGCGAACATGATCGTGCCCGCGGGACCCGTCTGGTGATGGTTGTACACGATCTGGGGGTACCACTCCGTGTACATGACCCGATTCATGTTCTGGGTCTCGGCCAGGTTCGCCATGTAGAAGTCGCGGTTGTTGTCGTGACCGGCGTACTCCTGATACAGCTCCGGCACCCCGGCGCTGGAGCGGTTCATGGGATCGTCGTTCCGCATGTACCAGTTCGCGACCAGCGCGTGTCCGTCCGGGTTGGCGTGGGTGGCCAGGATCACCACCTCTTCCAGGAAGCGCAGCGTCTCCGGGTCCTCCAGGCTCACCATGTCGTACACGAACTGCATGAGCTGCTGGGCACCGAGGAGCTCCGTGGCGTGGAGCCCTCCGTCGATCCAGACCACGGGCTTGCCCTGCTGGGCCAGCACCCGGGCCTCGTCGGAGTCGATCCCCCGGGCCTCGGCGAGGCGGGCGGAGATCTCCCGGTAACGGTCCAGCTCCCCGTGGTTTTCCGGCGCCGTGAGGATGGCCTGGAGCTGGGGACGGCCCTGCTGGCTGTTCCCGATGGAGCGAAGGGTCATCCGATCCGACTCTGCGTCGAGCACCTCCCAGTAGTCCATGAGCTGCTGGTAGGTCGCCAGGTGGTAATCGGCCCCGAGCTCGAAGCCCAGGAAGGCCTCCGGGGTCGTGATGGCGGGGTTTCGCGGACCGTCGACCTGGGCCCATCCACCGGTCGGCACACCTGCGGTGGCGAACGTCAGGGCGAGGACCAACAGCAAGGCGGAGCGGAGGGGCCGGGTGTTGACCCGGGGCGAAGACAGGGATCGGAAAGACGACATCAGCATGGGCGTAGCGTTGAGGGGCTGGAATCCCGAACGGAGACGGTTCTTCTCCGGAAATTCTCGTAAGGTGAGAGACCGCAAAAAGATGGGATACTGCGAATCCATCGGCCAGGGGCGCACTCTCCCGACCCCGACGAGGGGTGAGAGTTCGCCTACCGCGGCATGCTGGTCGCGTACCGCGGCATACTAGAGGACCCCCGTCCTGGCGGGATTGTTGGATACGGGGGATACGCGATCACCTCCGGGCCCGGACTCGTTGGCCCGAGAGGCGCCGGGGAGGACCCAGAGCAGTGCCATGGCGAGGAGCAGCCCGTGAGAGAGGAGCGTCGTCGGCAGATCCGCCGTGGTGAACAGGATAAGGAATGGGATGGAGACCACGGCGAGGCCGATTCGTGGAGACGCGAGCCTTCCGATCATCCCATCGGCGATCTTCAAGAGGAGACCGGTCGTCGCGGAGTACAGCAGAACTCCCGGCACCCCGAACTGCATGTACCCGGAGGCCAGGAAGCCGGCGTTCGCCCAGCTGTCCGGCGCCGCAGGGAAGGCCACGGCACCCACCATGGCCTGAGGCGGGGCCGGGTACGGATAGGGGATCCAACCGGCCAGCACCGAGTTCGAGAGGTGAACGAATTCACGGGCGCTGAAGAAGTCGTAGTACGCGAAGTTGAGGTAACCCGGGACGAAGAAGGCCCGACGGACGAGCAGTGACGCGAAGATGCTGTTCCCGCCCCACTCGAACGCCGCCATCGCGAGGATCAGGAGCGTGGTGAAACCACCCGCAACGAGGGCAAGACCCCATCGCTTCGACGAGAGCCAATAGAGGCTTCCGGCGATGATCGGGTAGGCCAGGATCGCCCGGTGGCTCGCCATGCCGAAGAGCAGGATCTGGACTCCGACGAAGAGGAGAACCAGAAGCCAACGGCGACGGGCGACGGCGAGAATGGTCAGGGCCGGGTTCACCACTTTCGTGCTCCAGAGAACCAGGTAGGCGACCCAACCGGCGAACCGCTCGTTGCTTTCGTCTCTGAACTCGTAGACGTCGAGGACATCGAGGTTGAACGACGACATCCCCCCGCGACCGACCATCGCCGCCGCCGTCACCCCGAGCAATCCGAGGAGCCCGAGCGCCGAGGCAGCGACGGGGATTCGAGGGGTGGGCAGGGTCGGCGTTCGCAGCCGACGCAGGAGCACCACGATCAGGACTCCGACGGTCATGCTCCACACCGCCGTCCGGGAGGAGTCCGTGAGGCCGTAGAGGCTGTGAAACGGTAGGACGGTGGTAAGGACCAGGAGGAACACCAGGACGTCCGACGGACGCCGTATCGACAGGGGCGACGCGAGGAGGACGGCCATCGTCAAGAGCCAGGATTCCAGGTAGCGCTGGGGATCCGGATCGTAGGTCAGGCCCATGTATCCGAACTGGGGAGCCACCACCCATGCGTACGCTGCATCGAGCAGCAGCCGGCAGAGGATCAACCCTCCGAAGGTGAATCCCTCCCGCACAGAGGGATCGAATCGATCGCCCCCCTCGCTCACCCTTTCGCCCCCTTCTCCCCGGAGACCCGACCTTGAGCCGACTCGGACAAGTCGGGTACTCGGGCCCGGTAGAGCTGCTCCAGCTCCGTCGCCTCCTTCGCCCAGTTGAGGCGCTCCAGGACGGCTGCGCGGCCCCGATCTCCCATCGCTCGAGCTTCCTCGGGATGGGCGAGGATCCAAGCCATCTCCCCGGCGATGGCCACTGGATCCATGGGGTCCACGAACCGGGCGCAGTCGACCCCGTGGAGGAGGGACCGCCACTCGGGGAAGTCGGATGCGATCACCGGGAGGCCCGCGGCCATGTACTCGAACAGCTTGACTGGATAGGCGTGGAGGAGGTTCTCCACGGGATGAAGGAGGACGAGCCCTGCGCGCACTCGGGCAAGGAGGTCTCGGACCTGGCCGCGATCAGCCCATCCGAGGAAGTCCACATGCTCCCACCCGACCCGGGCCCGCACCTCGTCCTCCAGACCGGAAGGGTGAAAAGCCCCCGCCATCCGGAGTCGCGGGCGCCCTCCCTCCCAAGCCTCGCCCAAGGCATTTGGGAGCGCTTCCATGGAGTCGACCATTTCCCGCGCGCCTCGAACGCCCAAGAGCCCCCCCACGTAGCCGAACCAGGGCGGACGATCGCCGTAGGGGAGCCCTCCGGAAGGATCGAGCTCCGTGACGATCGGGAAGTTCCTGACCACGGCGGTCTTCTCGGAGGGGAAACGGGCAGCGATCCGCGGCGTCGCAGCGACGATCCCGCTCAAGCTCCAGGCTGCGACCCACTCCAGCATCGCGGTAGCCCGAGCCACGCCGGGCCGGATCGGTCTGGGGATCCAGCCTTTGTAGGCCACCTGTCGAGGGAGG
>JGI12210J13797_12210517_pt1 | contig 18852 bp, 16 predicted proteins | sample ElkSlonscriptome_3_FD_13797 | JGI IMG/M metagenome (IMG submission 13797)
GGCGGCGTCACTGGAGGGGCTGGAGGGACAGCGGGGGGGGCTGGCGGAAACGCTGTGGGATCTAAGGTTAGATCCGCGACGACCGCTTCTTCGCTAAAGCCAAAAGAATTGCGGCTAGCCCCTTCATTGGCCACAACAAAAAACGTTTCCCCGTTGACCACATAGGAGGCGATCGCACCGGGCTGATATAGGCTCTGCACTGGCGCTGGGGCGATGCTGATTTCGCCGTCGTCGCTCGGATCAATTTCATTGCCAGGCAGGCTATGGTCCTTTGTGCCCAGGGGCAGAATTTCGGTGACCGTAGCGGTCGTGAGATCGAGGACTGCTACGGCGTTATTTTCCTGCAGCGTGATGTAAGCCGTTAGGGCATCGTCAGAGATGGCAATTGACTCGGGCTCTAGGTCTTGGCTCACTGTCGCCCCTGGCCCAAAAATGCGCACCCCACTTGCCGATAGCGCCGCCTGCTGAGCATCGAACGCAGCGAAGCTAACTGGCTGGACCGTCGCAGCTTCTGGCCCACCGGTCAGATCGATAATGCTGACTGAGCCTTCTGGATCGACGGTATAGCCACTGGCTGGCTCACCCGCATTTGCCACCAGCAGGCGGCTGCCGTCCGGCGTGAACGTCAGCGATCGCGGCGTAGCCCCGACCTGGGCTGTTCCCAAGAGCGCCCCGGTGGCATCGAATAGGGCTACCGTCCCGTCTGATTGCGGCGTGGGGCCTTCGACGGCCACTGCCACTGTGCCTGTGCTGCTCACCGCAACGCTGCTGGGGCGCAGGCCAAAAGGAGTCAGATCAATTGAAAACAGCAGAAATGGTGCATCAGGATCGCTCAAACTCAGGACATCCAAGGCCTGTGTGCTGCCATTGACCACAAACAGCCGCTGGGAGAGCGGGTCGTGAGCCGATGCTAGCGCAGCCCCTTGGTTGAAGAGGCCTGAGTCATAGGTGCCAAGTATGCCTAAGCTAATTGTCATAGTAGAGCCCCATCTCGCGGTATTGTGCTGTCGATCCTGTTAAAAAACATACCCACATCGTTCTTAGATCACATCGCTTGCGGGAAAATTTTGCTGGGGGTAGCGTTGACTATAGGGGAAGATGATTAGGCCAAAACATTGCCTCAACCTCTGCGGGAGCCATTGCCTCAGAGAAGAAGTAGCCCTGACCGAGTTCACAACCCATCTGATGCAGCAGCTGCAGTTGCTCTACGGTCTCAATACCCTCAGCCACTGTGGTCAGGCCCAAGCGATCGCTCAAGGTAATGATGGTGTTGACCACCTCATAATGGCGATTGTCCTGTGCCATGTTGCTGACAAACGAGCTGTCTATTTTGAGGTGGTGAATGGGCAGCTGATGCAAATAGCTCAAGGACGAGTAGCCTGTCCCAAAGTCATCAATGCTGATCTGAATGTCCAAAGCGGCAAGCTGGTCGAGGACTTCAACGGTTCGCCGAATATCGTCAATGAGCAAGCTTTCCGTAATTTCTAGGGTGATGGCGCTGCCCGCTAGCCCAGTCTGCGCCAAAACATCGCAGACATCCTGCACTAGGTTTACCCGGCGTAAGTCCTGCACCGACAGGTTGATGCTCATTCTCAGCCTGGCGGCCTTCCCCACCGAACGTCGCCAATCTGCCATTTGTTCGCAGGCGCGCTGGAATATCCAGCGGTCTAAGGCCCCAATAATGCCCATCTCTTCCGCCACCGGAATAAACTCACTGGGGAAAACACACCGTCCCGCTGGGTGATGCCAGCGGACCAAAGCCTCAAATCCTACCAGCTGCTGGTCACGAAGATTGATGATGGGCTGGTAGTACATTACAAATTCGCGCTGGTGGATGGCCTTACGCAGCTCTGTTTCTAGGGTGAGGCGTTTAAGGACATGGGCATACATGGGAGCGTCAAAAATCCGGTATCCGTTTCCCCCACTAGCCTTGACTTGATACATGGCGATATCGGCATCTCGAATCAAGTTGGCAGGTTTGGTGTAGCCAGCGTTTCCAAAAACAACGCCAATACTGAGCCCTGTAAAGACCTCATACTCGCTAATGGCGAGGGGTGTTTGGGTCTCAGCCAACATACGCTCGATCAGCGGCATCACATCATCAATGCCGCCAATATCTTCTACCAAAATGACAAATTCATCGCCGCCAAGCCGCGCGACACAGTCCATCTCTTTGACATAGCTGCGGAGGCGTTGCCCGATCGCTCGAAGCAGGGCATCACCAACGCTGTGCCCCAGACTATCGTTGACGATTTTAAAGCGATCCACATCGATAAACAGGACCGCATAGCCATAGTGGTCGAGCTGCTTAGCGCGCTTGATTGCCAGATCCAGTCGGCCGACGAGCAGCGTTCGGTTGGGTAAGGTCGTGAGGGGATCATGGAGGGCATTGTGGACAATGCGCTGCTGAGTGCGCTTGAGGGCACTAATGTCGTGAATGAGGGCGTAATAACCTTTGACCTGTCCGCTGTCGTCTTTGTCGGGCACCAAGACGGCAGAGATATGGCGAGCCTTGTCTTGGCCATAGGGCATATCCATTTCGTAGGATACGGTTTCACCGGCAAGAGCGCGTTCAACAAACGCCTGCGCTTTTTGGTAAGCCTGCGGTCCAATCACCTCTTCAACCGTGCAGCCCAATATGCGCTCTTTAGAGCAGCCAAACCACTCTTCGTAGGTCTGGTTGACAAATTGATACCGCTCTTCGACATTGATGTATGAGATGCAGGCATGAACAGAATTTGTAATTAGCCGCAGCCTTGCCTCACTCTGCTGCAGCGCAATTTCGGTCTGCCTGCGAGCGGTGATATCTTGGTAAACGCCAAGAACGCCAATGGTTTCGTTCTCTGCATTCCGCAGCGGCAGCAGATTAGTTTCAACCCATTTCAGCTGTCCACCTGCCCGAAGCTTAGTTTTGACAGCACCTAAAACAGGCTTATTAGAGCGGATAACCGCTTCGTCTTCCGCCCGATAAACCTCTGCCTCAGCCGCTGTCCAGGGCAAGTCGTCGTCGGTTTTGCCAATAAGATCGGCCATTGACGCCAGCCCCACCTCCTGCAAGAAGTTGCGGTTGCCGCCCAGATAAGCAAAGCGCTTATCTTTCCAAAAGACAAACAGCGGAAACGTATCTAAAACGGTTTGCAGAAATTGCTCTCGCTCCCAGAGATCCGCTGTACGGGCTTTGACTCTGGCTTCTAACTGTTGGTTGAGCTGCCGGAGCGCTATGGTCACGCGCTGTCGATCGAGTTCAGCCGCAGCGCGGGTGGACAACACCGCCACAATATCTTCGACCCACTGTATATTCTGGATGGGGTGCCGGTCCAAGATGCAGAAGTTACCGATGGCAACACCGCTGCTGTCGCGCATCGCAATGCCGAAATAGCTCTCAGCCTCCATGTCCGCCAAACTGACATCTTGGGGAAACTGCTGCTGTAGCGATCGCTCACAGAAGAATCTGCCTTGCTTCAAAACCAATTCGCAGGGCGTATCAGCTAACTCATAGATCATGTTCGGCTGCAGAGCGCCATCTGCCCAAAACGCTAGCGCATGCAGCTGCTCCCCGTGCTGCTCCGAAATCATGACGTAGGGCACATTGAGTATTTGCGCTGCCCGCTGAGCCAATGTGGCAAAAAAGTCTTCCCCTGTCGTAGCTGCTGTTGCTTCAACAAGATCCCAGAGGGGGTGCTTTTTGATCTGTGGTTCAGGGATCTGTGGTTCAGGGATTTGTGGTTCGGGCTGAGCGCTCAGCTTACTCTGCTCATCGCTTTCTGTAGCCCCGTACTCTGTAGCCCCGTACTCTGTGGCCCTAGACTTAGCCTTGCTTGATATCGAGAGCAAAAACCCGCCAACTGCTCCCCCAAGCAGCATCAGCTCTCCCACGATCGCCCCCCGCATCAGAGGAATGTGACCATTATCTGCCCCGCCATAGGTCAAGCCAATGACGCCAACAGCGCTGGCCAGGGTCACCAACCCCACCAGTGGGGCCACAGCTGACTGAAGAAATGATAGCCGGGAGGAAAGTTTATGAGACACGACTTGGATTCGGGCGATGGCGCGACCTTACTTCACGGCCAATATGTATGTATTGCTATATTTGGTTAAAGCTCAATCCTGATGGTCGATTCCATGCCCCTAGCGGCGTCAGCTGACCGGATCGTAAGGTAGAGGAATGGATTGTTATGTATAACAACATAATCATCCCTACTACATAAATTTGACCTACGGGCAGCGATTTTTTTGACGCCTTAGCTTAAGATTATCTTGAGAATTGTCAAGTTGCCACCGCAAGGTGGCGAACCCTATGGAAAAGCATATTTACCCCATCCGCTCCTTCATCCGGTTTCAGGCCAAGCAGCGGCTGATGTCAGAGGCCTATGTAGAGCATGTGGAGGCATCATCCCCGTTCCCCAGTATGACAGCCTCATCCTCCAGCCCCGCCGAGCTCAACGAAGCCGAAGGGAGACAGCATAATCCGATGTATTTTGATACCACGGCCGTAGACAATGGCTTACTCACAGACATCGCGACCACGCTGTTCAATTCGGATCGCTACCCCGAGCTGTATCGCCCTTGCACAGATATCGTCGAGGCCACAGCTATTGAAGATGCCATTGCTCTAGAGATTGTGGCGACCTACCATCGCATCAAGCAAAATAGGCAGCGGGCTGACGTGCAATCTTTAAACAAACTGCTGTAGCCGCTGCAGTCTTCCCCTATAATCATCGGCATCGATTGCCACAAGCACGGGTTGCCCCTGTGGCCATGGGTATTCTGACGACTCTCGGCAGCAGCCTTAACCATATGACGTCCAAATCTATTGTGCTGACATCTCGATGCCCTGAGAAGCCGGATGAGTCGCCAGAAGCGATCGCCACCTTAAGTCTAGCGGCTGACGAGCGCACCAAGTCGCGTCACTGTTTTGCACAAGCCGGACTCGCCTTGCATCTGCAGCTTCCTCGGGGAACGGTGCTCCGCCATAACGATCTGCTGTGTTCCTCTGATGGCAATCATACTGTGCGAATTGTGGCCCAGCCAGAACCGGTGATGACAGTGACCGGTTCACCATCGACGTTGATACGAGCGGCTTACCACTTGGGCAACCGCCACGTTCCGGTAGAAATTGCCATAGACGAGCTGCGGCTTGCGCCGGACCCGGTGCTGCGCTCGATGCTGATTGGCCTAGGACTCACCGTCACCGATGGCCTAGCGCCCTTTCATCCAGAGGCCGGAGTCTATGGCCAACATCACCCCCAGGCCGTTCATGGCTGACCCTCGCTCTTTGCTCTATCTTTTGCAGCTCACTAGCCCTGCCCTCCCTATCGGCGCATATAGCTATTCAGAAGGGCTAGAAGCCTTGAGTCAGCAGGGCCTGCTGCCGGATGTGGATGCGCTAGAGACCTGGATGACTCAGGAGCTGCGCTACGGCAGCATTCGCCTAGAAGCATCAATGCTGCCTAAGGTCTACGAGGCGGCAGATGCGGCAGATCTAGAAACTATCATCTCCTGCAATCAGTGGCTGTCAGCGCTGCGAGAAACGGAGGAGCTGCGGCAGCAGAGCTGGCAAATGGGGCAGTCTTTACAGCAGCTGCTCACGCAATTGGACCCGGCCTTCGGCCCGCTGTTGCCGATGCGCCCCTGCAATGTTGCGATCGCCTTTGCCGTGGCGGCAGCCCGTTGGCACCTCTCCCCCTATGAAACTGTCGTGGGCTATCTCTACAGCTGGATGACTACTGGGGTCAGCGCTGGCGTCAAGCTGATTCCTCTAGGGCAAACGGCGGGCCAGCAGCTTCAGCAGCGCCTTTATCCAGACATCGAAGCGGCAGCACGTATGGTGCTGACCACCTCTGATAGCTGGTGGGACTGGACCAGCGATGATAGCGCCGAGAGAGCTGACCTCCACAGCGGCTGTCAACAGATCTCTAGCTGGGGTCTCTCCCTCGCCAGCATGACCCACGAAACGCTATATTCTAGGTTATTTAGAAGCTAGTGACTCACTGAGATAAGCGGTATGACTTCCTTTCGCGTTGGCGTTGCTGGTCCGGTTGGCTCAGGAAAGACGGCTTTGGTTATAGCCTTGTGCCGTGCCCTGCGGGATCGCTACAGCCTTGCCGTCGTAACTAACGACATCTACACCCAGGAGGACGCCCAGTTTTTGGTGCGCCACGGAGCACTATCGCGGGAGCGCATCGTTGGCGTGGAAACGGGAGGCTGCCCTCATACGGCAATTCGTGAAGATGCCTCCATAAATTTAGTCGCCATTGAGCAGTTAGAGGCTCAGTTTTCCCCACAGCTTGTATTTGTAGAGAGCGGCGGCGACAATCTGGCAGCAACGTTTAGCCCGGAGCTGGTAGACTTCACAATCTACGTCATTGATGTTGCTGCCGGCGACAAAATTCCGCGCAAGGGCGGCCCCGGCATCACTAAATCCGATCTGCTGATCATCAACAAGACTGACCTAGCGCCTATGGTGGGGGCGGATTTGGCCGTAATGGCGCAGGACGCTGAGCAGATGCGGGGCGATCGCCCATTTATATTCACGATGCTAAAGTCGGACCCGGATTTAGAAGCCATTATCAGGGTGATTGGGCAGCATATGGGCCCAGCACAATAACCTAATGGAATAATTTTCGCCCAATTTTGTATTGCACAATACAAAATTTGTTTATCTTGAGACATAATATGCACTGCGTACGTGTGTGTGACGTGATCGACACGCCCTGCCGCTCAAGAAACCGAGGATTGAACCCCATATGGCAAGTTCATTTGGACGACGACGATTTTTACTTTATGGGTCTGCTGCCCTAGGAACCAGCATTTTGCTCAAGGCTTGCGCCAGCGACGATTCTGCGGGCGACCCCGCAGCTGATGCGCCAGCCGAAGAAGGTGGTGAAGCAGCGGCTGAAGGCGGTAGTGGTGACACCATAAAAGTTGGTATCCTCCACTCCCTTAGCGGCACCATGGCCATCAGCGAAACTACCGTTGTGGATGCTGAAGAGCTAGCCATCAAGGAAATCAATGACGCTGGCGGCGTCTTAGGTATGCAGATCGAGGCCGTCAAAGAAGACGGGGCGTCTGATTGGCCTACCTTTGCTGAAAAGGCAGAAAAACTGATCGACCAAGATGGTGTTGCGACCATCTTCGGCTGCTGGACTTCGGCTAGCCGGAAGGCTGTGCTGCCGGTATTTGAGTCTAAGAACCACATGCTGTGGTACCCCGTGCAGTACGAGGGCCAAGAGTGCTCCAAAAACATTTTCTACACGGGCGCAGCTCCCAACCAGCAGATTGAGCCCGCTGTGGAATGGCTGCTAGAGAACAAGGGCACCCAGTTCTTCTTGGTGGGTTCTGACTACGTCTTTCCTCGCACCGCCAACACCATCATCAAAGAGCAGCTCACGGCCCTAGGTGGTGAAACGGTGGGTGAAGACTATCTGCCTTTAGGCAACACTGAAGTCAGCCCGATCATCTCCAAGATTCGCTCTGCTCTCCCCGATGGCGGCGTCATCTTCAACAGCCTCAACGGCGACAGCAACGTCGCCTTCTTTAAGCAGCTGAAAGGCGCTGGGATGGGGCCGGACCAGTACCCCGTGATGTCTGTTTCTGTTGCAGAAGAAGAAGTGCGCCAGATTGGTCCCGAGTTTTTGGTGGACCACTACGCTTCCTGGAACTATTTCCAAACTGTTGAGAGCCCTGAGAACGAGAAGTGGGTGGCCGACTTCAAGGCAGAGTATGGCGAAGACCGCGTGACCAACGATCCCATGGAGGCGGCCTATATCATGGTCTACATGTGGAAGATGGCGGTCGAAGCCGCCGGTGGCGCAGATGACCTAGAGGCAGTGCGCGAAGCCGCTTATGGCCTGCAGTTCGACGCGCCAGAAGGCTCCGTTACCATGAATCCAAACCACCATCTGTCTAAGACAGTGCGCATTGGGCAAGTCCGCGACGATGGTCTATTCGAGATTGTCTCGTCCACTGAAGGCCCCATCGATCCAATCCCTTGGAACCAGTACGTCCCCGATACCCAGGGATTTGCTTGTGACTGGTCTGATCCTGAGAAGGGCGGCAAGTACGAGGAAGCCTAAACCGCAGCCGGGTTTCCAATCTTTTTGGGGCGCACGCTGTGCGTCCCGTAGCATTTTACACAGTCCTGCGCAGTAAGTTGCGTGCAATATTTGGGCGTAGGATTTGCCATGTGATTTGGACTAGGGCGCATAGCTCGCTATGCGTCGCTGTTTCGTATATGCCTCCAATGAATGACTATTAATATTTTCGAGCAACTGCTAAACGTCCTATTCAACGGCCTCAGCACTGGCTCGGTTTTGCTGATTGCTGCCCTGGGACTAGCCATTGTTTTTGGCCTTATGGGCGTAATCAACTTGGCCCATGGCGAACTGATGATGCTGGGAGCTTACACCACCTACATCGTTCAGAACGGCTTCAAAACTTACGCCGAGTCACTGCAGGATATCTATATCTTTGTGGCCTTACCCATAGCATTTTTGGTGGCGGCTCTGGTCGGACTGCTTCTAGAGCGTACCGTTGTCCGCTACCTTTACGGACGGCCATTAGAAACCCTGCTCGCCACCTGGGGCGTGAGCCTAATTTTGATTCAGTTTGTCCGCAGCATCAACACCGCCATGGTGATAGGGCTGCTGCTGTTTGCGGCCCTGTTTTTGGGGGGACGGTTTGCCCTGAAGCGAGCTGGCTCTATGAGATCTTGGGCTAGCCCAGTGCTGCTGTTGCTCTCGGCGGCGATCGCCCTAGTGGCTGGATTGACGCTCAACGCAGCGGAGCAAGACTGGATAACCAGGCTATGGTTCGGGCCGCGCAATATTGACGTCACGGCTCCGGGGTGGCTCCAGGGCGGGGTCGCTGTGGGCACGACGCTACAGTTTCCCTATGCCCGCTTGTTCATCATTGCGCTGACGGTGCTTTGTCTGCTGGGAATTTACTGGTTCCTAAATCGCTCGGCCTGGGGACTGCGGATTCGAGCCGTCACCCAAAACCGCTCTATGAGCTCTTGCTTGGGCATTCCAACCCAAACTGTGGATGCTTTGACGTTTGCCCTGGGCTCTGGACTAGCTGGAATTGCGGGAAGCGCGATCACGCTGTTGGGATCGGTGGGACCGAATTTGGGGGGCAACTACATTGTGGACGCCTTCATGGTGGTCGTCGTAGGCGGAGTGGGCAACATTTTTGGCAGCGTGTTAGCCGCATTTGCCATCGGCACCTTGAGCTATTTAGTGGGTTCAGGAACCATTCCTCTGGTGTTGTCGGGGCTCGATGGTGGGGCAGCAGTCCAGCCCGTCATTGACTTCTTCAACTTTTTTGCCCAATCCAGCATGGCTAAAGTCATGGTGTTTGCCCTGATCATCACGTTTCTGCAGATAAGGCCAGGGGGCCTATTCCCGCAGAAGGGGCGCGCAGTAGATGCTTAATCGAGGGAGTCATGCCATTACGTAAATCACAGAACGAAAAGCGGCAGCTCATTGTTGAGGCGATCGCAGTGGTGGCGATCGCTTTGGTCCTGCTGCTGGTCATGCCTGCCCTGCTGTCTGACTTCCGGCTCAACCTCCTGGGACGGTTTTTGGCGCTGACGATTGTTGCCCTGGGCATCGATTTGATCTGGGGCTACACCGGCATGCTTAGCCTAGGGCAGGGTATTTTCTTTGCCCTAGGAGCCTATGCCCTGGCCATGCATGTCAACCTGCAGCTGCCAGAGGGCCAAATCCCTGAGTTCTTCGGCCTATACGGCGTGCAGGAACTGCCCTGGTTTTGGCATCCTTTCTACTCTTTTCCGTTTACCCTGCTGGCCATTGTTGTTATCCCCGGCATAGTGGCAGGACTGCTGGGCTATCTGGTTTTCCGCAACCGCATTCGCGGCGTATACTTTTCGATTCTCACCCAGGCCGCCCTGGTGGTGTTCTTTAACTTTTTCAATAGTCAGCAGAAGTTGATCAACGGAACCAACGGCCTCAAAACGGACACCAACGCAATTTTCGGCATGTCGGCAGGGTCAGATGAAGCCCGGTTTTTGTTTTACAGTCTCACGGTGCTGGCGCTGATCATTGCCTATGTGCTCTGCCGCTGGATCACCAGCGGGCGGTTTGGACGGCTGATGATTGCCATTCGCGACGACGAAAGTCGGGTCCGATTCTCAGGGTACAATCCCACCAGCTTCAAGGTCATTGTGTTTGCGATCGCTGGAGCGCTGGCCGGGGTCTCCGGTGCCCTATACATGATTCAGTCCGGCATCATTTCTCCAAAAGAAATGGAGGTGGCCCGCTCTATTGAGATGGTGATCTGGGTGGCGGTTGGTGGACGAGCAACCCTAATCGGTGCCATCGTTGGGGCGCTGCTGGTCAACTTCGCAGAAAGTCTTCTGAGCGAGCAGTTTCCTGAATTCTGGCTTTTCTTCCAGGGCGCACTATTTCTGATTGTGGTGACTGTCCTGCCCGACGGCATCATTGGCTGGCTGCGCCACCGCGCTGTTCCACAGCTGCGCCAGCTGTTGGGTAAGCCCAAACCGCTGGCCACCTATCCCAGTTTGGACCTTGACCCTGACGTGAGTGACGGACAGCAGACTGTAGCAGTAGGGGATGAACAGCGCCATGAGTGAGCTGAGCAGTACGACCAAGGCAACGGATACGAGCGATCCAATTCTTGACATCGACCAGCTGACCGTCAGCTTCGACGGGTTTAAGGCGCTCAACGCCCTCAACTTCAGCATGGCAGAAGGAGAGCTGAGGGTCATCATCGGCCCCAACGGCGCAGGCAAAACCACATTCCTCGATGTGATCACCGGGAAGGTAACGCCAACCGAAGGGACAGTTCGCTTCAAGGGAGAAGATCTCACTCGCCATTCCGAACATGAGATCTCTCGCCTTGGCATTGGCCGCAAATTTCAAACGCCTCGGGTATATCTCAACCTCACCCCTCGCGAAAACCTGGAGCTGTCTCTGGGCAACAAAGGCGTGTTTGCCACGCTGTTTGGCAAAGCGGACAGCACCGAGCGGCGCACCGTTTCCGGCCTGCTGGAGACCATCGGGCTTGTGGGCAAAGCCGAATTACCTGCGGCTCTGCTGTCCCATGGCGAAAAGCAGTGGCTCGAAATTGGCATGCTCGTGGCCCAGTCTCCTGATTTGCTGCTGGTGGATGAACCGGTGGCTGGGATGACGGATGAGGAAACTGCTCAAACCGGTGAGCTGCTGATATCGCTGGCCGAGAGCCACTCCATCATTGTGATCGAGCATGACATGGAGTTCGTGCGCCAGATTGCCCGGACGGTGACGGTGCTCCATGAAGGAACCCATCTATGCGAGGGATCGATGGATCAAGTCCAAAACGATCCCCGCGTGATTGAGGTGTACCTGGGTGAGGCTCCCGCTGTAGAACCAAATCCGCTGTAGGGCGTCGGCGTCGATTAGGTTGCGCGCCCCCCGCAAAACTTGGCTGGAGGATCGCGCGATCGCTTCAGCCCAACCTACGGTCCATCAATACCCCATAATTATGCAGACCCAGCCTAGCCTCACACCCCAATCCCCAGCGTCGGCCAACTTGCTAGAAGTCAGAAATCTCAACGTTTACTACGGCGAAAGCCATATTTTGAGAGATGTCGATCTCAGCGTACCCACCGGAAAGATGGTCTGTCTGATTGGCCGCAATGGCGTTGGCAAAACCACAATGCTGAAGACCATCATGGGGCTACTGACACCCCGCCAGGGCCAGGTTATGCTTGGCAGCGATCAAGCTCCAGCTTCGTCTAGTCATCGCTCTATCACGGCGCTTTCCCCCGATCGCCGGGCTCGTTTGGGCATTGGCTATGTGCCCCAGGGCCGGGAAATTATCCCTCGGGTGAGCGTCCAAGATAACCTGCTGCTTGGGCTAGAAGCGCTGCCACCATCAAAGCGCGGGACCAGGGAAATTCCTGAGGAAATCTTTGAGCTATTTCCAGTATTGAAGTCTATGCTCTCCCGGATGGGGGGCGACCTCAGCGGCGGTCAGCAGCAGCAGTTGGCGATCGCCCGCGCTTTGATGGGACAGCCTAGGCTACTGCTGCTAGACGAACCGACGGAGGGTATACAGCCATCTATTGTTTTAGATATTGAAGCCGCCGTGCGACGCATCATTGAAACTCGGGGTATTTCCGTGCTGCTGGTGGAACAGCACCTACATTTTGTGCGTCAGGCTGATTATTATTACGCGATGCAAAAGGGTGGCATTGTCGCATCGGGAGAAACAGAGTCCCTGAGCAACGAGATCATTCAGGAATTTCTGGCGGTGTGAGCTGTCCCAATTGTCGCCAGACGGCCTGAGCGCGGCCCATGATGACTAGGCTGAATGGCCTGGGCAACAGTCGAGCGGCAGGGGCGCTAATGATTTGCTGACATTTGGCGGAGATGGGGTATGCATATCTGTAAAAGTGTCTTATGCTACTTAATACGTCGTTATAAATTAATTTTTGTAACAATCGGCGCTAATTTTTATCGTTAGTTTTGGATATTACCGTATGTGGTTCGCTACATCTTTCGTAATTGCCATTGCAGCAGCGTTTGCCTACGCCTGGTTTGAAACCGTATCTGAAGAGCTTGCCATTCTCTGCGTCGGCATTGCTCTCGTCTGCTCTTTGTTGACCTTATTTTCCGCACCTTGGCCTATTCAGCTCGTCATGGTTCTCGCTCTATTGACCACTCGGTGGGTCAACCGGGATAGTTTGTTCAGCTGACGGGACATCGCCATGCTCCAGTCACCTAGCGTGGGGCCTCAACGCGACATCGGTCCGGTTCACGTGGCATAGCTCTCTTCTCGACACAACAACTTGCCAGTACCGCTGCACCTACTGGCACACCGCCCCATAGCGTCCTGACGAGGGCTTGCCACCCGTGAAGAAATTAGGTATTGCATGACGGTAGCGTACCACCGGGGTTCATTCAGCTACGGGCAAAGCAGCATCCATACAGAATCAATCCAATCAGCTCAAGATACACTAGTCCACATAAAACCTGGCTAGAATGGTCTAGGGCGCGCCAAGATTATGACTGGTGCCGCCAATAGGGTGCTGCTACCGCAATGTTGACGTCATCGAGGTCAAGACAATGCCTCATGTCATACCGGGAAAAACTCGCGATTAGGAGGGTGCGGGAGCAGTGACTCAGGAATTTCACGTTTCAATTACGCCGGTTCGGGACGACGAATACCTAATTCGAACGGAGAAAGTCTCCTCAGGTGTCCCTCTGGCCGAACAGCAGATCCTTTGGCCCATTGAAGACTGGCTTCATCAGGCGCAGCAGCTCATGGGGGATCCCCTCACGGGGCTGTTGCGGGACAACCGGCTACCGGCGGCGATCGCCGCTGCACAAAACCCCACCTCTAAGCTCAAACGGCCAGAGGCAGAACAGTCGCTGCTGAGCCTCATGGATCTGGGGCAGCAGCTGTACAACCATCTATTTCAAGGGTTTTTGCGGGACAGCTGGATGACAGCCCAGGGCATTGCCCAGCATCGAGGCGAGGTGCTGCGTCTGCGCCTCGGCCTCAAGGGCGCTTTGCTGCCTCGCCTACCGTGGGAAGTGATGCACAGCAGCGGTCCTGATGGCATTGGTTTGGCGGCTCATCCCTTGGCAACCGGGACCAATGTGCTTTTCTCGCGCTACCAGCCTAGCGTAACCATTGCCCCATCTAACTTTAGCCGACATCCATCGGGTCAAGTTCGCATGCTGATGGTGATCTCTGCCCCCAGTGATCAAGCTCAGCTGAAGCTAAAGCAAGAAGCCCGCCAACTTCAGCAAGAGCTGGGAATGCGGCCTGCTAGCCTAAGTAATGGTCTAGCAGAAGGCCTACCCGATATTCAGGTCACCATCTTGGAGCAGCCCGGGCGCAAAGAGCTGGCCCAGGCTTTAGAACAGGGGCATTATCAAATTCTCCACTACGCGGGACATAGCGATGTCGCTGCTGCGGGGGGACAGCTCTATTTGGTGAACTCTCAAACCGGGTTGACAGAATCCCTCAGCGGCAACGATTTGGCTGGACTGCTCGTGAACAACGGCGTCCGCATTGCAGTGTTCAACTCTTGCTGCGGCAGCTACAGGGCGGCCAATGGAGACGGCGCTGGCCGCAATTTGACTGAAGCGTTGATCAATCGGGGGGTACCGTCGGTGCTCGCCATGGCAGAGCAAATCCCTGATGATGTGGCCCTCACCCTCACCCGGCTGCTGTACCGGAATTTAAAGCAGGGCTACCCCATAGATCTCAGTCTCAGCCGAGCCCGGCAAGGTCTAGTGGCGGCCTATGGCTCAACCCAGCTCTACTGGGCGCTGCCAACCCTCTATGTCCACCCCGACTTCAACGGCTATCTCCTCGCCCGCGATCGCCACTCTGACAATCTGGCTGATTCCCTGGCTCGGCTGCCCCACTTCCACAGCATTCCTCTGCCCAATTCGATGGTAGCCCCTTCCCCCAGCGCTGCTGATACAGCGGAGGATCTAGGACCTCACGCCGCGACAGACCCTATTTACCCAGCCCAAGATGAGTTAGATGGCCTGGACAACGTCGATATAGACGAAGAGGCTTTAGAGATCACAGACTCATCTGGTCTAGGCGACTATGGCGATGAGCACAACGCCGCTTTGGACTTGCTCCAGGGCACCCAAGCTGATGCCAATGACCGCTCAGTATCCCAACAGGCTAGCCGTCCGGCAGCGATCGCGCCCAGCTCTCCTCGATCTGAGTCATCTGCCCTTGAGGCTGAGCCGCCAGCGGCACATCAGCCCACCATAGATCGCTCCAAAACGGCTGCGTCTGCGGCAGCCCCATTCGATGCCTCACCCCAGGGCTCATCTGCTGCTATTTTGGCAAGCCCTCGCTGGATGCAGCTTTTGCCAGGTCGTGCGGCCCTGCTGCTGCTCGTTCCTTTGGGCGTGGCGCTAGCGGTCGGGGCCGTCCAGCTTGCTCGAGGACCGTCCAGCTCAGATGACGTTGTCGCCACTCGATCCGTTGACGCCGATGCCGTGCTCGACAATATCAGCGACGCCACCACAGAGGCCATCGAGCAGGCTGCCCGCATCAGCTTTATCGAGAATGATATTGACGCTGGGGAAGAGGCCCTGACGGAGTTGCTGAATCGGGGCACGTTGGAGGAAGCGGAGGCGGCCCTGGAGGCCGTGCCGGATGAGCAGATCTCTGATCCTCGCATTAATTTCTTGCATGGGCGACTGGCCTGGGAAAGTCTGAAGCGGGGAAACACTAGCGCCGATGTCTACGAGGCCCGGCGGTTTTGGGACTTTGCAGTGCAGCAATCGCCTCAGCCACTGTACTACAACGCTTTGGGCTTTGCCCTCTATACCGAAGGGCGCACAGCGGCAGCAATGGATGCTTGGCTAGAGACGCTGATGCTGTTGGAAGGCGAGGGTGTTGCCGTATATCCTGGGGAGACCTCGACGGACGGTAGCCAAATTACGGTGGCCGTGCCGGACCAAATCACCAATCAAGATGCGCTGACGGCTTACGCGGGACTGGCGGTGGCCATGGCATTTATGTCGTCGAGTCCAACGCCTAACCAGCCGCCCGATCTGCTGAGCAAGGCGGTTCAGATTCAGCAAGTGGTGATGCAAGGGGATCCGGTAACGTTTCAGCCGGAGAACTTGAGACAGAACTGGCTGTGGACTGACGGTATGGTGAAAGAATGGGAGATCTTGCAGGGATTGCGATCGCAGTAGCATGGGTTGGGCCACGGGTCGGGAACATGTCTGATGCGATGGCGTCTTTGTAGCTATAGCCTCAGGGAATCAGGTTGCTTCAGACTGACCTAGCGCTGCTAGCAGGTTAAAGCGACTCTGCAGATCTAATCCTGCAGATCTAATCACTGGGCGCTGCAGATTCAACGGTATTATCTCAATCCATGCGGTGATCAGTCTAGGCTGGTCACCGCTTTTTGTAATCCTTGCGATCGCCATCAGGCACCCTCAAAGAGCGTTTGGACAACATCTCAGCTTTGCATCTATCTCAGCTTTGAGGGTATGAACTTGCCTCAAAGACGCTTAGGGAACAGAGCTGCGGTTAGTTTCGAGACTGCGGTTAGTTTCGAGTTTGAGCTGAGATAAGCTCCACTCAGGGCGAAGCTCGCTAGCCCGCCGCAGATAGGTGTGGTGGATCGAAGTGCTGGGCTCCGGCACATTGATATGGATCAATACCCGGATACACCGCTCTAAGCTGCCCTCAACATGCATATGCTGTAGATCAATCATGGGAACATTTTCCCAGTGAGACCGCTCCCGGGCGATCGCGGCAGGGAAAACCGCATCTAAGTCTCGTGTTACCGAAAAGGTCGTGCTGATAATTTGCTCTGTATCAATCCGGTTGTAAAATTCCAGCGTTTTCAGCAGTTCTGTTACGGCCTCCCGTATCGCCGCAACCGTATTCTCTGGCGCTGTTGTTGCTCCGCGAATTGCCTTAACTTTCCACTCCACACGCGTATCCTCCAGTTCGACGAGACGTCAAGAACGTTAGCTTACATACTACTGACAATACCAGTCTGTTCGATAGGGTTATGGACGATAGAGCCATAGGGGTAAGCCGCTGGTTTGCACTTCAAAATCGAGCCAGTTGATGCCCACCATAGCAGCACAATAGGCCTGATTTTGAGACAGCACGCGACTAACTAGTGACTTGGGCTCTTCAAAGGTATAGACTTCTGTTTTCTCTGGGTCCAGGTTAGCAAGTTCCGCCGCCCAGCGCCTTGCGTCTTCTTCTGTGCCAAGGCGGTCTACAACTCCCAACTCTAGAGCCTGTTGCCCGGTAAAGATGCGGCCATCGGCAAACGCCTTAACTGCCTCGACCGTCAGCCCCCGCGCGTCAGCGATGGTATTGACAAACTGTTGGTAACTAACATCGATTAACTCCTGTAAGATATCTTGCTCTGGGGCGGTCAGCTCCCGATCAAAGGCCAAAATATCCTTGTAGGGTCCTGATTTGATGACTTTGAACGACACCCCAACTTTGTTCAATAACTCTTCCAAGTTGTTGCCTCGGAGGATAACGCCAATGCTGCCGGTGATCGTCCCAGGGTTAGCCACAATATGCTGTGCTCCCATGCCGATATACACGCCACCCGAGGCCGATATGTTGCCGAAGCTAGCGACAACCGCTATCTTTTCCTGGAGCCGCTTCAAAGCTTCGTAAATCTCTTGAGAATCGCCGACAGTGCCGCCAGGGCTATCGATCCGAAGCAGCAAAGCTGGAAACTTACGCTCCTTCACCTGCTCTAACGCTTCAAGAACGTGCTTCCGCGTTGAGCCTGCGATCGCTCCGGTAATTTCGATGCGGGCAACCTGTTTGCGAAACCGGGGCGTAAACGGCCAAATCATAATGCGTTATCTGGAGGTATTTTTAGTGGACGTAACATAGCAGCTTAGTATTCCAGTGTGCCCTATCGAACGATTTTTAGCGATGCACTGGGGTTAGGTTAAAGCTACCCATCCCCATTTGCGTAATAAGCCGTTACACTTTGCAAACTGGGTTATGCTGCCCTAGCGTTGATTTCCATGGCGCTAGGGGCAGTGACTCGGCTTCACTTTGGCATCAGCAACAGTCTTGTTATGGCTCCACGTACAGCGGCTCTCGCCCCATCTCTTGCTCTCATTGCCCCCTTCTTTTTGTGGGGGACCGCCATGGTGGCCATGAAGGGTTCCCTGCCCCATACCACCCCCCTATTTGTGGCGACCCTACGGCTTCTGCCAGCAGGATTTCTGGTGCTGGCGATCGCCTGGTTTATGGGTCGTCCTGCGGTCGTAGGCTGGCAGGCCTGGCTCTGGGTGCTGCTGTTTGCAATGGTGGACGGCGCTCTCTTTCAAGGCTTTTTGGCGCTGGGCCTCGTCAGAACAGGGGCAGGATTGGGGTCAGTGATGATCGATTCCCAGCCCATTGCCGTTGCGATTATGGCCCGTGTGCTGTTTGGGGAGCGTATTGGGCTGTTGGGGGTCATCGGGCTGGCGTTGGGGATATTGGGCATCAGCCTGCTGGGCTTGCCTGACCAATGGATTATAGGGGGCTGGGAAACAATTCAGCATCTGGCCTCGGGGGATGGATTGGCGGTGACCGCTCTACCCATGGCCTCACCGGAGGCGGCAGGAGCCGCCACGGTAGAGCTACTGGGGCGGCTAGTCGGCAGCGGTGAGTGGTTGATGCTGATGGCGGCATTGTCGATGGCGGCAGGCACAATCATGGTCCGTTACGTCTGCCGCCATTGCGACCCGGTCATGGCGACGGGCTGGCATATGGTGCTAGGAGGAGTCATCATTGCAGGTCTCACGCTATGGCAGGACCCAGAGCCATGGCTCCAGTTGACGAGCGCTGATTGGTTGGCTCTAAGCTATGCCTCCGTTTTTGGTAGCGCGATCGCCTATGCCTTATTCTTCTACTTCGCCTCAAGCCGAAACCTCACAAGCTTCACGTCCTTGACGTTCCTCACCCCAATCTTTGCGCTGCTTTTTAGCAATCTATTTCTAGAAGAGCGTCTCAGCGCAATTCAGTGGACGGGGGTTTTGATCACATTAGCCAGCATTTATTTGATCAATCAAAGAGAGGCCCTGACGGCGCTACTCTCAGGGCAAAAAGCCCCATCGAGGGGCGCAGCACAAAATCCCCCAGCCGAGACGGTAGAAGACAGCTAGCGAGGAAAGCAAAAAACACTACTGGTAAACGATACTCTCGGCCCGACGGCCCGCAACCCATAGCAGCAATGTGGCTGAGACAAGCGGGGTTATGTCACCTCATGGCCGACGGCCGTGATAGCCTGACGCATTGAGGCTTCTGCTATGTCTGACTTGACAGTGACTGTTTTACGGTCAACATCAATATCTACTGCTG
>JGI12210J13797_10016501_pt1 | contig 18835 bp, 15 predicted proteins | sample ElkSlonscriptome_3_FD_13797 | JGI IMG/M metagenome (IMG submission 13797)
TCGGCCAGTTCCGGGGGCGCCCCGGCTTTCTCGAGCAATTCGGCGTAGAATTGCGGCTCGATCGCGCCGACCGACACTTCCTTGCCATCGGCACATTCGAAACAACGGTAGAAATGAGCCGCACCGCCCAACATTCCCTTGCCGCGTTCGGTACTCAGGAAGGGCCGGCCACCGGCACCTGCGAAAAAACTCATCAGGCTGGTGACGCCGTCGACAATCGCTGCATCGACGACCTGCCCGCGACCGGACCGCTCGCGTTCGAACAGGGCGGCCATTATGCCAAAGGCGCAGTACATCGACCCGCCGCCGAAATCCCCGACGAGATTCTGTGGGGGGATCGCGGTTTCGCCAGCCCGACCAACCGCCGACAGCGCTCCGGTCAACGCGATGTAGTTGATGTCGTGACCGGCAGCTGAGCTCAACGGCCCATCTTGGCCCCAGCCGGTCATGCGGGCGTACACCAGGCGATCATTGAGGGCGAGAAGTTCATCCGGGCCGAGCCCGAGCCGCTCCATGACACCGGGTCGGAAACCCTCGATCAGCACGTCGGCCGAGGCCGCCGCGTCATGGCAGAAACGTTTGCCTTCATCGCTCTTGATATCGACTGCGACGCGATGGCGCGCGCGTTCGACGACCGGGTTGGCGACCGTGCTGCCCGGCCGCTCGATCCGAACGACCTCGGCCCCCAGGTCGGCGAGCAGCATGGCCACGTGTGGGCCGGGACCGATCCCGGCAAATTCCATGACTTTCAGTCCCTTCAATGGCCCGGACGCTTCGCTCATTCACTTTTCTCCCTCGAATAATCGCCTGATGCCGCGTGTCGGAGCGACGGGCAAGGGGTGCGGTGTCGCTGTTCGATCGTGCGGTCTCCCGCGATTGACCAAGCGAACCTCGCACCATAGGGGCGCTACAGCGTATTTTTGCGCGCAGCCACTAGCGGATATTGACAGGCGTGACGGATACCCGACCCATCGTTCTCGCAGTCGCATCGGGCGGGGGGCACTGGGAACAATTGATGCTGCTTCGCCCGACGCTCGAACAATACGACGTACGGTTTGCGACGACCGACGCTGCATTGGGGCGACAGCGCAATATCTCGCAGGTCGAGGTCTTGCCGGATTGCAACAAGGACCAGCCATTTCGCTCCATGCTCTGCGCGCTGGCCGCCTTGCGAATCGTACTGAGGCACAGGCCCGACACCGTCCTGTCGACCGGGGCGGCGCCGGGATTGATGTGCATCATCGCCGGGCGACTGACCGGGGCGAAGACCATGTGGATCGATAGCGTCGCCAACGGAGAAGAGCTTTCGATGTGCGGAAAGCTGTCACGTCGTCTCGCCCATGTCTGTCTGACCCAGTGGGAGCATCTGGCCGCGCAACCGCGGGTCGATTATCGCGGTGCCGTCCTTTGATAATCGTGACTGTAGGAATGCAGCTGGGTTTCGACCGGTTGATCGAAGCGATGGACTCGCTTGCGCAGGACTTCGACGAGGAAGTGATCGCGCAGACCGGCAAGGGGAATTACCAACCGCGCAACATGACCGCGCGCGACGCCATTGCGCCAGGCGAATTCGAAACACTCGTGCAGCGCTGCATCCTGGTCGTCAGCCATGCGGGGATCGGCAGTGTTCTCACCGCGCAGCGGTTCGGCAAACCGATCGTCCTGATGCCGAGGCGCGCCACCTTGGGCGAGCACCGCAACGACCATCAGCTCGCGACGGCGAGAAAGCTCGATGGTCGTAGCGGTATCGAGATCGCAATGGATGAAAGCGAGCTCGCCGCCGCGATCGGGCGTGGGCTGGATGGCAAGGACATCGTCGCCGGGGTTTCACCAAGCGTACGCGAACTGCATCGGTCGATCGCCAATTTCATCGAGACGGGTCGGCTTTGACCATGCCGGGCGAAGCATGGCTCGAACCATCGCATCGAACGGTTGACGCACCGCAAATGCGCGAAGGCGGGTGGCGCGGCAGTTGCGATCACGTGGCTGCGCGATGATGGCGGAGCAATCACGTCCCCGTATCCTGGTGACGTTCGGCACGCGGCCCGAGGCGATAAAGATGGCGCCGGTGATCGGGGCCCTGCGTGCAACGGAGCGGTTCGAAGTCCGCCTCGTGGTTACCGCGCAGCATCGCGAAATGCTCGATCAGGTGCTGCAATTCGTCGGCATCGATCCGGATATCGATCTCGACCTGATGCAGCGCGACCAGCGCCTGGATACGCTCGCCGCGCGCATCGTCACGCGTTTCGGCGAGGTTCTCGATGCCGAACAGCCCGATCGGGTGCTGGTTCATGGCGATACACTTACCTCGATGATGGCGACGCTCGCGAGTTATTTCCGGCGTATTCCGGTGGGGCATGTCGAAGCGGGCCTGCGAAGCGGCAATCTTTCCGCACCATGGCCCGAGGAAGGAAACCGTAGAATCACCAGCGCGATAGCCGACTTGCACTTCGCTCCAACGCAAACCGCAGCTCATGCTTTGTTGAAAGAAAACGTTGACGAAAGCTGCGTTCATGTCGTCGGCAATACAGTCATCGACTCTCTTTTGGACACTCGCAGGAAGATCGCGGCGGACCCAATGCTGTCGCCGACCGTCACCAGTTTGAAGGAGAGATTTGCCGGGCGCAGGATAATCTGCCTCACTGCCCATCGGCGCGAAAATCACGGCGAAGGCATCCGCCAGATCGCCGCCGCGATATGCCGGCTGTCCGATCGGAGCGACATCGCCGTTGCCTACCCTGTCCATCGAAATCCCAGGGTCATGGAGGATGCGTGTCCTTTATTGGAGAACAGGCCGAATGTCGCGCTCCTGCCACCGCTCGATTACCCCGAGTTCGTCGCACTTATGGAGGCGAGCCATGTCATCCTGACGGATTCGGGAGGCGTTCAGGAGGAGGCCCCCAGCCTGGGCAAGCCTGTTCTCGTCATGCGCGGAGCGACCGAGCGGCCCGAGGGAGTCGAGGCTGGCACCGCGTTGCTGGTAGGTGCGAACGCAGATCGTATCTTCGCCGAGATGGTTCGGCTGCTCGACGATCCTGCTGCCTATGCGGCGATGGCGAAAGCTCGTAATCCCTACGGCGACGGCAAGGCAGCCGGACGAATTGCGGATATCCTCACTAGGGTTCATTTCCCGTCCATCCGGTCGACTGGCGCATAGTCCGCTCAGCGCAAGGAACGAACCCGCTTTACATAGACGATTGCTGCGATGGCCACGACCAGGCTGGCCCCCACGTCCGCGACCCAGTTCAGCTTGATCGGGCCATAAAGTAGCCGATCGATCGCGTGCAACGACACAATTCGTAGAGACATGAGCACGACGAGCGATGCACCTGCAGCCATCGCAACGATAATCGTCTGATTGCGCCTGCCGCGCAGGTGGCGCCCCGTGCGCCAGGCCCAAAAAGCCGCCACCGCCGCTATCGAAAGGATGGCCGTCGATACGACAACCGCTTGGATCTGACGGCGATCGGCATAGCGGCCTTCCTCGCGCATGGCGGTCCGAAGGGTATCCCGGATCATTTCCTCCACCCCCAGAATTCTCGATCCGGCCATGACAGCGAACAATATCGCCAGCGCGAACCAGGCGATCCGATGCCATTTCGGTTCGCGCAGGGGTTGCGCAGTCCACAACGCCCAGCCGCAAAAAACTGTTACGACCGTGTAGAAAGTCACCGCTGCAAGATCGAGCGAGGATGGCGTTCCAGAAATTTTCGTTACTCCGCCTGCTATCGCCATATTGAGCTCTATAAAGTCCGCACGGCGATCATTTTCATATCAATGGATTTCTTCAGAGCCGTTTCCGAACTAAACCTCAAGCGCCGTCAGGCTCTCTCTTTCAAAGAGAGGCAGGGACAAGCAAACCGCGATGACAGCCCGGGAAACCGAAACCTGCCGACCCTGCTAGACCAACAGGCAATCCTGCGAATATCTTCGTAACTGGCTGAATTCGCGAACGCGATCATTCGATATCCTGCAAGCTTGTTGCGCTGTCAGGGGCAACCGGCTAAGCGACCGCTGCTGGTTAAGGAGAATTGCGTGTTTGTGAGCAAGACGGGTGGCCTCAGGGCCGGAATTTACGTTCTGGCGGTCGCCAGTCTTGGAGCCTGCACCTCCACCCCCGAGCCTGTGGTCGGGCCGACAGTTACCGCGCCACGCGCCGATTATGGTCAAGCCGCCTACTCCGATGACGTCGCGGATGTCTACGCTCTGCGCCCGGCCGATGTGGTTTCGGTCAATATATTCCGCGAACCGGATTTCTCGTTGGAAAGCGTTAGAATCGGTGTCGACGGCAACATCTCCATTCCAATGGTCGGAACGATCCCCGCCGCGGGAATGACAACGGGCGAGCTGGAACAGGATTTGCAGCGGCGCCTCGCTTCCGCCGGTCTGCGTAATCCGATGGTCTCCGTCAACATAGACGAATACGCTTCTCATCTCGTTACGGTGGATGGCGCAGTTGTCGATCCAGGCGTGTTCGCGTTTCAACCCGGTGCTCGCCTCTCATCCGCGATTGCTCTTGCCAATGGCGCTAGTCGCGTTGCGAAGACCGAACAGGTCGCTGTTTTCCGCGAAGAACCCACGGGCCTGACGGTCGCGAAATTCGATCTGCAGCAAATCAATCAGGGAACGATGCTCGATCCCGTTCTTGAACCAGGCGACCGGGTGTATGTTGGCACTGATGGTCTTTCGCAAGCCGTGCAGGATAGTCTCCAAGCGCTGCCCATCTTCGGCATTTTCGCCAATCTGGCACGATAGGGCACAATGAACGATCGTTCGATAATCAATGCGCCGGGTGACGAGCCGCGCCACGTACTCCTTGAAGAGTATCTGCCCGCGACGAACGGGCCCGAGCAGGCTGCTTCGGGGTTTCAGATCGATGCGACCTGGATCCGTGGCGCTTTATACCGGCAACGTTGGCTGATCGCCGCCACCCTTCTCGCCTCGTTGCTGCTCGGCTTGATCGTAACTCTGCTGGCAACGCCGATCTATCAGGCGAAATCTAGCGTCAGAGTTCAGCCTTGGGGGAATTTCATCGTCCCCGGATCGGAAGTAAATACTCCGATCACGTCGTCCAATGAGATCGAGCGATTGATGCAGACGTATCAATCGATCGCAACGACAGGAAAGCTCGCCCTGACGGTAGCCGAGAATCTCAATCCTTCTGTTCGCAATGGCGTGTTGGGTGAAGAGGCTCTGGCCGAGCGCCCTGCGCGGTTGAGCGATGAAGAATGGGAAGCCGCCAAGGTACGGCTTGTGGCCGGCAAGTTGCGGAGCAATGTGGACGCGTCGGTTCCGTTCGATACGCAAATCGTCGAGATCTCCTATACCTCCAAGGATCCGGCCATCGCTGCTGCGGCCGCCAATGCCTACGCTGACGCATTTGTTCTCTCGGACACGCAGACGAAAGTGGAGAGCAATACCTACGCGCGTGAATATCTTGAGGACCAGATCGAAATCGTGCGCGAGCAGCTCGATGATGCCGAGCGCGCAACGAATGCTTATGCTCGCAACACAGGCATCGTCACTGCGCGGACAACCGGCGTAAACGAGGAAGGCGGGCAGACGATAACCGGAGCCAACCTGTCGAGCATCAATCAGACCGTCGCAACCGCCAGGGCAAATCGGATTGCGGCGGAACAGAAATGGCGTGCCGCATCGGGCACAGCGGCCGCACAATTGGCCGAAGTCCAGTCCAGCCCTGTTGTTCAAAACCTGACCTCACAAAGGGCCGAGCTGATCGGGCAGTTGTCGGACCTGCGTCAGCGTTATAACGACGATTTCCCGGCGATCGTTGATTTGCGGGCGCGTATCAATTCGCTCAATGAACAGATCGCTCAGACTGCAAGCAACATAAAAGCCGGGATCCGCAACGAATTCGTCATTGCGCGCAATCAGGAAGCGGCCCTGCAAGGCGAACTTGCTGCGGCAACAGAAGACGCTCTGGTCGAACAGGACGAAAATATTGAGTTCGCAGGGCTCGAACGAACCGCGAATGGCCTGCGCGCACAGCTTACGGACCTGATCGAGCGGTACAATCAGATCAGTACGGCCGCCAACGTGCAGAGCGGTGCGGTGACGCTGCTCGACAGCGCAAGCGTTCCGGGCCAGCCCGTTTCACCCAGCCTTTCGCGCAACATGTTGATCGCCGCTGTCGTCGGTCTCGCACTTGCGGGTGGTCTGGCATTGGTTCGTGAGGTCTTCGTCGACCAGTTCCGCAGGTCCGAAGATATCGAGGATCGCCTCAATTTGGCTGTTCTCGGCGTGACCCCTTACGTCGACTCCAAGAAGATCGATCCGCAAGAGGTCGATCAATTCAGTGCATTGATGGAGTCCTACGCCTCGATCCGGTCCGCTATCGATGTTTCGCTGCCGAGCGAGGGAGCGGTTCTGCAATTAACGAGCAGCGGACCGTCAGAAGGCAAGTCCACAACCGCGCTGATTCTTTCGGAACTTTTCGCACGACTTGGTCGCCGCACACTGCTGATCGACGCCGATTTTCGCAAGCCGTCGATCGTTAAGCTATTGAAACTCGAACCACGCAAGACAGGTATCGCCGAAGTGCTTCTTGGCAATGCCCGCTTCGAGGATGCAGTGATCGAGGGCGCTCACGAAAACCTTCACGTCCTTTCGACAGCGGTCAGCCCTCCAAATCCGGTCGAATTGCTTTCCTCCAAGCGGTTCCGTGAATTCATCGAAGAACGACGTCAGGATTATTCCATGATCGTGATCGATTCCAGTCCGGTCCTCGGCCTCGCAGACGCACCCGAGATCGCACAGGTAGCCGACTCGACGATATTCGTCGTTGAAGCGAACAATACGAGCTTCAATCAAGCCCGCACTGCGCTCAAGCGTCTCAACAACGTGCGGGCCAATATAGTCGGGGCTGTTCTTACAAAATATCGCGCACTCGAAGCCGGGGTGGACTACGATTACCAGTATCAGTACTATCAATACGGCGATGACAACAAGTAAATTGCTGTGGCGAAAATCCAAATCTCTTCGTGCGATGCGATGAGACCAGTTGTACTTCACCTTACGGGCGATTTTCCCGACAGCATAGATTCCGATAAAACACAGGTGATCCGACACTTGGTAGATCTGACGTCGGATAAATTCGAGCACCACGTCGTCTCGATTAATCGGACCACACCTGCCAATCTTGCAATCGTGCGCTCGATCGTTCGTCCGGGCGAACTGACGATCGTAAGCGAGCAATTCGCCTACGGTACCGCTCTAGCCTATTCGGCTCCACCGAAGGGTATCCGCCATGAGACCCGGCTCGTGCAATTGGGTCGTTGGCTCGCCGATTATATCGCATGTATGGGGCGCAAACCGGCACTTATTGTCGGCCACAAATTAGCTATCGAAGGAATAGCCGTTCGCGAGGCGGCGCGGTTGACGAAACTGCCTTATGCCCTCTCGATCCAGGGGGACAGCGATACCAAGATTATGGACTTTCGCCCTGATCTGAACGGGACATTCCGCAACATATTGTCGGGCGCCGGTTTCGTGTTCCCATTCTCGCCCTGGAGTTGGAAGGGAGTTGTCGAGAAGCTGGGCGAACCGTCCGCTCCAAACGCGATACTTCCATGCCCGACCGAACTGGATAATTCGCAATCTCCGAAGGTTACGCACAATGGGATGATATCGGTATTCCATCTAAAGAATTACCGGCGCAAGAACTTCGCGACCTTGGCGCAGGCAATGACCCAGCTGGACCGCGATGGAGCGCCCAGACTTGACGTGATCGGGGGCGGCGGCGGATCCGAGTTGTCGGCCTGCAATCGGATTGCACGATCGAGGGATTCAATCCGGTTGCTTGGTTCGAAAAGCCGGGCAGAGGTAAGAATTGCACTGAACGCGGCGAGTGGCTTTGTCCTGCCCTCGCGCCGCGAAACCTTCGGACTGGTCTTCATCGAAGCACTGTTTGCGGGCACGCCGATCATCTACCCCGAAGGAACCGCAGTTGACGGATTGTTCGATGGGGCGCCGTTTGCCCTCAGCGTCCCTGCGCGTGACCCGCGAGCCATTGCGAACGCGATCCGGACGGTAATGGCGAGGGAGAGCGAACTCAAAGCCGAACTAGCCAGCTGGCAGGTATCCGACCATGCGAAGCAGTTTCAACGAGAGCACATAGCCAGCACATTCGTAGACGGTTTGAAAACCGCGATCGGGCTTAACCCTCGAACGGCATGTGCACCGTCATGAGTTTATCAGCGGTAGTTTAGACAGCGGTAATGCTACGCTGTCCGACAACCTTCGCAGGGACGCCCGCAACTATCGCGAAACGTGGAACGTCACTGCGGACAACCGCACCCGCGGCTATTATCGCGCCCTCCCCGATCGTCACGCCTGGCAGGACTATGGCTCGCGCACCGAGCCAGACGTCGTCACCCACTTCGATCGAAGCCTCGTCCATTCGCTGTTTGGTGACCGGGGCGCCATCGTCATAGCGATAATTTGCGGCAGTCATCAGGACATCTGGCCCGAAGAGCACGTCATCTCCGATCACGATCCGCCCGTTTTCCGGTCCGGCCCAAAGGAAACAACGTGATCCGATGCTGACGCGCTCTCCAATCACGATGTTGTGCGCGTTGTTGAAATTTACGTCAGGGGTGATGCCCAGAGGGCGCCCCATGGCGATTAGGCGCCTTGGGGCGACATGAGTGTAATTGTAATAATTTACGATCTTTATGAGGTGTAACCATGCACGCGGATCGAAGATTGAAAGCACGAGGCGACCAAATCGCCGCGGACGCGATGTAGTGACCTTCTTGACTGGATCTCGATGTGCCATCTTCAGTAGCCGGAAAGCCATTCGTCACGGCGCGTATAGGCTTCGCGCCATGCATTACCGCCAATGCCGCGACCGCTGCCAGCCTTGCTGACGAAAGCCGGCAGTCCGCCGCGAACCGCCGCGCCGATGAGCAATAGCCCGATGCCGATTGGCTGGGCTACCCGCGCCCAGTGATCGCGAATAAGCGTCACGCGCCCCTTGAGAACCTTGACGATCCGCTCTCCTCCCGGAGCGTAAGACGCACCGACATGGTGCACGATCTCTGCTTCCGGAGTAATTTTCGGCTGATAACCGAGTTTGGCCGCGCGAAGGCACAAATCAGTTTCTTCGCCGAACATGAAGTATTTTTCGCGGAAGCCGCCCAGGCTGTCCCAGAGATCCTTACGTATCATCATCAAACAGCCGACGACAATATCGACGTCGCGCGGAGTATCACGCTTCCAGGCACCGATAGCCTCGGAATTGAAGAGGTTGGATCGTGCAAACACCCGTGACAAACCGGTGGCGCGGCAGAAAAGACTCCAAATGGTCATTCGGTTCCAGCACGATGCAATGTTCAACGAACCATCGGGAAAAACTGTGCGCCCGCCTACGATGCCGGCTTCGGGGTTGGCTTTCGCGAAGCTCAAAAGACTCGCGATTGCGCCTGGCCGTGTTTCTGTATCCGGATTGAGCAGCAAGATGAAAGGAGAGTCTACCTGCGTTGCAACCGCGTTGTTGGCTGCGGCGAAGCCGACATTCGTTTCGGATCGAATCAGGTCTACGTTTGGAAATTCTCGAGCAATGGCGTCAGCAGACCCATCATGCGATGCGTTGTCCCAAACCACTACGTCGAACTCGACGTGGTTCGTATTCGCAAATAGCGTCTGCAGCGCGATTAGAGTCAGTTCGCGAGTATTGTAACTGACCATAATGACCGTCAATTCAGTCGACTTGTTGATCGCGTCCCTCCTCTGCTGCTGAATCGCGCTTGTCTCGGCTGTGGCGGACCTCTTCGTGAGCCCGCTCGCCTGCTTGTTTGGAACGCCACTCGCGATCAGGCAAACGCCCGGCTGCCGGGTCGCTAGCCCGTAAAGCGCGCTCTCGATCGTCAGCATCGGGAAAGCGACCGTAAGCCCCGACCTCGATATTCGAGCGGATGATTTTCGCCGGATTGCCCGCAACTATCGACCCGGCGGGGACATCCTTTGTAACCACGCTTCCCGCTCCAATCACACAGCCATCACCGATCTCAACCCCAGGCATGATGATACTTTCACCCCCGAGAAAGCAGTTCTTTCCGATCCGCGTGTGAAGATAGAGCCCCCGGGTCCGGTCATGAGTTAGAATGCGCGAATTGAAGGCGAGATAACTATAGGCGCCGATGTGCACTCCGCGCGGAAATGTCTTGTCCGGCTTTGCGCTTAGCGACAGCTGGACGGTCTCGTGGATATCCATCTTCATCACCTTGATGAAGAATGTCCGCTTGGCCGACACGAGAGCGGCCCTGACACGACTGAGCGAGTTCAGGCTCATCGCCTTTCAATTCGCCCCCGGACGGCTGCATTCGGCGCGACGGACCTCGTCGGGACAGAACCAAAGGTAGCGCCGATCCCCAGCAGTATACTGAACCAGATCAACAAACCTCCATAAAAGGTGACCGTGAAGCCAAGGATGAACAGGATTGCGAGGGTAATCGCCAATCCCGTCAGGGTAGTTTGATCCGCTCCACTGCTTCGGCTGGCGCTCCGCGCAACGACAAAGATAGCGATCAGCGTAGCCAAGCCAAACAAGATGGAAGGTGGCAAGCCGTTGCGCATTGCAATTGCCAACCAGAATGCGTCGACGCTGGTGTGCATCCACGGAAGTCGTTCAAACTCCTCGAACCCGATGCCGAACCATGGATGACGCTCTACTGATATGGAACCATATTCCCACGTGAGGAGCCTGTAATAGCCCGTTCCCGGGTTGAAAGTGAGTCTGATCAACACCGCCAAGAGACCATTCTGCGACACGACGTGCAACACCGCCATGATCCCTCCGACCGCAGCGATCAGTATGGGCCAGGTCAGGAAAGACACGACCTTGCGAACGTAATTGTACAGCGCGAGCACAAGGAAAAGCACCAGACCGAACAAGGCAGCCGAACTGAGGGTGAAGAAGGTCGCGACCCCTGAGGCAAAGCCTGCATAAAAGGGCCAACCTCGTATTCTTGAAAACCAGTAAAGCGGAAGTAGCTGTCCGAAGAAAAGTCCCGCCAGAATCGGATGCGAAAAAGAGCCCATGGCTCGCAACATTCCCATCCGCGTGTCGTCGGCGATATCGAACGGAACTTCTTGGACAACCCCAAACGTCGCCACGGATGCGTCGCGAATGAATCGGTTATGGAATATCGCTTCGAACGGAAGCAAAATCGCCAGCGCGAACACGATAGGCGCAAGGACAACGAGAAATCGTCGGAAATCTTGCAGGTTTGTGACCGCGAGCCTGGCGATTATGTAGGGCAGAAGAACGTCAAGCGCGACAGCGACACCGGAAGGAAAACCTTCCGCAAATCCATAGAGCACAACGAACGACAAGGTCATCCAGGAGACAGCCGCAACGACCAGCAAATCCATGAAGTGGTATCGCATGGCCCCTTTGAGCAACGAGTAGATACACCATGGCGCCAGGAGCAGATACACCATCCGGTAGGCGTAGATGTTTTGATCGATGATCCGGAAGCGGACCTCGGGCGGCATCAGGAGGCCGATGGTCAGCAAGACAAGAGGGGCGATCCGGAGCAATGCCGGAAAGCCCCCCTCTGGGGCGCGTACCCCGGGCTTTCTTATCGCCATGAGGCGGCGGGGTGCTGTCGACGCAGTATTGGTGATGGAGGCCATTGCGCGAATATCCGTAAGCGAAGTCCAGGTCGGTACCTCTTGCGCTACAAACCGACAACACCATTGTCGCCTGTTTTTGCGAAATCATTTTCCTACTCGCGCCTGCCATGACATTATTTGTTCATGTTATGTTCAAAAGGAGCGAATCATGAACTCAATCCCGTTCGACAACTTCGCAGACAATCCCATTGCGCCGGCTCTTTCGTGCTTCGCAGTCGTCGCCGACGATGAAACCGACCTACCAGCGATCACGAAGGCCCTTTATGTTGGGACAGGCGGCGATATCGTCCTGCGATCCGCCCGAGGCGAAGAAGACGTTACGTTTCGCAACGTCCCTTCGGGATATATCCTGGATGTTCGAGTTCGTGCTGTACGAAGTTCTGGCACGAGTGCGGCGGATCTGGTGGGGCTGGCTTGATGGCAGGCTTTGGACAATCTCCGTCTTCCAGGAAAGGGGCCTCAGGCCGAAAACTTTTTGATGTTGCCCCGCCCGGAATAGCATTCCCTTCTTCCGATTGGACCGGCATCGCCGGAAGCGGCTTCAACAATGAGCCGTCCGATCCGTTTCGCACGACCGCCAAGCCCGCCCTTCACATTCTGGAACCGGAGCGGCAGTATTTCAGTGACACGCTGCGCGTGGACGTGATGGCATTCGCGAATGATAACGGCTCGCTGATCGGCGGCATCGATCGCGTGCGGTTCTATTTCGAGAACGATACTCCATTGGAAGTTGTCAGCCAGCGGCTTCGGACCTTCTCGCGGTTCGACGGTTCCACATACGTCCTGCCGGTCTACTCGGTCGACCTTCAGCGTCCCAGCGGCGTTTCGGGCGAGGCGAAGCTGTTCGTCGAAGCTGTGCCCGCAGATGCGACGATGCAAAGCCGCGTGGCCGAATACCGCTTCTTCCCGCATGAAGTGTTCGCCACCGGCACGGTCCACGATATTGAACTGACCGTAGATCCCGGCGCGCCCGAGGTCGCGGGCGAAAACTATCAGGATTGGGTCGATGCGGTCGCCTATCTCAAGGCGCAGAACCCGCAGCCGGTCAATCCTCGGATCACCATGAAGGCGCAAGCACCTGCGGGCAAATACGAGATTACCAGCGTGCCCGGCGGCATCTATGCCCCGCAGGGTTATCTTACGACAGAAGCGGACGCTCCCGTTACGTTTGGGCGACTAGGCGGGTTCGTCAGTCAGACCGAAGCGGGTCCGGGCGGTTCGCGTCCCAGTCTCGATGCAATGCGCTTTGTCGGGTCGAACATCACAATCGACGCCGCGAACATGCACATCTATTCCGAGTATGACAGTCAGGAGCGCGGCAGCGTGTTCGATGGCGTCCGCATCAAGAACGATCCCGGCATCGGTCAACTCTGGCTCGGCATTCCGCGCAATGAAAACCTGATCCGAGGCGTCAACACCTATCTCGATTGTCACATCACCGACATTCCCTTCACCTTTTCTGCGCTTGGATCAGCCGGAGATAACGGATCCTTCGCTCGCGGGAACATCGTTTCGGGTGGTTGGGGCGATGTTGGCAGCAACCAGAAGTTCACCGCGGGCAATATCGTCAGCGATCATACNAACGCCGAACTGGTCAATGAGATTGACGCGCTCACGCTTAGCTACTCCGGGGCAGGTGCGGCCACAATCGAAGCGGATGGAAACAATACCTCGAACCGGACATGGACCGCGAAGGTGGACGGCGCTGTCGTCGGAACGCTCGACGTGTTCAAGCCGCTCGGCACCTACAACACCAGCCAAGCCGAGCGGGTTCAGGATATAGTGGACTGGATCAACTCCCTCACCGACTGGTCCGCGACCTTGCAGGACAACACACGAGCCGCCGCCGCTGTCGGCCTGCCTTTCGACGTTGCCACCGCGCACGGATCGGGGCGCAAGGCGTATGCGTTTGACCCGTTCCCGATTGACGCGACCGGGCAGCAATTCATCGCCATGTTCGACATGCACGGCGACTTCTTCCAGATCGGCAACAATCGCGATGCCGGTGGCGATCCGGTCCAGCTGGAAAATATCATTGCTTATGGAAACATGGGCCTCGATCTCGCCGCGCAAAAGTTCTTCCTAACCGGCCACGGTTCGCGCGATGGCGTGTTCGCGAACAACATCATGCGCGATTTCCAGGGCACCGGGCTGGAGGCGCCGAGCCAGCTCTACTCACAAATGTCGGGGCCAATGAGCCACGTCTGCGTAGTCCACAACACGCAGGATCAGGAGTTCTGGCTGCGCGCCGACAATGCCGGATCGGCCGCGCAATACTGGACGACTGACGACTACTGCCTCTTTGCGTCGAACGCAGTGAAAGACGTATTTTTCGAAGGCGACGCTGTTCAAAGCATCGAGGTCAAGGATAACCACCTGTTTACGGGGGCGAGCCGGCGTCGGCTTGACGACACCAACACGGTTCGCGGAAATGCGTCCACGCTTTTCGCAAATTTTGAGGGCGGCGACTTCACCCCAGCAAGCGAGTTGATCGAGGCGTTCTACGTCAAGGCTCCGGCGCTGCGACACGATATTAACGGAACTATGCGCGGATATTCCGCGCCAGCAGGCGCAATTGCGGCCCAGGTTTCGGCGCGCGACCTGTCACCGCCGCCGCCGCCGCCGGGCACGCCATCCGAATATCTGGTTCAAGGAGCGTCGAGCGGCTACTTCACCGACACCAGCAACGTGCCATCCGGCACGACGCGTATCACGTTCCGGGGCAAGTTCTATTTCGATAGCGTTGTGAACCAGATGCGCTTGTTCGATCAGGTATCGGATGGCTGCTCGCTGGAGGTATTGTCCAGCGGAGATATCCGCGCAATCGTCGAGGATGGGGCTGGGGTGAAGATGGTCAACTTCACCACCTTCGCGGGCGCGACCTCGAGCACGGGCGTTTGGCACGATTTCGTTTTCGACGTAGATCAGATGGCCGGGACCGCAACGCTTACGCTCGACGGTGCGGATTACATGCTGCCATTCGAGGCAACCGGCAACGGAGTTTTCCAGAGCGGGCGAAGGGTCGGCTTCCTGTCGAAAAATGCCAGCGCCTTGCTGGCGGTTCCGGCAGACACCCGGTTCGCCGATCTATCGGTGGATTTCAACGGCACCTTGCACAAGGCCATCGCCAATAACCCACTGACCGCGAACGCCGATGCGTGGAAACAGGGCGGTGCCACGCTGGGCTTTTCGTCCTAAGCTTCGCTGCGCCGCGCAAACAGACGGCGCAAAGTCCCGAGGAAATTGCGCAGACGCAGCTTCCTCGGGACAAGCCGGGCATTTTTTGCAAGAGCGAGACCCTCGAAACGCGGTTTCTTGTGACCAATTGCCGCGAACGCCGCGAGGCGGGCAGGAACAAGCCCTTTGCGAATGGCCTGAAACGGCTGCATCGCCGCAATTGCATCGACCTCTGCGCGCTCTGCTTCGAGATAGCCCGCCGCCAGAGCACGCTGAAACAGAGCGTCCGCTCTGGGATTGCGGACAAGAGTGAGCGATCGGCCTTTGGCTTCGTCGAACAGAGGTTTGCCGTTCTCGTCGCAGTGCCAGCCATCGGCAAATGCGATATCGGCAAACTCACCGATACCGTCTGGACAGATTTTGCAACGGAACTGCAGGTGTCTATTAAGGATGCTGCCCCAGCTTGTGTCGTAATCCATCCGATGAACGGTGCCGTCTTTCATACGTGCCATGGCGAATCCCGGCCAGCCTTCGCCACGATATCGGAAGCTTTCGATATCGTCCCGATTCTCTACGCCCATCTCCTCTAGCAGCGCATCGGTCCCACCGTAACTCGGCACCCCTGCACAGAAGAACGCGAACATCCACGCGACCCGTTCGCCGACACGCGGATCGCTTCGACCCAATTGGCGCAACGCGGCGACATCGCACGGCTTTCCGACGAACGCGAAACGCTGGTCTGAATCAAGCAACTTATCGATGTTCTCGAGCGGAGCCGATGGGGCGTAACGAGATCCTGCACTTCGCTTCATGTCCTCAAGGTCTCTCGCCTTGAAACGCATGTTGCGGATGGGCGAATCGTCCGACATCGAATTGGTGAGGACGAAGTCCACCTCGCCTGTCTCGACCAGATAGGACAGCAATCCCGACAGGCCTCCACCCGATGAGGCGGTGTGGCGCAATTCAGCATCTGTCGACCAGGAGAAATGGAGACCCGTCAGCGGACCCCAGATCGGATGCCTTCCCCCGCCGTTTTCACGAGCAGGATCTACAATCCTGATCGCGGGACAAGCGCTTTCGACGGCGGCGATCGCCCGTTCGTCCGGGGCGCCTTCCACTCGGGGACGAAGCCAGCCTTGCGCGCTTTCCTCCATCGTGATCGAACCGCTGGTGTCCATCGCTGCGCATAGACCGCATCCCGCGCACAAGCCCGAGGAGCGTATTGTCTCGATCCTTGTTCTCACGACTGGACCAAGTCCGCAGCGAAACGATCGATAAAATCGGTGTAGGTGCGAAGCTGTTCGCGCGCGAGAGCGTTCGAATTCGCCGACGCTTCGGCAATCGCGGGAAGATCGTCCATGACTTGGGTCAACCGCTCCAGTGCCGCAGTTTCATCCTCATTCACCATGTCGACGAGATACGGATAGTTCAACGACCCGTACAGGCCATTGAACTTGCGACTGTAGGCAAGTGGCAAAACGGCGGTGTCTGAAGAAACGGCCGCGATTGTCGCGTGCATTCGCGCGCCCAACAACAGGTCCATGGTCGCAATGTAGCTCTTTGCTGCCGAAGGAGAATGGAAATCGGGGGCTATGATCAGCTCGGGATATTCCCTCTTCAGCAGGTCGGCTACGGCCCCGTCATCGTCGCCGGGCAATGCTGGCGCCAGCACGTGCGGTATGAGATGTAGTCGGCCTGTGCGCGGATCGGCCAGGATTTTTTCGATCAGTTTGCGCGTGAAACTGGCGTAGTCCAGCTTGAGCCTGATGCGCCCGTCCGCATTCCCCGCATTGCGAAATAACAGGCCCGATACGTTGAGACCAACGTCCCAATCGCCCCGAGAATATTGTTCGGACGATTTCTTCGGTGTCGAATCGAAGGGCAATAGGAACGCCAGATCGGTGGTCAGCTGCGATTTTCGTTCCATCCCGAACTGTTCGAGAGCCGCGAAAGACATGGCATCGCGTGCAAATATGCGGTCCGCCCTTTCGAGCGCCATCTTTGCGCCCAGCCTGCCCCACGCGCTAGAAAACGGGCCAATCGTTTGCGGACTCATCACGAACGGCTTGTCTTTGGTGGAAGCGAGCAACCGCGCGCCGACGATCAGCGAAAAGCGCTTGGGGCCGTAAATGTCGGTGAAGCTATCGCCGCCGGCAATATCGAAAAATGCATCGCAGCGCTTCATCGTGCGATGCAGATCCGACCCCGGCTTCAACAGAGACTTTAGCCCAACATTGGTAAAATCTACCGGCCAGGGGGACGTATCGGTGTAATCCTTTCCCCCGCGCGCACCAATAATGTGGAACACGGGCGATCCGCCATGTCGTTCAACCGCCTCGCCGAGGAGGGCGATATTGGCGACGGTGAATGCGCCCACGCCAAGGTTTTCCGAATTCAAGGAGTGATAAAGCAGTCCGATATGCACCGTGCTGCCGGTTTTGGTGGGCATAGAGATTCCTGTTGTCCGCTCGCTGCACGCCGTTCCGTCAAGATCGGCTCCGCTGGAACGCCTGGCGACAAAAGCTCCGATAGAGCGATGTATCGTGTTCGAGATTCATTTCACTATCGGGGCAGAGCCCGTTCGACGACCGCCGAGCATATGTGATTTGTTGAAAGGCTTAGCGCAAAGATACGTTCCCGCTTCCTAATGGACTACGGCCAGTTTTCGACGCATGAAGATGAATGCCGCCAGGTTGCGGGTCGCCATCGCCCCTGCTGCAGCGCATGCCGCTCCTGCGAGGCCGAAAACAGGCGTCAGCGTAACGCTCAGCACGACCGCCACGATCAGTCCGCCGAGCGACAGGACAAGCGATAGCCGCTCGTACCCGCTCATCACCATGATGCCACCGATCGGCCCGGTCAGCACGTTGACGAACTGCCCGGCCGCCAGAATTACGAGTGCAGTCTTGGCGACAGTAAACTCCGGTCCGAACAATGCGAGGATCTTTCCGGGCAACAAAAGACATACTGCTACGGGCATAGCGGAAACGACCAGCATCACGAGCGTGGTCCGGCGATGGCGGCGCCAGGCCCCCTCGATGTCCTTGACCCGAAAATCGCCGGCGAACTGAGGATTGACCAGGGATTCGATCGTCGTGAGCATCAATGCAATGAGCATGACGACCTGGTTCGCGACCCGGAACGCGCCGACATCGGCGGAATTCAACACGGCCCCTACATAAGCGAGAACGAACCAGCTGACGAAGGCATGGCCCACCCCAGCCGCAAGGATCGGCCAGCTCCTGCTCAACATTGGAGAGGTGTTGGACGAATTGGCTGGCCAGTCGGCTATGCGCATTCGGAGCATGACCCAAGCGGCGATCATGCTCGCGCAGACTGCGGCAGAATAGATTGCGGCCAGCAGGACCGAATCGATTTTCATGTCCGACAGAACCAGCACACATCCAAGGACACTTAGCAGTATGAGAGTGTGGGCACCGTCGAAAAACTGGCTCCAGAACACCGATCCGCTCGCGCGCAGCGACACGACCGCTAATCGCAGAAGCGGGAATGCGAGGACAGAGAAAGCGATGGCTCTGATCGCATCGGGAGGGGCCGCGATATAGCTGGCCAACGGTGCCGCGAGATAAGCGGCAAGCGAGAGTATCGCGGCAAAGGGCGCTATCAACCGCAATGCCGCAATCAGCGCGGCTCGCGCCAGATCCGGACGATTCTCTCTTAAATCACCGCCGATCGCCCGCGTCACGATCTGATCGAGGCCCAGCACCGCCACGAGTGCGAGCAGGTTTGCCGTCGAAAGTGCGAGCGCATAATTGCCCGTGACCGTAGCCCCACTGACCCGGGCAACGATGAAAACGATCAGGAAAGAGAAGAACGCCGAGGAGAGTTTGATCGCGATCGCGGCTAATTCGACCCTGCTCGACCAGACCAGTGCGAAAATCTGTGAAAGACCGAAACGCGCGCTTGCCGTATCCTGGCGCTCCGGCGGTTCCCCGGCGCCATGGTTCATCCGAGGGCTTCGATACATTTGAGCCGTTGA
>JGI12210J13797_10053848_pt1 | contig 18835 bp, 15 predicted proteins | sample ElkSlonscriptome_3_FD_13797 | JGI IMG/M metagenome (IMG submission 13797)
CGAAGCGGCTGGTCATCAGCGGGCGCATCTCGATGGCCCCGCAGCCGGTCCCGTATGCGAGGACGAAGAGGCTGCGCTTGCGCAGCCAGGCGACCAGCCGCTCGATGACGCCCTGCGGGCCCTGTTCTGTGTCGAGGCCCGCCTCGAGCACCGCCTGGTCGCACTGGAATCCCTCGCATTCTGTCTTGTGATACACGCTATACCTCGTCTAAAACCAAATGACCGCGACGACCCCGAGCACGCCGAGCCCCAGGGGGATCTTCCAGAAGGAGTCCACCGCCTGCTCGGTCTTCAACCGCGGGAAGACGGCGCTGATCGAGGCCGCCAGCTCCATGATCGCGAGGCCGACGAAGACCTTGAGCAGGTGGCGCCGCGAGAGCAGGCCGAGGAGGCCGAAGAGCACGAAGCCGCTCCCCGAGAGGGATTCGAGCAGGCGCACGGTCGGGTGGTGGAGCCGGAATTCCGGGTCGACGAGCAGGCGCAGCACGAAGGCGGTCGCGATGATGACGCCACCCTGGAAGCCGCCGCCGGGCGAGAGGTGGCCATGGACGATGACGTAGATGCCGAACAGCAGCAGGACCGGGAAGAGCAGCCGTACGCCGGTCGCGGCGAGGAAGAGCACCGTCACCTCACCCAGCGTATCGAAACCGCGATAGCTGACGACCACCGTCGTGACCGCGTTGGCCGAGCCGGCCTCGGCGGCGCGTTCGAGCAGGGCGTCGCCGACGGTGGCGCTCGGTCCGTCGAGCCCGGGCTCGAGGAGGATGCCCGCGTGCAACAGGAACAGCCAGCCGCAGAAGAGCAACAGGAGGAGGGTACGGATCCGCAACCGGGCCCGCAGCGGAAGGGGGCTTTCTTTTGGGGTCATCGCAGGGATCTGTCTTCGCGGCGACCGAATTGGCGTACGCCCATCAACAGGACGAAGGTGGCCGCGGCGACGCCGATCGCCGCCTCGGTGAGGGCCACGTCAGGTGCCTGCAGCAGGAGGAACTGGCCGACGGCGCCGAGGCTGACGAGTGCCAGGCCGACGACCGTCTGCAGCAGATCGGCGTGTCGCACGGCCAGCAGGGCGCCGGCGATCATCCAGGCGAAGAGCAGCAGGGCGAGCAGCCCGATCATGTCCTCGCCTCGCTTGGGAGATCCCCCTCGCGCTCGACGGCCTTCGACCTGTAACGCTTGGCGAGGGCGTCCTCGGCCATCGGTGCCGCTCAGGTAGGCGGCCCGCGCGAGGACCGAGGAGCTCAGCGGATTGGTGAGCAGCGTAAACGCAGCGAGTATCGCGAGTTTCCCCGTCCACTGCGGCTGCACGCAGCCGACACCGATCAGGACCAGCAAGGAGCCCAGGGTCGTGGCCTTGGTCCCCGCGTGCATGCGGGTGAAGAGGTCCGGCATGCGCACCAGGCCGAGCCCGCTCACGACGAAGAAGAGCCCCGCGGCCATCAGGAGGTAGCCGAGATAGTCCACTCAAACCCCCTTTTCGAGAAAGCGCCCGAAGAGGACGATGCCGGCGAAGCCGACCAGCGCGAAGACGAAGGCGATGTCCAGATAGATGCTGCGCTCGAAGAGCAGCGCGAGCAGCGCAAAGAGGGCGACGCTGAGGATCGTCAGGGCGTCCAGGGCCAGGATCCGGTTCGCAGCGTCCGGGCCCTTCAGGAAGCGCTAGAGGAACATCAGGACAACCGGGAACAATAACAATAAAAACAGGGTTATCATGGAGGGTCCGTCTCGATACAGCTCGCTGGCTTGCGAAAATGGCCCGCACGCACCGGCTTCAATGCCGAGTTGAGCCAGGTTCTGGCTGCCTGGCCGTCCCTGGCCTGGGCCGATAAGGCACAGTACAACAACCCCAAGTGGCTTCCGCGACCGTCTCCCCTCACCCCAACCCCTCTCCCCGCTGGGGCGAGGGGCTCTCGGGAAAGTTGTGCGAGTGGTTCTTGAAGCCTTCCTAAGCGTGCGCCCGACACTGAGGACCGGGCTGTCAGTGATAGGCGTACTGGGCTTCTGCAGGGGCGTTCGAGTTCTTCGGCTGTCCCGCGAGCTGCTTGAGGAGCGACGCTGCGGCGGCGCGCAGCTCGTGGATGGGGTGCTCGAATTGCAGCCGCACCTCGAACACCGACCACGCCGAGTCCTCTCGGTCGACGAGCGGCTCTACCTCGGAGACGCGGGCCCGCAGGCGCAGTGCGGGGTGACCGGCGATCTCACCTAGGATGAGGCGGATGCTCTGATTGACCTGATAGGCCTCGAACACCGTGACCCTGAGCTGCCCCTCGGCGAGCTCGCCGAGCTTGTCCTGCATCTCTCCAGTATCTCCGATCAGTACCTCGAGGATTGGCACCATAGGGGCCTGTTCCTCGGCCGTCTCCGGGCCTGCGTCCTGAAGCATCTGCAAGAGCTTCTCGAGACGGCGCTGGTCGGCGGTCGTGAGGCTTGAGAATCGCGCGGCGACGAGGTCGTACTGGTCGTCGAGCGACTCCTTGCGCACCACCTCTGCGTTCGCCGAGAACTGGTTTCCCTTGGTCCACGGAAACTTGATGGTGATGGCGTCCCCTTCTGGCATCTTCTCCCTGGGCACCGCGAAGCGCACGCCGCCCCAGGAGATATCGTGATTCTGCACTGTCACCGAGTGGCCGGTACCGCCAAGCTCCATCGTGACGGGTGCGGTCATCGGCAGCCGACGGTGGCTACGTTGCTCGCGGATCTGGACACTTGGTTTGGCTTGATTCGTCATGGCCCTGGCCCTCGCTTGCCTGGTGTCCGCACTCCGCGCTGGCGCCCTCGATGGCGTTCGCCCTTGGGTCGCGGGGCGGGGGACTCTTCGTCGTCTTGCTCTCCTTTCTGCAAGCTGCGGGCCATTTATTAAGTTACGGATTTTTAATGTTTAATTTTTCTCGCGAGTTGGGGCGTTCCGGCTGGGGTGACGCGGGACGGCAGAATCGGACGCGGACCGTCTGACAGTCTCTCGGGACGATTGATAAGGAGGCTGCGTGGCCGCGCTGCCGCCGACGGCCGTCGCGCGCCACAGCTCGTGAGTCCCCGACCTGGACCGGAACCGGTTCCGGTCGGGGGCGTGCCGCCTCAACCGCCGGCCGCCGGCGAGGCGGTCTCCGCCGCTGCCTCCGCTTCCGGCGTTGCGGGCGCCGCGAGGAGGTCGTCGCGCGAGATTTGTGTCAAGGGTTTCGCCGTGATTGCAGCGACCTTGAGGAAGTAGGGCTCGTCGGCGACTTTGAGGACATACCAGTCGGGCGCATCGGGAGAGCTCGATTCGCCCTCGGCTGTCGTCCCTGTCGGGGCCGCACCCTTCCCATCGGTGTCGCGCTCGGTACCGGGCTCGGCCAGCGGTGAGAGTTGATAGCGCCGCGCCTCTCCGGAAGCCAGCTCGATGCGCCATTCCAGTAGCGGTTCGTCGAGGCCGTACTCCGGCTTGGCCTCAGTACCGAGCACGCCTGCGAAGCTCAGATTGGCGAGCTGGCGGACGAGGCGCTTGGCTTCGTCCTGCTCGAGCGCCTCGTCAGCGGCCGTCTTCGCGAGCCGCCAGGCCCCGTCCTCGCGCTCGAGCTCGAAGTCGGGAAACGCGATGCCGGCGATGTCCTGGTCATCGAGTCGCAACCAGTCCCGGTCGATCCAGTCATCGGGGTCGGCGGGCGCGTCGCCCGGCCCGAGTGCGACTTCGAAGACGGCCGAGTCGCCCGCCGCGCGGACGTACTGACGCCTGTAGCCGGCCGAATCGCCAAGGTAGAGGGTCCCCAGCGATTGCTCGCCGGCGCTCAGCACCAGGCGTCCCTCGAAGTCCGCATCGGCCACTTTGAAGCGGGTCAGGGCCTCGTTCGAGGTTGCGACGGGCAGGCGCCGGCGCAGATCCGCGAGCCGCTCGAGCAGCGCCGCTACCTTCGCCTCCGCGGCGGGGAATCCGGCGTGCGCCGGGAGGATCCAGCCTGCCTCCGCACGCTCGATGGTGAGCGCCTCGGCGCCGCTGCGCTCGATGCGCAGCCGCTCGACGCGGGCGGGGTCGAACTCGAGCAATGGACCCTCTGGGCTGGTCTCGAAGCGGCCCTGGTCGAGGCTCAGTAGCAGGGCGAGGCCGAGCTGCGCGGCCAAGAGCACGGCGAGCGATAGCATCAAGATCCTGGGGCTGCGACCCTCGGTCAGGGGCGAGCTCCGGCCGCCGGAGAGAACAGTCGTGGCTTGCATAAATCAGCTCCTCCCGCCAGCTTGGACCGCCTGATAGAAGCGCCTCCGGCGAGTCCGTGCCGCGCGGTGCAGTAGGTAGACGATGCCGAGGCCGGCCAGGGCCAGCGCATAGTTGAGGTACTCCCAAAACATCCGTTGGTTCTGGCTCAAAGGGCTTAGCAACCGCATGTACTGCCCCTGGCCGCGCAGGGCCAGCAGACCCCGGTCTTCGAGCGACCACTCCGCGGCGTTCTGGATCAGCTCGAGCGGCTTGGTGTAGAGCGTCTGGGTGGCCTGGGTCGCGAGACCGATTGCGGCATCGGTGAGGAAGCTGGCCGAACCAATGAGGATCAGTCGCGACGAGGGCGGCGAGGTATCGACTACGCCGGAGAGGAGCGGTGCCGACTCGGCATCGGCCTCGCCCTCCGGTTGCGCATCCGCAGACCTTGGGCCCGGGTCTTCGTCGCTTGCCGAGGCCTCGCCGGCCAGCAGGGGGGAGGGTTGATCGGCGAACAGCGACGAGAAGCGGCCCTCGATCGCGACGCCCAGCAGTTGCGGCCCCCGCTCGGCGGCGACCGGGAAGCCGAGCTCCCCGTGGGCGGCGAAGTCGGGCTGGATCTGAGCACTGTCATTGGTCCAGGCCTTCGCCGAGCTCTCGAGGAGTTCGCGCACCTCGCGAGCGCTGTTCTTCTCGGGCGACACATCGATTGGTGATGGCCATGTCAGCGTCAATTGGCCCAAGCCGGCGGTGATCCCGCTTGCGGCCAGGCCGGCGTCGCGGATGTCCGGGAAATAGGGGTAGGCGAGACTCTGGATCTCCTCGACGACGAAGCCGCCCAGGTTGCGTTGCACCGGGATCGGGAATGGGGTGTTCTGCGGGTCGAGCACCAGTGTGGGCTCGAGCTCGACACCCAGGTGGGTCAGCCAGTCCTCGAGGCCGGTGTCCTGGCGATGCGCCGAGATGGCTCGGCCGCCGAGGTCGACCTGGTAGGGCGATGCCGCCATGATCACCGTGCCGCCCTGCATCAGGAACTGGTCGACGGCGAAGACCTGCTCTGCGGTGAAGGACTCTGGCTGGACGACGAGCAGCAAGTCCGCTTCGGCGCTCACCGTGCCGTCGGTGAGGTCGGTCGGCTGGACCTGAAAGCCCTCGCTCAGAGTCTCCTGCAGGCGCGTGAAGGTCGTCGTGCTGCCGCCGCCGAGACCCGCAAAGCCGCTCGCGTCTTCCGGCCTGTAGAGGGCGATGGTCTTCAGATAGCCGGGCGAGAAGCGTTTGATGCCGGCCTTGATCGCCCGCTCGAGGCTTTCCGCAGAGACCTCCTCCGGCCAGGGTACCGGATTCGCCTGGTCGCCGGCCTCGAGCACCAAGCTCAGCCAGAAGGCTTGGGGGTCGAGGAGGCTGAGTACCATCGGCTGCAGACCCAAGCGTTCGCGGAGTTCCTCGGCCAGGGCGCCGTCGCCGGCGGTCGGATCGGTGGAGTCGTAACGGAAGGCACCGCCGGACTCGGCAGCGATCCCCTCGAGCGCCACCTCGAGGTGGTCGATGATCGGGTGTACCTCTTGGGGGAGGCGCTCCCGGGGGGAGATGTAGGCGTGCAGGGTCACGGGCTCGTCAAAGGCGGAGAAGATGTCGCCGCCGCTGCGGTAACCATAGAGGACCTTCTTGATCGAGCGGGTCAGGTCGTATTCGGGATTGCGCAGTCGCACCTCGAGCTCGCCCTCGCCGCGGCCCTTGACCTCGATCAGGTCGCTGAAGCCGAGCGTCTCGAACTGGTCACCGTACTGGATGAGGACATCGAAGTAGGAGTTGACGACGCTGGCCTGGTACTTGTCGACGGATTCGAAGGCCACCGGTCGGATGCCGTATTTTTCGCCGGCTTCGCGCTCGAGCCCGGGATCTTGCTGCGGGTCGACGATTTCCACGCGGACCTTGCCCTCGCCGGCCACCTGATACTCGCGCAGCAGGTCGCGCAGGCGCGGCACCAACGGGGCGAGCAGCGGGTGGGTGCGGGCGCTGAAATAGCCGCGGATCAAAAGCGGCTCCTGCAGTTGGCCAAGGTAGTTGCGGGTGGCCTGAGAGATGGAGTAGGCCTGGCCCTCGGTGAGGTCGGCGCGCGCCCAGCCGAGCTGCTGTAGCCATAGGTTCCCAGCGAGAAAGTTGGCGACGATGAGGACCGTGAGCAGCCCCCAGCGGCGGTGGCGTTGGCCGCTAACGCTGTCCCGCGCCCAGCGGAGACGCTCGAGGCCGTAGACGGTCAGCGCAAGAAATACGCCGACGATGCTGAGGTAGAAGTACAGATCCCGCACATCGAGGACGCCGCGAGTGATCGACGCGAAGCGCGAGCCGCTGCCGAACAGCTGCAGGATCTCGGCGCCGCGATGGCCGAACAGGCCGGCGATCACATCTGAGCCGACCAGGAAGAAGGCCCCACAGACGAGCGCCGTGCCGATCAGGCTGACAATGGGGTTGTCGGTCCGGGTCGAGACGAACAGCCCGATGGCGATGTAGGCGGCGGCGAGCAGCAGCGCGGCCAGGTAGCCGCCGAGGACCGGGCCCCAGTCGAGGGGGCCGAGGAGGTCGATGGTGACCGGCAGCGGCAGGGTCAGGGCCAGCGCGACCGCGACCAGCGCCAAGGCCGCGAAAAACTTGCCGAGCACGAGCCTGAGCGAGGAAACGGGAACCGTCAGCAGGGTTTCGAGCGTGCCAGCGCGGCGCTCTTCGCTCCAAAGACGCATGGTCAATGCCGCCACGAGAAAGATCATCAGCAGCGGCATCCAGTCGAACAGCGGCCGGGTATCGGCGACGTTGCGGGCGAAGAAGGTCTCGACCCAGAAGAAGACGAACAGGGTTGCAGCCAGGAAGGCGCCAATGAACAGGTAGGCGACCGCAGAGCCGAAATAGGCGGCGAGCTCCTTGCGTGCGACTTGCAGGATCTCAGACATGGGGTGCCTCCCTGCCGGCGTTGACCTCGTGGAACAGGCCCTGCAGGTCGCGTTTCTCGCGCTGCAGGCCGTAGAGAGGCCAGCCCTGCGCAACGACCGTGCTGGCGACACGGGGCGCCAGCCCTTCGGGGTCGGCGGTGTCCAGCGCATAGCGCAGGGGGCCATGGGCGTCGCCCTTTGCCGGTCCGAGCAGGGTGCAGGCCGCAACGCCGTGCAGTCCGCGGAGCAGGCCCTCGGCCTCGGCCGCCGCGCGGTCGAGGCTCACGAGCAGGCGCCCCGTGGTGCGCAGCTCGGCGAGCCGCGCATCGAGGGCAAGGTGTCCGGCGCGCAGGATCAGGACCCGATCGCACACCGCCTCGACCTCCTGGAGGATGTGCGTGGAGATCATCAAGGTCGCCGTCTCGGCGAGGTTACGGATGAGGATGCGCATGTGCTCGATCTGCGACGGATCCAGGCCGTTGGTGGGCTCGTCGAGGATCAGTACGGCCGGATGGTGGAGGATGGCCTGGGCCACGCCGACGCGTTGTCGGTAACCGCGCGACAGTGTGGCGATCGGGTCCGTGGCCTTGGCCTCGAGCTCGGTGCGCGCGATGGCCTCGCGGATCGAGGCAGGGCGCCTGGACGCCGCGACGCCGTGCAACGCGGCCTGGTAATCCAGATAGTCGATCACCGTCATCTCGGGGTAGAGCGGGCAGTTTTCCGGCAGGTAGCCGATGCGTCTCTGGACGGCGCGGCGCTGTGCGCCGATATCGAGCCGATCGATGCGGATCTCCCCAGCGCTCGGCTCCAGGAAGCCGGTCAGCATCTTCATGATAGTGGTCTTACCGGCGCCGTTGTGGCCCAGCAGTCCGACGATCTCGCCACGGCCGACCTCGAACGACACCCCGTCGACCGCCTTGAGGTCGCCGTAGCTCCGGGTGAGCTTGTGGACCTCGATCATCTGAAACCTCACTTTCGTTGCTAGACGATGTGGATTGGCAAAAAGTAAAGCAGCGCAAAAGACCACCACATTTTGCCTGGGTTCCCGGTCGGCAAGAAAGCGCGACGCCGACGTGCCGCCGCCTTGTTGCGCGCAAATCAAGCGGCCCTGCGCGCAGGCAGGCCTGTCGTCGTTGCGCCTTTCCGTTATACTGCGCAGCGTGTCGGCATCAGCGCGGCGCACCGGCGTCCTCGCGTTGGCGTCTGGCACCTTGATCCCAGCCTAGCTCCCGGTATACCGTGCGTCATCCTAGCCTTGGCCGGCCCGCAGAGCCGCTCGGTGCGCCGCTCTGATGGCGGGCCTATTCCTGTTCCATCCTGCTTGAGACTCAATGGATCCCAGCCCTTCCCTTGACACTGCCACATCGGGCCATGAGCGCGGGGCGGTCCGTGATTCGCGTTGGACGGTTCCGGACCTCATCGACTTCGATTATTACGTCGACGAGGACGAGCGCCTCTTGCGCGAGACGCCTGCTGTGCGCAGACGCCTCGCCGAGCGCGATCGCTCTCTCTATCTGGGTCGAATCAAGCCGGTGGTGGGCAGTGTGCCCGAGCACACGCGCCGCCATCGCAGTGCGACCTTGAGGCTGTGGCTCGAGGCGCGGCGGCGCAATGAAGACGAGCGTGTGCGCGAGCTGTTGCCCGGGGCCAGCTTTGCCCGCGGCCAGCGGCTGGTCACCCTGGGCGTGAGCGTTGCCGGCTTGGCCCTAGGGGTCGGCCTCGCCTCGGCCTTGTTGAATTACGAAGGGCAGCACCCGGTCAACGTCGCCTGGTTCGTCACCATCCTGGTCCTGCTGCAGGTCGTCTTGGCCGGGCTGACGGCGAGCGTTTGGCTGTTGCGAGGCTCGGCACCGATGCGTTCGGTGCTGCAGGACTTCTCGTTCCTGTCGCACGTGATCCAGCCGCTCGTCAGTCGGGCGAGCCGCTGGGTGCAACGCTCGCGCCTCGGGCATCTTCCCCAGGAAGCTCGCGACCAGGCGCTGGCGCGCAAGGGGCTGCTGGAATCCCACCGTGCGCTCTACGGGTCGGCGTCCTATCTCCCGATGTTGATTCCAGCGCAAATGTTCGGGGTCGCCTTCAACGTCGGCGCGATCATGACGACGATCTCGCTGGAGTGGTTTACCGATCTGGCGTTCGGCTGGGGCTCAGCGCTGGACGTGGCGCCGCAGACCATCTATGAGATCGCCCGCGTGATCGCGCTGCCGTGGAGCCCTCTCTTTGGCGAGGGCGTCGGGTATCCAAGCCTGGAGCAGGTTGCCGGCTCGCGGATCAATCTCAAAGACCCGCTCTTCATCCTCCAGGCCGAGGACCTGCGTTCCTGGCGGTGGTTCTTAGTCCTCGCCGTGGCGACATACGGCCTGCTGCCGCGGTTGCTGCTGCTGGGTGGCTCGTTGATCGCGCAGCGCTGGGCGCTGGCGAAGCTGCCTTTCACGCACGCTCGCACCCAGGGGCTCTATGCGCGGCTCGTGACACCGAGCCTTGAGGTTGCTGCCTCCGCGAGCGGTAGCGGCCCGGAGATGGCCATCCCGGAGGCGACATCCGAAACGACTCCCACGCCTGCGCAAGGCGCGGCTGCGGTCCCGTCAGCCACGCCAGGTGGCATCGCCGTGGACGCGTGCCTGTTGATGATCCATACGGATATCGAAGGGCTGTTGCTGGATGAGGATCGTCGCAGGCTGGAGCGGATGCTGCGCGAGCATACCGGTTGGCGTGTTGCGGCGACCTGCACCTATGGCGAGAGCCGCGGGTTGGCTACGCAGGCCGTCAGCACCGTGGAGGAGGCGGGCTGGCAAGACCCGCCGCCACGGGTTGCGTTGGTGCAGGACGGAACTCAGCCGCCGATCACCGAGAGCCTGCGCTTCCTGCGCACCCTGCGCGGCGTCGTCGGTGGCCAGGGGCAGATCGTCCTAGCATTGATCGGCGATCCGACGCCTGCAGACAGGCTGCCGCCATTGAGCGATTTCGACTTCAAGGATTGGCAGCGCAAGATTGATCAAATGGGGGACCCGTATCTGCGCTTGGAGATGCTGGCCCCGGCGAATGAAGGAAAAGCTTAAATGGCCGTTGCGACCCCGACCATCGCCATCATGGGCCACCCCAATGCTGGCAAGTCATCCGTTGTAGCCACGCTGACGGAGAACGATCGCATCCAGATCGATAAGCGGGCTGGCACCACGACCACGTCGGATCACTATCCGGTGGTCATCGACGGCAAGACGGTCGTCGAATTCATCGATACGCCCGGCTTCCAGAATCCCAGCGATATCCTCGAATGGTTCGGGACTCATCCGGATGAGCCCGACCTGACGCGCGCCTTTGTCGATGCACACTGTGCCGACCCGGTCTATGTCCACGATTGCACCTTGCTGCGGCCGGTTGCCGAGGGCGCCGGCATCATCCTGGTCGTCGACGGTTCCAAGCGGATCAAGGAGAAGGACCGCACCGAGATCGAGCTGCTGCGGCTCACCGGACGTCCGCGTATGGCCGTGCTCAACAATACGACCAACGTGACCGAATACATGGATCAGTGGCAGGACGCCCTGAACAAGGCCTTCAATTCGGTGCGCGAGTTCAATGCCCACCGGGCCACCTACGCCGAACGCATCAAGTTGCTCGGTGCGCTGAAGACTATCGACCAGCGGTGGGAGGGGCGCCTCGAAGAGACCGTCGAGGCCTTTGAGCGCGACTGGGACCGCCGCATCGATCACACGGTCTCGAGCATCCTGGAGCTGCTCGATCAGGCCCTGACCCTGCGGGTGACCGAGCTTGTCAGTGCCCAGGACCGCTCCACGGCGGTCGAGCGCGAGGCGGTTCAGGAGAAACTGACGAGCTCCTTCCAAGACGAGCTGCGCGGGCTCGAGTCGAAGGCGCAGGCGGATGTCCGTACGCATTTCCGTCATAACGTCTGGGATATTCCATCCGAGTCGGTTCTGCAGAAGGACCTGTTCTCCGAGGAGGTTGGACAGGCNTTGGGCTTGTCGCGCCGGCAGATGGCCGTGGTCGGCGCGGCGGCCGGGGCGACGACGGGGGCTACGATCGATCTGTCGATGGCGGGTTCCTCCCTCGGCGTGGGTGCCTTACTCGGGGCCGCGGCTGGCGGGGCGCTTGGCATGTTCGGGCGCGACGCGCTGGCGCGAGTCGATGTCAAGCGGGCCATCGGTGTCGAGCGGATCTCGATGGGGCCAGTGACCAACCCGCGATTCCCATTCGTGCTGCTGGATCGGATTATTCTCTATTGCGCTCGGGCGATGAATTGGTCGCACGGCCGACAGGCGGCGGACGAGGAGTCCGCGAACAAGGTGCCCGACCGGGAGCTGCCGGCGAAGAAGGCCTTCACCGAGGAGTTGCGCTCGGATCAACAGAAGATTCTGGCCAAGTACTTCGCCGCCGTGCGTAAGGGCAAGGATGCGACTCAGCTGGAGGAGCAGTGCCGAGGCATCATCAAGGGGGTGCTGTACGGCCTATCGCAGAGCGAAATCGATAGCCGGGCCGATCTCTGAATGTTCATGATGGCGATCGGTCTCGTGATGACCGGCCTGGCAACCTGGCAGCGAGTCAAACCGACCCCCGAGGTCGGCTACGTCCCGTATGATGCGGCCGCACAGCCAGATTGAACCGCGGCGCCTAGGGCTGGCTGGGTCGCGGTTGCTGCGCCCGCGACTTGGGCTACGCGTCTGAGATGTCCGCGGCCGCGTCGGCGAAAGCCGAGGAGCGAACGCAGCGCGCGACGGACTCGGGTGATCGCTTCGTTGACCTGCTGCGTCACGGCGAGACCATCGGTGGGGCCCGTTTTCGCGGTGTCCAGGACGATCGCCTGAGTGCCGTCGGCTGGGCGCAGATGGAGGCGGCAGCGCAGGCTGGCAGCTGGGACGGGATTCTCAGCTCTCCGGCGAGGCGTTGCGCCGCCTTCGCCGAAGACCTCGCCGCGCGCCTCGGTGTCCCGCTCGAGGTTTGGCCGGATCTCGGCGAGCGCCACTTCGGAAGCTGGGAGGGGCGTGCCGCTGCGGAGATCCCTCTCGACGAGCTGTGCCGCTTCTGGGCCGATCCGGTCGGCTTCACACCCCCGGGCGGCGAGCCCTTTACCGTGATGCAGCAACGCTGCCAGGCGGCTTGGCAACGGTTGTTGGCCTGCAGCGCGGAACACCCGCTGGTCGTCACCCATGGCGGCATCGTTCGGGTCCTCCTTGGCGAGGTGCTCGGCGTCGCAGCGAATCGGCTGCTCTTGATCGAGGTCCCGCACGCCTCTCTGAGCCGCTTGCGGGTCCCCGCCGAGATCGGCTATCCAAGCCTGGTCCGTCATGGGGTGCGCGACTGATGTGGCGCGCCTTCCTCGTCTCCGGTCGATTCCTGACCCGTCTGCCGTGGCCGGACCCCGGGGCAGTCGAGGACGCGGACGCCGGGCGCGCGGCGCTCTTCTATCCGTTCATCGGCCTCCTCATCGGGGCGGCCCTCTGGGCGCTGGCGGCGTCATTGGGCGAGGCACCAACGACAGTCGCAGCTGTGCTCGTCGTGGTCCTCTGGACCTGGCTAACGGGGGCCTTACACCTCGACGGCGTGAGCGACAGCACCGACGGCTGGGTCGGCGGCCTCGGCAGCCGCGAGCGCACCCTGGAGATCATGCGCGACCCGCGCGCCGGGGCCATGGGGGTGGTCGCGGTCGTGTTGCTGCTCCTGGCCAAGTGGACGGCCGTGGCGGCCCTGTTGACCGCCGGACAGGCCGCGGCGCTGATCTGGGTCCCGATGCTGGCGCGTGCGCAGCTACTGGTGCTGTTCCTGACGACCCCCTATGCGCGATCCAGCGGCTTGGCCAGCGCCGCCTTGGCCCACTTGCCGCGGGCTGCAGCCTGGCTCATTGCCGCGGCCAGCTTCGCCGTTGCCTGGTTGCTCGGTGGCGATGCCGCCTGGGTCCTCGTCGCAGTGATGGTGGTCGCGTCGCTGTGGCGTCGCATGTGGATGAATCGCATCCGGGGGTTCACCGGAGATACAGCGGGTGCCCTCGTCGAGCTCAGCGAGACGACGGCCCTCTTCGTCCTGGTCCTCGCGGCCGAGTGACAATCTGCGTCACAAACTGTCGTAGGCGGGCTCGTCCTTCGCCGTTGAAGCGGCGATTCTGCGACTTACTCAGCAAAAACAATCATATAAGTTTGGCATTCGCGTTGCTTTGATTTGACTGAGCCGATCTCGAGCCCTGGCGACATCGGATGCGGGGGCTCAGATCAACAATCGAGCATGCGCTGGGTGAGCGCCCCAGGCAAGCGAGGACCAAGGCCATGTCGAATCGAGGAAGGGACGGCAACGACGGGAACGACCGCCGTAACCACCAACGGCTGCCGATGACGATTCCGGTCAGTCTCGAGGTGGGTGAGGGCGCTGAACCCCTGACCGTCGAGAACAAGGATATCTCATGGGGTGGCGTTCGCTTTGTCGTGCCAAAGAACGCGATCCCGAACGCCGACTCGGTGACGGTGAAGTTCCCCTGGTCGAAGGGCGACCGCTTCACGGCCAGTGCCGAGGTCGTGCGCACGGAAGAACTGGACGATGAGCATGCGCTGGTCGCGGCGCGCTTTTCGAGCCTGTCGACGTCCGATCAGCGCCGTCTCGAGAAGCTGCTGACGATGCTGCAGGGAACCACTGAGGGGTCAGCCGGTCATCAGGCACCGCTGGTGCCGATCCTCGAGGTCCTGTTCAGCGACCTCGACGAGATTCGCTCGAAGCTTGCCGAGCTGGCCGAAGGGCGCTTGTCGGTCACCGTCTTCGAGTCCTACGAGGTCAATCAGAGTATCCGCATGATCCTCGGCGGGCTCTCCGCCGATCAACCCGCGCTGCGCCTGCGCGCGCGGGTGGTGCAGATCGAGACCCTGACGAGCGAGACGGAATCGGCCTGGCCGATGTTCAATCTGCAGGTGCGTTTCGAACACCCGCTGCATGAGCTGAAGGCCGCCGCGTCGTCGCTCTCGGTGAGATTGCCGAAGGTTGCGCCGCCGGCGCGCGACGGGGCGTCCGAGGGCTATCTGACGTTCGACGATGAGGGCTGATCCCTCTCCAGCTCGGGGGCGCGAGGCCGTTACGATGAAATTCGCGTAGCGCGTTCGCTCCCTCGCCCTCCGGGAGAGGGTTGGGGTGAGGGAAGGATCCGGGGCGAGACGACATTTCATCGGCCGGGGTGGCTCGGCTCGCCCCATGATCGTTAGCTGACCGCCTCGTACACCTGGTGGGCGATTTCGAGCTCCTCGTTCGTCGGTATCACGAACACCTTGACCTCGCTGTCGGGTGCGCTGATCACTCGCTCCGCGGCCTCGTCGTTGCGGTTGGCGGCATCATCGAGGGCAATGCCGAGACGCGTCAGCCCGGCGCAGGCACTGGCACGAATCTGCGCATCGTGCTCGCCGATCCCGCCGGTGAAGACGATCGCATCGACCCGCCCGAGTAGCGCGTAGTAGGCGCCCAGATACTTCTTCAGGCGATGGCAGAAGACCCCGATCGCGAGCGCCGCGCGGTCATCTCCCCCGTCGGCGAGACGGTGAATCTCCCGCATATCGTTCACCCCGCAGAGACCGAGCAGCCCGCTGTGACGATTCAGTAGCTCGTCCAGCGCGTCATTGTCCAGGCGCAGGTTCTTGCTCAGGTAGAAGGGAATGGCCGGGTCGATGTCCCCGCAGCGGGTGCCCATCACCAAACCTTCGAGCGGCGTGAGTCCCATCGACGTGTCGACGCTGTGACCGTTCTCGATCGCGGTAGCACTCGCGCCGTTACCCAGGTGAAAGCTGATCAGATTGCAGCGCAGCAGCGGCTTGTCGAGCATGGCGGCGGCGCGCTTGGCGACGAAGTGGTGCGATGTCCCATGGAAGCCGTAGCGGCGAACGCGATGCTCCTTGTAGAGGTAATCGGGCAGTGCGTAGCGATAGGCCGCGCGCGGCATCGTCAGGTGGAAGGCCGTGTCGAAGACGGCCACCGAGGGCACCTCGGGGCACAGCTCCCGCGCCACGGCGATTCCGGTCAGGTGGGCCGGATTGTGCAGCGGTGCAAGCGGGATCATCTCGCGGATCACCTCGGTCACCTCGTCGTCCACGACGGTCGGGCTGTGGAAGACCTCGCCGCCGTGGACGACGCGATGGCCGATGGCACCAAGCTCTGCCAGGTCGGTGAGCGTGCCGCTGTCGCGCAGGCTGCCGATGATGTGTGCGATGCCGGCGCGGTGATCGGCGATCCTGAGGCTGTCTTCACGACGGTGGCCGACCCCGTTCGCATCCACCCACCGACAGGAGAGGTCGCCGACGGACTCGCCGATCCGAGTCACGGCGCCCGCGGCGAGCGATCGCCAGTCCGCGCTGCGGAAGAGCTGATACTTGACTGACGAGCTGCCCGAGTTGAGAACGAGGATCTTCATCGCCGCTTTTCCTCCTCTGCGAGATATCGTTATGGCCGCCAGCCGCCCGTCCAAGTGTATTTCCCCCGGTGCCGATCCGAGCGAGCCCGTCGCGCAACTGACGGAAGGGCGCCTGAGCATGGGACCGCCGGGGCGCCTCAACGGCTCGGGCTGGGGGCTGGAAGCCGGCGGTTCCACGTTGGATCAACGTTTGCCATTTTGAGCCTGGATCGCCGTGATCGCCACCGTATTGACGATATCTGTCACCGTGCAGCCGCGGCTCAAATCGTTTACCGGCTTGTTGAGGCCCTGCAGGATGGGCCCGATCGCGACGGCGCCGGCGCTGCGCTGCACGGCCTTGTAGGTGTTGTTCCCGGTGTTGAGGTCCGGGAAGATGAAAACGGTCGCCTGGCCAGCGACCTCGCTACCGGGCATCTTCGAGCGGGCGACGCTCGCGTCGACGGCGGCGTCGTACTGGATCGGGCCCTCGAGCTTCAGATCGGGGCGGCGTACCCGGGCGATGCGCACCGCCTCGCGGACCCGCTCGACATCGGCGCCTTTGCCCGAGCTGCCGGTCGAGTAGGAGAGCATGGCGATGCGCGGCTCGATCCCAAAGGTGGCCGCAGTGGCCGCCGAAGTAATGGCGATGTCGGCCAACTGCTCGGCGTCCGGGTTCGGATTGACGGCGCAATCGCCGTATACCAGCACGCGGTCGGCGAGACACATGAAGAAGATGCTCGAGACCATCCGCACGCCTGGTCGGGTCTTGATCATCTCGAACGCCGGTCGGATCGTGTGTTGGGTCGTGTGGAGGGCGCCCGAGACCATGCCGTCGGCATGGCCATGGGCGACCATCGCCGTCCCGAAGTAGCTGACGTCTTCCATGGCATCGAGGGCCATCTGCTCTGAGATGCCCTTGTGCTCGCGCAGCTCGAAGTAGCGCTCTGCATAGGCTCTGCGCTCTGGGGCGCCAGCGGGGTCGATGATGCGCACCTTGTCCAGCGTGAGGCCGAGCTCGCCGATGCGGCGGCCAATCGTCTCGGGATTGCCGAGCAGGGTGAGATCCGCGACATCGCGCAGGCTGAGAATTTCCGCTGCGCGCAGAATCCGCTCGTCATCGCCTTCGGGCAGCACGATGTGCTCGCGTCGCGACTTGGCGCGCCGGATCAGCTCGAACTCGAACATCAAAGGCGTGACGCGCGTGCGATGCTGCCCGGTGATGCGTGCGCGCAACTCCTCCATGTCGACATGGGACTCGAAGAGGCCCAGCGCCGCGGCGACCTTGCGATCGTCCCCGGGCAGGATCATCGATTCGATGCGATGAACGCTGAGGGCCGTGGCGAAGGTGTCACCCGGCACGCGTAGAATGGCCACCTTGGTGCGGCGCAGGCCCTCGATGAGGCGGCCGAGGTTTTCCGCCAGCGGACGGCCGCCGGTCAGGAGCAGTCCGGCGACGCGTGGGAAGGCGCTCGAGACGTCGGCGGCCAGGGCTGCGAGGATGATATCGGAGCGGTCACTGGGGACGATGATCAGGGAGCCGTCTTCGATGTAATTGAGGAAATCGGGGATTTCCATCGCGGCGATCTTGAGATTGGTGACCACCTGGGTCATGCCATCCGCATCACCGTAAAGACAGTCGGCGTCGAGCGCCTTGCGCACGTCACCGATGGTCGAGCGGCCGAGCGTTGGCTGCTCTGGCAAGACGTAAACGGTCTCGTGCGCCGGCAGGAGGTCGCGCGCCCGTGCGCGGATCGATTCCAGTTGCTCGGTCGGCACGCCATTGATGACCGTGGCCAGGAGTTCGGTGCCGCGGTCGAGCAGGAACTCGTGCGCCATCTGCAGCGCATCGAGCGTCTCCTGGGGCGGTCGCCGGAAGCCCTTGACGACCGGGACGATGACGCACCCGAGGTTGTTGGCAACGTCGGCGTTGAAATCGAACTCGAGCGAGGGAACGACCCCATCGTAATCGGTCCCGGCACAGACGACGAGGTCGCACTTCTCCTCGAGCGCCTTGAACTTGGCCAGGATGAGTTTGAGGAGGTCGTCGTAGCGCCCGTTCGCGACGAATTGACGCGCCGTTTCTCCGGTGCAGCCGTAGAGCATCTCCGGCGGGAAGGGCAGGTCGTAACGGCTGCGGATCAACTCGGTGAGGCTGTTGCGCTCGATATCCGTCGGTATGACCGGCCGAAAGAAACCGACTCGCCGGTCGGTGGAGAGGAGCATCTCCATGAAACCAAGCACAACGACGGACTTGCCGCTGCCAGAAGCGGCACCGGCAATGTAAATACTCTGCATCTGGAATCCCGTAGCTTTCGAGGGCCGACCGCGTCTGAGACGGCCGCCGGAGAGGCTGAAAAGGGCTCGGCGCGACCGCGAGCTCATAAAGCCAGACAATAATATCAAATGTTTCTAGTCGTTATATTAAATGCTCTGTATGCAATGAGGACTTCTGGGTCCAGCAGCACCGATGCTGCGCGAGACTGATAGACTGATCTCTCTCGATACCGGGCGCGCGGGCCGGGCATCGCGTGGCGCGAGCCGGGCGCAAGGGCTGGTCAACGACTGAAGGGCAAGCGGAGGGTGGGCTGCGTGGTGCGACCGCAAATCGATTGGCAGGCCGTTGACACCGTCTTCCTCGATATGGACGGGACCTTGCTCGACCTGCACTACGACAACTATTTCTGGCTGGAGCACGTGCCGCGCCGGTATGGTGAGGCGCGCGGCCTCGGTCTTGCCGAGGCGAAAGCCGAGCTACTGCCGCGTTACCGCGCGATCGAAGGAACGCTCCAATGGTATTGCGTCGATCACTGGACGCGCGAGCTCGAGCTCGATATTGCGCTGTTGAAGCAGGAGGTGGCCCACCTCATCGCAGTGCATCCTTGCGTGCTCGAGTTCCTGACCGCCCTGGCGGCGTCCGGTCAACGGCGGGTCTTGGTCACCAACGCCCATCAGAAGTCGATTGCGCTGAAACTGCGCCAAACGCCGCTCGGTGATCACCTCGACCGCGTCATCTGCGCCCATGACCTGGATCTGCCGAAGGAATCCCGCGCCTTCTGGGACCGGGTTCAGGCCCTTGAGCCCTTCGAGCCGACGCGCACCCTCTTCATCGACGACAACGAACGCGTCTTGCGGGCCGCTGAGGACTACGGAATCGCCTGGCTGCTGTCGGTCGCGGCGCCGGACTCCAAGGCGTCGGCACGCCCCCAGTCGGCCTTCCCAACGATACAAGGCTTCGCCGATTTGCTGCCGGGGCTGCACCGTCCCGGACCCGGTCGCTTGGACGAGCGCGCCTAGGAGTCGTTCGGCGGCCCGGCCTGGGCCTGGCTGCCGTCGGTGGCCGTTTTGCTGGGCTTGCGGCGGCGGCGCCGCCGCTTCTTCGGG
>JGI12210J13797_10033958_pt1 | contig 18834 bp, 16 predicted proteins | sample ElkSlonscriptome_3_FD_13797 | JGI IMG/M metagenome (IMG submission 13797)
CGCGATTGTCCGAAGTGCGGCAACAGTGGTCAACCGCGCGGAAAGGGGGAAGTGAGGAAGTGCAACGGTGACGAATCGCAGAAGCGTCGAAGATCCACAGTGCCGACATGCATCAGCAGACGTTGGCAGGCGGACGGTCAAAGGTGGCCGTGGTCGACAAGCTCGCGAATCAGCGGCGCCGCGCCGGAGCCGTGCGTACCGTGCAGTCCGATCATGTCCTGGGCGAGCTGCTGCCAGTGTGTGCGACCACGCTCCGCAAGGTCTCGCAGCGGAGTGATGTCGCCCGTCTCGCGCCAGGCATCGTAGGTCTGCAGCAGGCTCGGGAAGATGTGCTTGCGCATGTTGGTGAGATTGCCGAGGTAGAAGTGTAGCGCGGCGGCGTCGATGTCCGCATCGGCAACCTTGTCGACATTGGGCTCGGCACGTGCGCCGATGTGCGGTAGTGTGACCAAGCAGTCCGCCAGGTGGTCGCGCACGGCACGGGCCATCAGCTCCGCGGGAGTTTCCGTCAAGTCCAGCAGCATCGCATTCCAGGCGTCATCACCGAGCAACTGGCCGGCCTGATACTCCCCGTGCTCGTGCAAGAGGGCATTGTCGACCTCGCGGTCGGTCATGGCCGCGAGCGAGGCGTCAAGACCGGTGTCGAAGTCGTAGCAGGCAAAGGCGCGACCAAGGGCATTGTCCGGACGATTCCAGCGCCAGCTCTCCAGCTTCTCCCACAACATACGGCTCAGGGCTTCGCGCCGCAGAAAGATGCTGCTGCCCCGGGTCATGGCCGGCGGCGCGGTGAGGTCGCGAGCGTATTCACTGGCGGCGACGTAGACCGAGCAGGCGCCTGCTTTGGCATGCCACACCAGCTCGCCAAGAAAAAAGTGTGGCTTGGCGCGATTGCCCAGGCCGCTGCTGTAGACAAGGCCATGGGGCGAGAGGAGATCGTTGATGGTATCGGCGTCGAAGGGATCGTAGTCCTGCCCGTCGATGCTGAGCGGGACCAGATCCGCATCCTCCAGTTGCTCCCACAACTGCTCCCGGGCCTGAAGCCAGTCGCCGACGGCATTCTTTGGCAGCACTGCGCCGTAGGGCAGGCGTTGCTCCCAGCGAAAATACTCGCGCATCTTCATCAGATAGATGCACAGTGAGTAGTCGGCGCCATGACGCGCATCCGAGATATGGCAGTTGTGCTGGACGGCGCCAGTCAAAATATTGAGTTGCTGCGCATTCATCACCGGAACCCCACCAGACGCTGACCTGTTCCGAGCATTTTAGTCTGGCATTAGGCCGTCATTTCAAGCCCCAGTCCGGGAATCGCATCGACCGCACCAACCTGGCGCGGCAATGCCCTAGACCGACGAGGACAGGGTGCAGTAACGCGAAACCCGTGCGGTGCAAGCGCGTCAGCGTTGCGAAACTTGACGCATCTGCAAACATTTGGTGCCCTCAAGCACCCTGAAACGCCGACAACCCTGGAGCCCGAGAAACATGGCGCTACGCATCAAGAGCCACTGGTGGAACGATGAGAGCGAACGCTCAATGCCGGAGATCGGCGGCGCATTAGCCTTCATCGCCTGGCGCATCGCGGTGGACAAGGCGATCACGCTGCACTGCGAGCGCTTCGTCTACCGCGACGACGCCCAACGCCTGCTCGTCGTGCAGGAGTACTTGATCTTTCTGATCCAGATCGCAGACCGCCTGTCCCACGACATGTTTCCCGACGAACAGCGCCGAGCACTGATCACGGCATTCGCGAAAAAGTGCTTCGAGCACGTGCAGGACAACGGTCAGGACCTGCTCGGACCCAGCGACTACGGCAGCCCCTTCATCGCGCGGCTCAACGAGCGTTCCGGAGAATATGCCGAGTTTCAGCTCGACGCCGACGGGCCGACCTATCCGTTCCTGCGCCACCTCGGTTTCGAGATACAGAATCTGATGGGCGACCAGGAGGAAAATCGCTGGATCATCGACCAGGTCATGGACAAGGATGGCTGGGACGCCTACAAGCGCTTCGCCAAGGCGTTTCGAGATTTGTTCGAATAGGAAGGGCCAAGGGCCTAGGTCCTGGGGCCGAAGGAGAGCAATCGCGCTGCCCTGCCGTTCGGCGCTTGGCCCGCTGGATGCAACGCGCTGGCTCCGCAATCTGGCGCTGGGCGCTCGCCAGTCCGAGGCCACGTCTCGCTGATACGCCTCGGAGATCAAACCGACGTGGACGTTTTGGGAGACGAGTCGGGCCGAGCCGTCGGCGGCTCGCACCGCGACAGCAGAATGCCACCCAGAATCATCCCGAGCGCGGCCAGATGCGCGAAGCTTGGCTGCTCTCCCAGGAACAGGACGCCGATGCCGACGGCCCAAAGCGGTATCAGATAGTTGAGCTGCGAGGTGAAGGACGGCCCGGCGGTTTGAATAAGCCGAAAATAGACGATCAACGCCACCGCCGTGGACAACACCCCAAGGAACAACAGGGCGCCGACGACCGGCCCGGACAAGGCCATTACGGGCACGCCGCCGGCGCCGATGCCGGCGGGCAGCGACATCAGCGCCGCCAGCGCCGTCACCGCAGCGGCCGTCGAGACAGCATCACTCGTCGGGCGCAACCGGGCCAGAATCGCCGAGCCACCGTAGCAAAGCGCACCGCAAAGCACCGCCAACATCGGCAATAACGGGCCGTGGTCACCGCCGATGGCGAGCAACGCTTCCGGCCCGATCAGCACCACGACGCCGGCAAAGCCGAGCAGAAAGCCACCGACACGATACAGTGTCAGTCGCTCGCCGGGGACGAAAAGGTGCGCCAAGGCGAGGGTCGCGAGCGGCATCACCGCCATCAGAATGCCCGCCAGCCCGCTGTCGATGGAGCGCTGGCCCCAGGTGATCAGCGAGAATGGCAGCAGATTGCCGACCAACGCGATGAGGACGAAGAACAGCCACAACCGCCGACCGCGCGGCAGGCGACGCGACAAACCAAACATCAGCGGCACCAGAATTAGCGCTGCAATGCCCAGCCGCGCACTGACGACGGTCTCCATCGACAAGGCGGAGACGGCGATCTTGGTGAACAGGAACGACGAGCCCCACATGACGGTCAGCGCCAGCAGGCTGAGCCAGTCGGACAGCTCCCGATCCGCGCTCGGCAGGTGTCCCGACCCGGCGGTGATCCTCATCGGCAATTCCTTGTCAGTGAATCCAAACGAGCGCCAGCAACACCAACGGTTCTCCGCTCGGCCCATCGCGGCGGCAACCTAACCCGAGGCATCGCCTCACTCGGCGTCAGGGTCATCGATGCCCTGCTTGGCAGCTTCCGCACCAATAGGTCGAGCGCGGATTCACCCCGACTGTGACTCGTTGAATCGCTTCGCCACAACAAAAACAGGCTAGCTCATAGCGGCCATAGACCCACAGCCGACCGCGTCGGTCGCCATTGTCGCGCGTCTTGCGCGGCCCGCCGCCGAGGTTGTCGCGAAGCAGCAGCGAGGCACGGCGGTAAAGGGTCGCGACCGTCCCGGGCTCCAGATGGCGCAGTCGCTGCCATGGCGACAGCCGCTCCAGAAACAGCACCTCGGACTTATAGACATTGCCGATGCCGGCAGCAATGCGCTGATCGAGCAGCAGGTCGACAACAGCCGTATCCGGCGACAGCAACGCATCGATTCGACGCAGGATGTCGTCCGTCCGCGCGCCGTCCTTGATCAGGTCCGGCCCTAGCCGGTTGCCCTGGTCGACGCGCCGAAACCCACGCGCGCGTAGCCACTGAACCTCTTTAGCATTAAAGCACACGTAGTCCATGCACGCGGTCTCGATGACGATGCTTGCCTGGCGCATCGGCCTGCGCCATCCCTCGCCGCGCCGGTACCGGTGCCAGGAGCCATACATGCCGAGATGGCTACGCAGTTGCATGCCATCGTCAAAGGTCACGAACAGGTGCTTGCCCTCACGACCGACACCGGCGACCAGACGCGACCCGCAGGAGGCGCCAAACATCGGACGCAGTCTTACCCGCTGCACGTAACGGTCACGCAGCTGCTCGTCAAGAAACACCGCGATCTTATGAATGGTGTCGCCTTCAGGCACAATCCCGCTCTTGGTCGCAAAAACCGCAAATAATAGCCGCCGATGCGCGCACCGTCTTGCGACGAGGCACCCAGCAGGCGGGCCGGAGGTCCCTTCCCCCGGGTAAAAAAAACCCCGCCAACGGCGGGGCAACACGACAAGGAGTCAGAGAGCTTTCATGAAGCTCGAACACTCTGAGTCCCAGCGTGACCGAAAGTTCTGGCCCGAACGCGCCAAGCGCCCGCCAATTCCCGCTTGTTTTTTGCAGGCTTTGGCAACCGCGCTTGGTCCGCTCGAAGGAATGCAAAGGCCTTGCAGCGCAGAGGCCTATGCTCGTCGGCCTGAAATACCGTCTCGCTGATCAAGTCCTGTGGCGGCGCGGTCGATGCCGAAGATCAGCGTGAAATCGAGCAGGCGAAGCGTTGATTGCGTGCGATCGATTTCACACAATTGATCTAGCGCAACTGAATTGGCGCAACTGGTGGATTTCTGTGCTACAGTCCGCAAAACGAAGGTTCCTACGGATACCGCGACACGGCTTCACAGGCCGCGGTCAAAAACAACTCTCTGCCAACCTTCTCCCACAGTTCTTCATTTCGAGACGCCGTCCTCCGGCGACCGCTCAGCGCGCAAGACGACCCTTGCGTGTGGATGACGGACGGCGTAATGATTTGTTGCGGTATCGCCCGCACACATCCCCCGTGAAGAAGCGAGCGCCGTGATGAGACGGCACCCCTCAGGACAACCCATGACGAGCAAAGCGAGATGATGGAACTTAGAGCCCGCATCGGTGGGCCTTTTCTTACGGACAGATGCGCCGACCGTAGACCGACGAACCACTGGCGCAGCGACGCGCCCCGCCCCGAGCACACCGTCGGTCCCTCCCCAGCACATCCCGGCCGGCGCCCCGGCAATCCGGCTCGAATACCCCCCGCTAGCGCATCCCCAACCCGCGCAGCACTTTGACCGGCCCTCCGCGGCCCCATACCCCCAAACGATGAGGTAGTGAATGAGCGTTCGCATTAGTGGAGACACGCTTGCACTGGACCGGAAGATCGTGCGCAGAATCAAGCGCCACGCGGATGAACTTGAACAGAGCTTCGCAACCCAGCAGTTCGAGATTCAAGCTCGAATTTCCGAAGAATTCGATCAACTGAAGGGGCACAGGATCAGGTTTGAACTGGTCACCACGACCCCAGATCGCCAGCAAATTATCGTTCGTGAAGCGCAAAAAAGGGCCGAGGACGCAATCGACACTGCGTTTGCCGGCCTCAAGCCAAAGCTACGCCGGCTGCGCACCCGCAGTCTGGGCAAACTCATGAAAGAAAGCGCCTTACGAGCGACTGGCACCTAGGCGATCTCTGAGGCCAGGCTCGGCCATCCGTCGCGACCCCAGCCGCAAAGCGAGGGACAAACCCGGCATTCGTCGTGCCGAAAAGACAAGGCGGGGTCCGCCGCGCGAATTACAACAGCCGCACGCTCGACAGCCCACCATCCACGGCGATGATCTGCCCCGTCACTGACGGCGCATCCTCCAGCAGCCAAACCGCTGTGCGCGCCATCTCCGCGGCCTCACCGACACGCTTGAGCGGGTGCCGTTCGGCCGCCGCGGCTCGCTTGTCGTCGGAGCTCAGTAGACGCTCCGCCAACGGTGTGTCGGTTATCGTCGGTGCGATTGCATTGACGCGAATGCCCGGCGCCAACTCGGCGGCAAGCGACCGCGTCAGCCCCTCGACCGCCCCCTTCGCGGCCGCGACCGACGCGTGATAAGGCATCCCGGTCTGCACCGCGACGGTGCTGAATAGCACAATAGACGCCGACCCGCTCTGCCGCAGTGGCTTCAAGGCGCCCTGAGTCGCGCGCACGGCACCGAGCAGGTTCAATTCCAGGTCGTCTTGAAACTCGGCCGTCTTGAGTCGATCGATGGGCCGCAGGCGAATACTGCCCGGGCAGTAGACGAGCCCATCGAGCTGTTTTGGCAATTCGGCGGCGGGAAAGTCGTCGGCGCGCGCGTCCCAGCGCAGACCCCGCACGCCCGCCAAGTCCGGCGCATTTTCCGGGTGACGTGAGACGTGCGTAACCGCGTGTCCGCGGGCTGAGAACGCTCGCAGCAGTTCGGCACCGATACCGGAACTCGCGCCAACGATCAGAAAATGTTTGGACATGGTGTGAGCCCTCCACGGGCGAGTGGGTTGATTCGGGTAGGGAGCAGCTTGGGAACGGCGCGTCGTTCGGCGATGAGCCAGGTCTCGGTAGTGTCGGCCCCGCGTAGACCAACCTGACGCCTCAAGACGGATTCGTTGCTTCCAGAACGGAAAAGTAGAGGCGAACAAAAGCCGAACAACCTCGCCGATGAAAACGATATAGCATGGACATTCAAAGACAAGGGGACACCGGCTATCCGCGTGACAGACTCACGCGGTACGCATCGGTGCTCGCGTCGCGACGGGACTAGAATTCTGCCCTTTCTGCCTCAGTTCTTCTACAACGGCGTCCGACAGGCTGCAGCGGTGCAATACCGCCAGGCGATGCTCGCCGCCGGCCACCGCCGCCAGGGCAATGCCTCCGGCAGCGGCTACCCCACCCCAGACACGCGAGGTCAGACGTAATGAAAATTGGCATCATTGGCGGCACCGGGTTCGTCGGCACCTATCTGGTGGACAAACTCGGTTCGGACGGACACCAGATTCGCCTGCTGACGCGTCCCGGCAGTGAAGACAAGGTAAATAGGGAGGCATCCGTCGAGCTGATTTCGGGGGATGTCGCGGACGACGCAGCCGTGCGCGACTGCTTCAGCGGGTGCGACGCCGCCATCTATTTGATCGGCATTCTGCGCGAAGATCCCAAGGCTGGCATAAGTTTCGATGCGCTACAACGGCGCGGCGCCGAACGCGCAATGGCAGTGGCTGATCAGCTTGGTGTGCGGCGCTTTCTGCTCATGAGCGCGAACGCCATCGACGCCGCAGCGACCCCCTATCAGACCAGCAAGCTGCAGGCGGAGGAAACACTGAAGACCAGCGGCCTGGAATGGACCATCTTTCGGCCGTCGGTGATCTTCGGCGACCCGCGCGGACGCATGGAGTTTTGTAGCCAGCTCAAGGCCGAGCTGATCGACAGCCCGCTGCCAGCACCGTTGTTCTACGAGGGGCTACTGCCCAGCAACGCCGGCGGCTTCGAACTGGGACCGGTGCATGTGGAAGACGTGGCCGCCGCCTTTGCGGCCGCACTAAGCCAGCCCGAAAGCATTCGCCAGACCTTCGAGCTTTGTGGGCCGCAGGCTTGGAGTTGGAAGGAAATCCTCAAGGCCATCGCCGCCGCTAGCGGCAAATCGAAGCTCATGCTGCCGGCCCCGGCGCTCTTGATTGCACCGGTCGCCGGTCTGATGGACCGATTTAGCTGGTTCCCGGTCACCCGCGACCAACTCATCATGCTGCTGGCCGGCAACACCTGTGCAGACGACGGCTTCGCTCGACTGGGCCTATCGCCGCGGCCGTTCGATCAAACATCACTAGCCTATCTGGCGGCGTCACGCTAAGGCGATGTTTTTAGGTTCAAGCAGGGCTGGCGGGAAAATCGCAGGCTCTCCACCGGGCAGGTGCGAGTTTCGAGCAGTGAGTGTCTAGGAAGATATTATCAATCAGAAAGTTTGCCGTGATAAAAACTGAAAACTGACGTGCGATGCGTATATGAGCGCCGTTCCGACACAGAAATCGGGCGTCAAGACAAGTCAGATGACATGAGCGTTGGCAGTGGTCGTCTCAAGCCCGAATCAACAGCAGCTGTGCTCTACCGAGCCGGGCGCCGCTGCTCCGGGCGAAGCTTGGGCGTGAAGTAGACGTCGGCGTCGTCCAGGTCGACTCCCCTCTCGTCAGCATCCACCAATGGCTGCTCATAGTCCTTCCAGCCGCGCAGGCCTGTCTGCAGCGACGCGACCTTGCCATAGCCCAGCACCTGCATCGAGTGGGCCGCGAGCACGCTACGGTAGCCGGAACGACAAACGACGACGATCTCGCGATCGCGGGCCTGCACCAGTTCGGGCACGGTCTCCTCGTAGTCCCACTCGCACGCAGATTCCAAGATGCCGCGGGGGACGTTCAGCGACCCGGCGATGTGCATGGCCGCGAACTCATCGGGTTCGCGCACATCCACGATCACCAAAGCATCGTTCTGCGCCAAACGCTCCTCCAAATCCCAGGGCATGATCTCTTTGATCTCGGTCAGGCAGCCGCGAATCAGCTCGAGAAAATTCTTCATCGTTCGTCCTCAACGGGTCAGTATCGATTTCCCAGTTATAACTTGGGAAACGGGCGCGACGCCAAAACGCTCGTCAAACCGCTTGAATGCGGCCGCTGCGTCTCCCTATTCGCGGCTACACAGACCGCTCTCGACAGCCATCACGGCGGCCTCAACGCGCGAATGCACGTCGAGCTTACGCAGGATGGCCTTGACGTGCAGCTTCACGGTGCCGTCGGAGATGCCCAGATCGCGGGCGATGACCTTGTTGCTCTTGCCCGCGGCCAGGTGGCAGAGGATCTCCATCTCCCGCGGCGTCAGCTCGGAGAAGATCGCCTCCCGCCCAGGCTCCGCGGGGCCATTGCCCGCGGCGTCTTGGCCCATGGCATCGCGACTCACGGCACGGGCGAGCATGCCGGTCAACTCGTTGGCGACCACGGTATTGCCGGCGACGATGTCTTCCAGCGCAGCGACCAGATCGTCAGGCTCCATGTCCTTGAGCAAATAACCGGTGGCGCCGGATTGCAGCGACGCGATCACGTCGGGCTCGTCGGTGCTGGTGGTCAGCATCGCCACGCGCCGATCACTGCCCTCCGCACGCATACGCTTGAGGATCTCGATGCCGCCGGTACCGGGCATGCGCAGGTCCAGCAGCACCACATCAGGCGCGCAATCGCGAGCCAAACGCATGCCGACATCGGAATCGCCAACGGCATCGATGACCTCGATACCGCGGCGCTCCAGCAGCTCCAGCAGCCCGATTCGGAACAGCGCATGGTCGTCGATCAGCAGTACCCGCATCATGCGGCTTGCTCCTGCTGGGTGCCACGTCCCGGCCGGACCGGCTCGAAGTAGAGCTCCATGCGCGTGCCCTCACCCGGCTCACTATCAATCTCAAGCCGCGCACCGATCCGGCGAGCGCGCTCTTCCAGGATCGACAGACCGATGTGCTCGCCGGGACGGCCAGCGCGCTGAGGTGTGCTGAAGCCGACGCCGTCGTCCTCCACCAGCAGCACGTACTCGCCGCTGGGTTCGCGCGTCAGCAGCACACGCACGGTTTGCGCCTGGGCGTGCTTGCGCACGTTAGTGAGGGTTTCTTGCACGATTCGCACCAGTTGCATCTCCTCCACTGGTGCCGCCTCAAACGGGCGGCAGTTCATCTGAAACACGCAGTGGATACCGGTCTGCTTGGCGAAGCGGTGCGTAATGTCCTGCAGCGTCGGAACAAGCCCGCGCCGGTTCATTGGCGCGCGAAAGCTCGACATCAGCTCGCGTATCTCGCCGTGGGCCTCGTCGATGCCGTTGCGGATGCGGCTCAGATCGACACGCGCATCGCTGGAGATCGCCGCATCGCGCAATGCATCATCGAGCATGCGAACCTGCAACCGCAGGCTGGCCAGCGTCTGTGCCAATGAGTCGTGCAACTCCAACGCCAGCGACGAGCGTTCTTCGAGGATGGAGAGTCGGTGCGCCTCGTTGTCGGAGTGGTGTTTGGCCACCGCCACACCGATGTGCTGACCAATGGTGGCGAGCAGTTCCATGATGTCCTCTCGGGCGCTGACGCCGGGGCGCTCGACAAAGATGCTGTAGGCGCCGAGCAGTTCATCGTGGTGCTTCAGCGGCACCGTCACGACCTCCAGCTTGTCGCTCGCGAACATGCGCCGGCCGTACACGCGAGAGCAGTAACGCAGGTCGTTGTCGCAAACGATCTCGCCAGGACAGAGCACAGTTCCGCACAGACACAGATCCACCGGCGCCAGGCCCTGTTCGGGCACCAGATCGTCATCCAGACCGATGGCGCCGATCAGCCGCGCGCTGCCGTCCGACGCAACCAGACGCACCGTCGCAGCGCGACCATTGACCATCTCTTTCAACACACGCAAAAAATGCAGCAGTAAATCATCGAGCGTATCACTGCGAGTGATTTCTGCGGCAACGTCGTAGAGAATCTTCAACGACGCGGTCTTCTGCGCCAGGCGTGTGGTCTGGCGCGCGACGCGACTGTCCATGTCCTCGTAAAGGTCCGTCAGCTCGGCGTTCAGCGTACCAATGCCCTCGGCCATGTTCTGCATCACACCGACGTTTTCCAACGCCCGGCTCGCGCCGGGCTCACCCTGGCAGACACGAGCAACGGACCCCTCCAGATTCACCAACGGCTGCAACAACTGGGTCTTGAGCCGAATGCCCGCCAACACCGCGGCGCTGATGCCCGACAGTAGAAAGCCAAGACACACGAACTTGGGCCAGGTCAGGCCCGGTACACCAAGATTGGTCAGCAGCAACGCCAACGCGGCCAACAGCGTCAGCGCCACCGTCAGCAGCGGCCAGAGCAGGCGCGAGGAGCGCAGGATTTCCAGGATGCGCCGGCCGCTGTCGACGGGGGCCAGAGATGGGGTCTGTGTCATTGCGATGTGCCGGTTACGGCGTGGTGCGCTCGCTGATCAGCAGCACTGGCGAATCGACTTCACAATATAACAGACGATGATGGGACCGCCGCCGTCTCCTCGCGCTCGCGCTGCTGCAACTCCCACATGGCGGCATAGGTGCCGCCGTCCGCGAGCAGCCGACGGTGCTCGCCCTGCTCGATGATGCGCCCGGCGTCCATCACCAGGATGCGATCGGCGTCGACCACCGTGGACAGGCGGTGGGCGATGACCAGCGTGGTGTGATCCTCCGCTACCTCCAGCAGCGTCTGCTGTATGGCCTGCTCGGTGTGGCTGTCGAGGGACGACGTCGCCTCGTCGAACACCAGGATACGCGGGCGCTTGAGGATGGTGCGGGCGATGGCGACGCGCTGTTTCTCGCCACCGGAGAGCTTCAGTCCGCGCTCACCGACCAGCGTGTCCCAGCCTCGGGGTAGGCTCTCGATGAAGGTGCGGACGTGGGCCAACTCGGCGGCACGCTCGATCTCCTCGCGGGTCGCCTCGGGTCGGCCATAGGCGAGGTTATAGTAGATGCTGTCGTTGAACAGCACCGTATCCTGGGGCACGATGCCGATGGCCGCCCGCAGACTCTGCTGGGTGACGCCGCGAATGTCCTGGCCATCGATCAGAATGCGCCCGGCGTTGACGTCGTAGGAGCGGAACAACAGCCGGGCCAGCGTCGACTTGCCGGCACCGCTATGGCCCACCACGGCCACCTTCTCGCCAGGATTGATGTGAAAGTCGATGCCGCGCAAGATCGCGCGCTCGGACTGATAGTGAAAGTCCACATGATCGAAACGGATCGCGCCCTGCTGCAGCAACAGCGCGGGTGCTCCGGGGGTGTCCTCGATCTCTGGCTCGCGCTCCAGCAGCTTGAACACCAGGTCCATGTCCGCCAGCGCGTACTTGATCTGCCGGTAGACGATGCCGAGGAAGCCGAGCGGAATGAACAGCTGCAACATGAACGCATTGACCAGCACCAGATCACCGATGCTCATGCTGCCGTTGACCACGCCCCGGGCCGCGAAGAACATGATCACCGTGACCCCGACCGCAATGATGCTGCCCTGACCAAAGTTCAGCAGCGACATGGAGCCCTGGCTCTTCACCGCGACCTCTTCCCATTCCGTCAGCGTGCCGTCATAGCGTTCCAGTTCCATGCGCTCGTTGCCGAAATACTTCACGGTTTCATAATTCAGCAGGCTGTCGAAGGCCTGGGAGTTGGCGCTGGAGTCGAGCACATTCATCTGCCGGCGATAGTCCATGCGCCACTCGGTGATGGCAAAGGTGAAGCCGACGTAGATCACCACAGTGCCGAAGGTGACCAGCATGAACACCACTTCGTACTTGGTCAGCAGCACCAGCGCAACCAGCGTAAACTCCACCACCACCGGGATGACGCTGAAGACCATGTAATTCAGAATCGTCGACACCGAGCGCGTGCCGCGCTCCAGGTCGCGGCTGACGGCACCACTCTGGCGCTCCAGGTGATAGCGCAGCGACAACCGGTGCAGGTGCTCCAGCACCCGCGTCGACATGCGACGCATGGCCCGATAACGCACCCGCGCGAAGATCACGTCGCGCAGTTCGTTGAACAAGGAGCCAGAGAGCTTCAGCACACCATAGGCCAGGAGCAGGCTCACGGGCAGCACCAACAGCTGCGCTTGCTTGCCCTCGAAGGCATCGACGATGTCCTTGAGCACCAACGGCACGCCGACATTCGCGAGCTTGGCCAGCACGAGGCAGCCCAGCGCGAACAGCGCCCGACCCCGAAATTCCCACAGGAACGGCAGCATGCCGCGCAGATTGTGCCAGTCGCGCCGGTCCTTGTGGATACGCTCGGTGGCGTTGATTCGAATCATGGTGTGTTATTGACAGCGGGTGATTGACAGCTAAGGAGGCGATCCCAACGTGGACCGCAATCGGAAAATGCATCTAACCCGGTTCGCAACCGGCTCGGCAACTCGCTCGTGCACCGCTGCGGAAGTTCCGCGGCCGTTGGGGTGGGCCTCGGCACTGTGGGAGTGACTTGCAGTCGCGACCATCCCCGTCGGGGCGATCTCGATTGCAAATCGCTCCCATAACCGCGGCTGGTCTCGGCATTTTCGCAGCGAAGCGCTAGGGGTCCGTTGCACGGCGAAGCGGGAAGCAATCACATGGTCGAAGGCCTTGCACCCCGCCATCGTCGTCGTTGCCGTTATCGTGACCGTCTTCCCGCAAAGTGTTTCGATTCCGGAAACGACAACGACAACGAGTTTCCATCGACATTTTCTCAACGACTCGCAAGGTACGGGACAGACCAACGATCCTCCACCAGACAGTGAGGCCCAATCATGACAGAACCCATGCTCCAAGGCACCGGATGCGCGATGCAGGAACCCTTCGCGCTGCAAGTGCTGGGACCGGATATGGAGCCAGAATTCCCGGACAAGTGCATTGTCATCATCGAGCCCACCGAGGCCTGCCGCAGCGGCATGTATGTGTTTGCCGAGGCGGAGGGCGTGCGCTGGTTTCGCCAGTACCGGCGAGACGAGCAGGGCCGCGAATGGTTGATCGCGCTAAACGAGACCTTCCCAGACATCGAGGTCACCCGGCTGGAGTGGAAGGTGCTCGGCGTCATTATCCAGCGCAACGTGCGCCGCAAGATCAAGCACTATGAATACGCCGATGCCGGGCAAGCCTCGAGCGCGGGCTCGGCTGACACCAGCAACCCCATCAACGCCGTCGACATCACCGGCAGCGCGTGAGCAGATGGCGGGAAAATGACGACGATGATCTCGATCTTCTGTCGTCATCGTTCGACGCGACCAACGGCGAGTCAGCTCGATGACGACAACGACTTGGATCGAATACGGGATCGGAATTGCTGCGACCGCGGAAAATCGTAGGGGAGACGAGGTCCGATGCTTGGTCGGTTGGCCAGCGAAAGCGGGGTGGTTGGCCAGGCAGGAAAAGGGGGCTAACCGATGCCTCTATTACCTACCAGGTTACCTAATCTTTGGCTTCGGGCAAAGAAAAAGGGCTTCCAGTTTCCCGTAAGCCCTTAAATTTGTTTTGGCTCCCCGACGTGGACTCGAACCACGGACCCACTGATTAACAGTCAGTTGCTCTACCAACTGAGCTATCGGGGAATAAACTCAAGCCACGTATGATAGTAGATCATTCCTGACCTCGTCAACACCCACTCGCCGTTGCGTTGCAATGGGCGCCAATGCTTGCGATGTTTCCGCCGGCTAAGTTGAGTCGGGACAGTTGGCGTCCTCGCTGATCAGGACGCGGCCCATGCCGCTGATCACGAGCCGTCGCGGTTCGACGTTGGCGGTGGGCGTACAGAAGTGGAAGCTACCTCCGGCGGCGCCGCGCACCGAGCCGTCGTCCCGGAACATAACGCCGTCGGAGAAGTTCCCGGTCGATCGAACCGCGACGCGCTTCGACGCCTTCTGGTGTCGCAGCGCCTCGCCGGTATTCGGATCGACCACCGCGTAGCCGTCTGACCATGGCGTTTCGGTGCAAGTGCCCGGGTCCGCCGGGCTCACGGGGCAAAGGACGATATCGCTGGCGCGGAAGATCGCCTCGGCACGTGCAAAATTCAAATGTCCGATCATGTTGTTGACCTCGGTGGCGCGACTGTTGCGCGCAACCATGTCGCTCATCTGCGCCACACCAATTGTGAGCAGGATGACCAGTACGCCCAGCGTGACCATCAGTTCGATCAGCGTTAAACCGGCCATGGCAATTCGGGCTTGTCGTCGTCGCCGCAGCGCATCCAATCGCAGCCTCCATCAGTGATGCCAAGTCGACGCAAGCGATCTTGCGCTTCAGCCTGCCACGTCGGCGATGCGCTGCAGGGCCTGCTCCAAGTTCTGACGACTGGTTGCAATGGAGATGCGCGCGCAGCCGTTGAGGCCGAATGCCGACCCCGGCACCAGGGCGACACCGGCCTGCTCGATCAGGAACTCGGCCAGCTCCAGGTCATTGTGGATACCGTCGAGTCGGTCGATCAAGCCCTGCACCTTCGGGAACACATAGAAGGTGCCGTCTGTTGGCAAGCACTCGACGCCGGGGATGCGGTTCAGCGCCCCGACCACGAAGTCGTGCCGCTCCTTGAAGGCAGTCAGCATCTCACCGATGCAGGCCTGCGGGCCTTCGAGCGCCGCCTGGGCCGCCACCTGAGAGATCGACGTCGGGTTTGACGTGCTCTGCGACTGGATCTTTTTCATGGCCTTGATCACCTGCTCCGGGCCGCCGGCGTAACCGATCCGCCAGCCGGTCATGGAGTACGCCTTGGAGACGCCGTTCAGCACCAGGGTGCGCGGCGCTAGGTCCGGACAGGCGTTGAGAAGGTTGACGAAGGGTGCCGCGGTATCCCAACGGATGTGCTCATACATATCGTCGGTGGCGATCAGCGCCTTCGGGAACTCCCGCAGTACCGCGCCGAGGGCGGCTAGTTCGTCGTGACTGTAGGCCATACCAGTAGGATTTGATGGGCTATTGATCACCACCAAACGCGTCTGGCCATTCATCGCCGCTTTGAGCTGATTAGGCGTGATCTTGAAGCGCTGTTCGGCGCCGGCATGCACCAGCACCGGCGCGGCGCCGGCCAGCAAGACCATATCGGGATACGACACCCAGTAGGGCGCCGGGATGACCACTTCGTCGCCGGGGTCGAGCACCGCCTGAGCCAGATTGAAGAAGCTCTGCTTTCCGCCGCAGGAGACCAGAATCTGCTCCGGCGCATAGTCGAGACCATTATCGCGCTTGAATTTTGCGATGATGGCGCGCTTGAGTTCCGGCGTGCCGTCGACCGCTGTGTACTTCGTAAAACCGTCGCGGATGGCGGCAATGGCCGCTTCCTTGATGTGATCCGGGGTGTCGAAGTCCGGCTCACCCGCGCCAAGGCCGATCACGTCCTTGCCGGCGGCGCGAAGCTCCTTGGCGCGGGCGGTGATGGCGAGGGTAGCCGACGGTTTGACGGCCTGCACGCGGGCGGAAAGCTTAATGGTCATCGGTGTTCTGGAGCCCTGGTTGGATCTTGAATCGGGACGTTGATTGGACGGCGCGCACAACGCGGCCTGGACGGTGATACGGTTACCCTGGCTTTCGCCAGCGGACCCCCAAATAATAACGAAACGCCGCCGGCTGAACACCTCGAAAAGGAGAGCTAGGCGCTGCCAGGGATCCTCCATTTCGACCGGACCAAGCGGCTGAAGCCGTACTTCTCCGCCGAGCGGGTTAGGGCAATTGACGGCAATCGCCTAAGTGCCGCGGATCGAGTGCCCAGCGGCTAAGGCCCGGCGCCAGGAACCCGCCATCGGGGACCTGCCATCGTGCGCGTGGCTCGCGGCAATCGCCTTTGACGCATGCGCGGAGTATCACAGACATCAAAGAATCCAGAATTATGACCAAAACGTTTGAGCTCGTCTGTGCGTTCCGGCCCGCCGGCGACCAGCCGGGGGCGATCCGCCGACTGGTCGAGGGGCTGGAGGACGGCGAGGCCGGCATGACACTGCTCGGGGTCACGGGCTCCGGCAAGACCTTCACCATCGCTAACGTCATCGAGCGTGTGCAGCGCCCTACCCTCCTGCTGGCGCCGAACAAGACCCTGGCGGCGCAGCTCTATGGCGAGATGCGCGAGTTCTTTCCAAACAATGCGGTCGAATACTTTGTCTCCTACTACGACTACTATCAGCCGGAGGCCTATGTGCCGGCCTCCGATACCTATATCGAGAAGGACGCCTCGATCAACGAGCACATCGAGCAGATGCGCCTGTCCGCCACCAAGGCCCTGCTGGAACGTCCGGACGTCATCCTGGTGGCGTCGGTGTCGAGCATCTACGGCCTCGGCGACCCGGAGGCCTATCTCAAAATGGTGCTGCATTTGTCGCGCGGCGACATCATTGATCAGCGCGCGATGCTGCGGCGCCTGGCCGCGCTGCAATACCGCCGCAACGAGATCGAGCTGTCCCGCGGCAGCTATCGCGTGCGCGGCGACGTGATCGACATCTACCCGGCGGAGTCCGACGACGAGGCGGTGCGGGTGGAGTTGTTCGACGACGAGATCGAGTCGCTGTCGTTGTTCGACCCGCTGACCGGCGAGGTGCGCTGCAAGGTGCCGCGATACACCGTGTTCCCGAAGACCCACTATGCCACGCCGCGTGAGGTGGTGCTGAACGCGGTCGAGCAGATCAAGGTCGAACTGCGCGAGCGCCTCGGCTGGCTACGGGAAAACGACAAGCTGGTCGAGGCGCAGCGCCTGGAACAGCGGACCATCTTCGACCTGGAGATGATGGTGGAGGTCGGTTATTGCTCCGGCATCGAGAACTATAGCCGCTATCTGTCCGGGCGCGGCCCCGGCGAGCCGCCGCCGACGTTGTTCGACTACTTGCCGCCCAACGCGCTGCTGGTCATCGACGAGAGCCACGTCACCGTGCCGCAGCTCGGCGGTATGTACCGCGGCGACCGTTCACGCAAGGAGAACCTGGTCGACTACGGTTTCCGGCTGCCCTCGGCGCTGGACAACCGGCCCATGCGTTTCGAGGAGTTCGAGACCAAGCAGCCGCAGGTGATCTACGTCTCTGCCACACCACGGGATTACGAGCACCAGCACTCCGGAGCGATCGTCGAGCAAGTCGTGCGTCCTACGGGCCTGGTGGACCCAGAGGTGGAGGTGCGCCCGGCCCTGTCCCAGGTCGACGATCTGCTCTCCGAGATCCATCTGCGCGTCGCCGTCGGCGAGCGCGTACTGGCCACGACGCTGACCAAGCGCATGGCCGAGGACCTGACCGATTATCTCGGCGAGCACGGCGTGCGCGTACGCTATCTGCATTCCGACATCGACACCGTCGAGCGGGTCGAGATCATTCGCGATTTGAGACTCGGCGAGTTCGACGTGCTGGTGGGCATCAACCTGCTGCGCGAGGGCCTGGACATGCCCGAGGTCTCGCTAGTAGCCATCCTCGACGCCGACAAGGAGGGCTTCCTACGCTCCGAGGGCTCGCTAATCCAGACCATCGGCCGCGCCGCACGCAACGCCCACGGCAAGGCCATCCTTTATGCCGATCGCATCACCGGTTCCATGCGCCGCGCGATCGACGAGACCGAGCGCCGCCGCGACAAGCAGATCGAGAACAACTTGGCCAACGGCATCACCCCGCAGACCATCGTCAAGGCGGTGGCGGACATCATGGAGGCACACACCCCAGGCGCACCGATGAAGGCCCGCGACTATGCCAAGGTCGCCGACGAGATCGCGGAATACGCCAACCTAACGCCGGCGCAAATGGCAAAGAAGGTCAAGGCCCTGGAGAAGGAGATGTACAAGGCCGCCCGCGACCTGGAGTTCGAGCGCGCCGCGGCCATCCGCGACCAGATCAAGGAACTTCGGGGACGGGGTCTGGCCGCTTAGTCACGAGTCAACAACAAGCGGAGGTCATTCAACCGCATTTCAGTCGTTGTCCAGCCGACCTCGTATCAGCGACCGCCAGCTCTGCTGGGCGCGGTCTGTGAGGAAGGGCCACAGCCGCCCCTTCTCCCACAAGATACGCGCGAACATCTGACCCTTGGTGCGCGGTGGTCGCTTCGGGCCGGGCCGAGGCACCAGACGGATCGCTCCCCGGGCGCAGGCATCGATGCAGGCGCCGCAATCCAGGCAGACCTGCGCACCGACCCCAGCGAAGCGTTCCACGCGCGGCTGGCCGCGGGCATCGGCGGCAAGTCCGATGCCTTTGACGTTGCAGGCCCTCATACAGTCGCCGCAATAGTCGCAGCGCGCTAGGTCGATCTCGGCAAGAAAAGGCGCCTTGGCAATGCCGTTGACAAAGCCCATCTGCACCCCTGCCATCAACTCGCAACAGCAGCGGCAGGGCGTCGCCGTAATCGGTGACCCCGGATTCGACTGGCACATGCTCCGGGGAGACCAGTGCGCGCGTCAGCTGGGTAGCGCTGCCGAAAAATTCGCCGGACTGCCCAGCGCGCCCGTTCTCATGCAAATAGTCGGACATGAGCCGAGCAAGCTCTGGCATCGAGACCGATTGGATAACGATTCAGACGATCGCTCAAGGGCACCAGCGAGGACTTGGTGCCGAGCAGATGTCTCATCATGGCCTCCGTCAAGCGGGCGCGTGCCCCGGAAGTAGCTGCG
>JGI12210J13797_10449734_pt1 | contig 18824 bp, 16 predicted proteins | sample ElkSlonscriptome_3_FD_13797 | JGI IMG/M metagenome (IMG submission 13797)
AAAAGCGGGAAGTGATTGCGCCGCAGATTTTTGTCCAGAGCAAGGAGTTCAGGCGGGGGCGTATCCGTTGAGATACGTAATCGCCTGAACGACACAGCTCTGCGCAAAAAGATCAAGCTAGCACGACTGGTTTTATGAAACATTGGGGTTTACCAAAACTGAGAAAAAGCTAAATTACTTGAGGCCGAGTTTCTTAAGTTTAGGAGCAATGACCACGGCACAGTAAGGATTGTTTGGGGTGCGTTGATAATAATCCTGATGATAATCTTCAGCTGGATAAAAGGCGGGTATCGGTTCGATCTGGGTCACGATCGGTTCGCGGTATTTTCTCTGAGCTTCTGTTTTGGAGAGCCTGGCAGATTCGGCTTGTTGCTCGGAGTGGGTGAAAATGACGGATCGGTATTGGGTGCCGGTATCGTTCCCTTGCCGGTTGAGCGTGGTGGGGTCATGCGCGGTCCAGAAAAGATCGATCAATTTCCCGTAACTCACCTTGTCGGGATCGAAGGTGATTTGGATGACCTCGGCATGGCCCGTTTTCCCGGTGCAGACGGCTTCGTAAGTCGGGTTTGAGTTCTCGCCGCCGGCATAGCCAGAGACGACTTTTTCCACCCCGTCAATATGCTGATAGATGGCTTCCAGACACCAAAAACAGCCACCCCCCAATGTTGCTAATTCGCTCATAAGGTTCCTTTGTTAAGCCAGCGAACCAGATCATGCGCCCAATAGGTGAGGACAAGATCGGCGCCGGCACGTTTGAAGGCGGTCATGGTTTCCATGACAACGGTTTGTTCATCGAGCCAGCCGTTTTGAGCGGCCGCTTTCACCATGGCATATTCGCCACTGACATTATAGATGGCGGTCGGCAATCCGAAGGTTTCTTTGACCGCCCGGAGAATGTCGAGGTAAGCGAGGCCAGGTTTGACCATCACCAGATCGGCGCCTTCTTCGACATCGAGTTCCACTTCACGAAGGGCTTCCTGCAAATTGCCCGCATCCATTTGGTAAGTTCGGCGGTCGCCGAACTGCGGGGCTGATTCGCCCGCGTCACGGAATGGTCCGTAGAAGGCGGAAGCGAACTTGGCGGCGTAACTCATTAAAATGGTATCGGATTGACCGGCCTGATCGAGTGCAGCGCGGAGGGCTCCGATGCGGCCGTCCATCATGTCACTCGGGGCGACGATATCCGCGCCGGCTTTGGCATGCGAGAGCGCGGTGCGAGCGAGCAATTCGACGCTGGCATCGTTTTCGATTTTATAATGATCACCGACTTGGCGAGTGATGCCGCAATGGCCATGCGACATATATTCGCAGAGACAGACATCGGTGATGATCACGAGATCGGGGAGGGCTTTTTTTAATAAACGCACCGCCTGTTGCACGATACCATCCTCGGCATAGGCGCCCGAAGCGGCTTCATCCTTGTGCGCCGGGATCCCGAAAAGCAGGACTGAGCGAACACCATCCGCATGTGCTTGCCGGACCGGGTCGAGAAGTTGGTCCAACGGCCATTGATTGACACCTGGCATGCTTGGCACCGGGTTCGGCGCTGTGACTTTTTCGGAAACAAAGAGCGGCCAGACATAATCGGCCGGATCGAGCCGGATTTCGCGGACCAGATCACGTAGCGCGGGAGAAGCGCGCAGTCGACGCGGGCGGCGTGGCAGGGTCAGCATAGGACGAACCTAGCGAGGAATCAGCCGGGGAGCAAGTTGATCGGAACGAGAAGCAATTCTTGACGCCCGATCCTCCTAGGGGTGGAACTGCCAGCAGCCATGCGCCTCTGCCTGATCGAGATCTCCAATACCCGGACCAAAATCGCTTCCTGCCACGATGGATCGATCGGTGAGGTCTGGACGGCGGCCTCGGCGGATCTCGACGCGGTGCAGTTGGAGAAGATGGCTGCCGGTCGCTATGACGGTTACGTTTGTTCGAGTGTGGTCCCTCGACTCACGCAAATCATCCGCGATTTGATGCTTCCGCGTTGTCTCATGATTGACGCCACGATTTCGCTCGGCTTTTCCTTCGATTATCCGCGCCCGGAAGAAATCGGCATCGATCGGTTGGCGAACGCCGCGGGTTTGGTGGCGTTCCACGGCGTGCCGGGAATTGCCATCGATATTGGAACGGCGGCGACTTTCGAGGTGGTTGATGAGGCGCGGCGCTTTGTGGGCGGCTGCATTGCGCCCGGCCCCGATCTGCTGCTGGCTTCGCTCCATCAGCATACCGCTCAACTACCGCGAACCGGCGTCGGGGAGTGGGCATTGCCGGCTAAGTCCACTGGCGAGGCGATGCGCGCGGGTTGTCAGGCCGGTTATCCCGCGATGCTCGATTCGCTGCTCGAACAAATGCTCGAGTCTCTCCGATGGAACGACCGGCCGCCCACCATCGTGGTGACTGGCGGTCATGCTGCCGGATTCCTGGCGCAGAGTGGACAGAAAATGGTGCACGACCCGCATTTGACCTTGCGCGGGCTTTGGCGGGCGGCTGAACTGAATCCAACCCTCTTTACCTCATGAACGAATCCCCCTTGGCTATCGGTATCGATTTTGGCGGGACCTCCATTAAGATGGGGTTGGTCCGCGGCAAGACCGTGCTCAAAAAAGGTCCCATCATTAAAACCCAGGAGGCTGGGCGGCCCGATCAACTCATCGATCTCATTGCCCGCGACGTCCGCCTTTTTCAGGGTGAATGCGATGAGGTGAGCGCGGTCGGGGTGGGGTTGCCAGGGTTGATCGATGTGGACCAGGGGATGGTGCATATCCTTTCCAATGTGCGTGGCTGGCGCGAGATTCAGCTCTCCAAACAATTGAGCGAAAAAATCGGGTTGCCTGTGGCGATTGAGAATGACGCCAACGCCATGGGATACGGTGAATACCTCTTCGGGGCCGGGCACGGCGTCGATAGCCTGATTGCGTTGACGCTCGGGACCGGGGTCGGGGCGGCGGTTATCATCAACGGCCAACTCATTCGCGGCGGCAGCATGTCGGCGGGCGAGCTTGGCCAGACCAGCATCGATTGGCGCGGAGTGCATGCGAATTACGGCAATCTGGGTGCGCTGGAAAAGTACGTTGGCAATCATCAGATCGCCGAACGAGCGGCCAAGGCGTACAGCGCGGCTGGCCAACAACGTTCGCTGGAAACTTGTTCCCCGCATCATTTGTCGCAATGGGCGGACGAAGGCGATGCCATCGCCAATCGGATCTGGATGGAGACCGGCGATATGATCGGCGCTGCCTTGGCAAACGCGGCTTGGTTAGTGAATCCAACACGATTTGTGATCGGCGGAGGTGTCAGCAAGGCGGGTGACCTCATCTTCGATCCCATCCGTAAAAGTTTTGAGAGCCGAGTTAGTCCAGTTATTGCCGATAATACCGAGATCGTCCCAGCCCAACTCGGGACGGATGCCGGAATGATTGGGTGCGCCGCCTTGGGACTTGAAAAAGCCGGCTGTTCGGCGCATTAGACGGTATGCGATTTTCGATTCTTCTGGCGTTCGCTTGCTTCTTCGCCCTGCCGGTCTGGGGCCAAAGCATCGTCGACCCCGATCAAACTCAACTCGCGCCCATGCCTGGACGGGGACCTGGGGTGCCGAGCCTCTTCGATATTGAGCCCGCTGGGGAACCACCCCCGGAAGCCTCCGAAGAGCCGCCCGATATCGAGGCGCAATTTCAAGATTTTCCTCGCATTGAAGAAGAAGAACTATTGAAGCCGGGCCGATTGGTGACCAAAGCCCAAAAACGGGTCGAATTACGGAAAGTCCGCTCAAAAGCCGAAACCGAGGAAGCCGTGTTGGCGGCTCGTGAGGCGGCGAGAGAATCGCCGACGTTCGAAGGGCGCCGTCTCTACATGACGGAATATTATCAATTACTATGCAATCGGATGCGTGAACTGGCCCCGAAGTTGCGCCCCGAAATCGACCGGATCGAGGTCGACTCCATCGAGGCGCTTAACGATCTGCCAGGTGACCCGAACGATACGTTGGATGCGTATATGACGCCGAGGTAGGGGGGGAGTTCGGAGTTCCCAGTTCGGAGTTCCTGGTTCCTGGTTCCGCTTCTTACTTTGACGTCATGGTTGTTACCCCATCCCAATCGGGTGGGGGAGGTTCGATTAGGTAACCGGCGCTTCGGTCCGCGTACATGCGACAAAGATAATCGTCTGGATGTGCTTCGCTCAGTCGCTCGAATGACGCTTTGGCCTTGGCGAACTCCATCATTTTAAAATCGCGCAAGGCATCGCGGTATTCCTTCAGAAACGCCATCCTGACGGGCTCGACTTCATCTTTGCGGCCCAGCACCGTGTGCACCTCGACTGGGTGATCTTTCCCTTTTACCTTAATGACATCAACAGGGCGCAGGACAAATTCGTCCCCGAGCAAAAAGGCGGTCTCTTCGCCGATGAGAAGATCGACCCCATATTGTTTAGTCGCACTTTCCAAGCGGGCGGCGAGGTTAATGGCGTCGCCGATCGCCGTGAGCTCCATCTTTTCATCCGAACCCATGTTGCCGACAATTACGTTTTCGCCGCTGTTGACCCCGATTCCAATACGCCATTCTTTCATCCCGCGTTTGGCCCATCCCGGATTTTGTTCGCGCAATTTCTCATGCATTTCGAGGGCGCAAGCGACGGCATTCTTGGCGTCGGTCTCCACGGAAAGCGAATAGGGATGACCCCAGACCGCCATCACCGCGTCACCGATGAATTTATCGAGTGTTCCTTTCCGTTTTTGGACGAGCGTAACCATTTCACTCAGGTATTCATTCAGCTGTTCCACCAGCTGATCGGGGTCCCCTTGCTCAGTCAATGTTGTGAACCCGCGGACATCGGAGAAGAGGCAGGTAACCGGTTTGCGCTGGGTGTTCAGGTAATCATCGGAATTCTCCAGCAAATATTTGGCCACATCTTTGGAGACATAACGCTCCAGAAAACTCTGGGTGCGCGCCCGTTCCAAACGTTCCACTACAATCTCGACCACGAAGGTGCTAATGCCGGTTAGCAAGACAGCAGCCAATGCCGGCATGATATTAACGACCCACCCGGCATGGGCATAGAGCAGCGAGGCGCCCAGCCAGAATAAGCCGCCAATCCCGGCGATGACAAATAACCGGAACAATGCATGCGGTAAAAACCGGCAAAGCAACAGGACCAGCAGGGCGGCTACCCATGGACTTGCCAGGATAATCGTGGCCGGAACCTCATAGAGGATCGCATTTTGTAGAGCAGCATTCATCGCCTGCAAATGGAGTTCAGCACCTAACATCGAACCGAAGGGGGTCGGATGAAAATCTTGAAAAGTCGGCGCGCTCGGGCCGTAAACCACCAACTTATCTTTTACTGCGCCTGTGTTCACAAAGTTCTGCTGATAGAGCGGCTCCACGAACAACTCGTACACGGGCATTGGTTGAAAAGCGCGATTCGGTCCTTGCCTAGCGCCGGGACGCTGGGTGAAGAGCATCGGCAGACTGAACCTGGGTAACGGGTCGGGGAATGGCACACCTCGCACCTGCAGCGCACGTCCCGAAAAGGTCGGGTAGGTCAGTTGCCCGTCTTTAGAGGTCCGGACCGCTGGTAGAAATCCGCGAATGATTCCATCGGTCACGCCGGGGAAAAAGTTCACCACGGCGATGGCGTTGAGAAACCGTTCCTCCCCCGGAAGGATGGAGGGTGGGGGACCGGTGATCTTGGCCGTGCGGCCGACATTGCGCACTTCGCGTTCTTCCACGGTGGCCCCGAGAAATATCCGGCCCGGATATTCAGCAACGAGCTCGCGCAAGGCATCATCACCCTCTGCAGCACTTGAAAAGACGAAATCGACAAAGACGGCGCGGGCACCGGCCTCAAGCAGCTTCCGGATCGCTGCCGCGTGCACGTCCCGGGGCCAAGGCCAGCCGCCCGGCGGGGCGTTCTTAATTTTCTGCAACGGTTCACTAGCCTCGATATCTTCCGGCCAGAGCGCCTCGAGCGTGAGCGACTGCAAGTCGACACCGACGAGCGCCAGATCATCGCGTAACGGAGCTTTCGGGCCTTGAATCGCCAGCGTATTGAGCCACCACGTTGCCAGGCCCTGGATGGGGTCGACACTGCGAAACGCCTGATACCAGATGACCGAGGCAAATAGGATGGCGACCGCCGTCATCCAGCGCCAACGCATCTTGGAGTATCGTGTGCCGCTCGCTGCCATGGCCTAATCGGGAGCTTGCACCCCCTTGGAACCCTAATACAACATCGGAAAAACGTGTGCCAGTTCCCGGTTCGGTTGTTCCTTCAACAAATTCAGCGAAAGATTTACCTTCGGCTCCGCGGTGTCTTGGAACCGAAACCAGATGATGTAAGTCGATGTCGGCTGCAACTGTTCCGCCGCCAACCGTTGCATGATCATGAGATCCCCTTTTTTCCCCGCGTTTTCCACGCTCTTGAATAGGAGCGGCCTTTTTTGGAAACGTCGAAATCCCTGGATCGTGCCGCTCTCTGGAAAGATGAACCATTGCTCCAAGCCATCCATCGCCCGGAACGACCAGACCAATTCGCGACCGCTATCTTCCGGCGTCGTAAATCGGAAAGCGTAATAGCTGTGGCCATCAATCTCGGTCCGGGTCTCTTTCAGATCGAGTTCGTGAAAAGTGAGATCTTCCTTTTGCAGCGCTGGAATAATTTCGGGCAAACTCATGACATTCTGCTGCAGGGTCTTGCGCAATTCCATGATGGCCGGCGGTTCCTCCTGACCGCGAGACGAAGCGGTCGTGATGGTAATCAGGATCAGGATGGAAAAGAAGACAGGTTTCATAGATGGGATAAAGAAAGCAACCAGTGGATGCGAGCTGTTCGAAGCCTTATTGCATTTTTCCCATCGGCAGGCAAGCGTATGAGATGATGCAACGCCCGATCATGCGGCAGCAGTGGTTGAATTTGCTTTTTCTTCACTGGGGTTACCCGCCTGAAACTGTCCAAAAAACGTTGCCGCCCGGGTTGGAGCCTGACTGTTTCGATGGCCAAGCTTGGGTGGCGGTGGTTCCCTTTTTCATGTGCCGGGTCCGGCCGGTTGGCTTGCCCGCGGTCCCGATGCTTTCCTGGTTTTTGGAATTGAATGTGCGCACCTATGTTCGTGCGGGTGACCAGACCGGGGTCTGGTTCTATTCGCTCGACTGCAATCAACCGCTCGCTGTGGAAATCGCGCGTGCCGGCTTTAGTCTGCCGTATGAACACGCTCGCATGCGGGCGCGGCACGGATTGATGATCGATTATCATTGTCATCGTTACGGATTGGAGGAGGCGTGGCGTTACACCTACCGAGGGGATGGCCTGCCCAGGCGGGCTCTGAACGATTCCTTCGAGACTTATTTATTGGAACGTTACCATCTGATTTCGCCTCGGCGGGCCGGCGGCTTTTTTTGCGGTCGAGTCGCCCATGCGCCATATCAGGTCGAAGCGGCCTCGGTGCCGGCATTCGATTCCCGACCCATTGCCGCTGCGGGCTTGCCATTGCCGGAAAAGCCCCCGGACCACGTCTGCTACTCGCGCGAAGTGAATGTCGAAATTTTTCCCGTCCAAGCGATCGAACCTCCGGCGATCCAAATGGCGCCGACATCATGACGCCTTCTTTCTTGGCTCACTTCCTGATCAGAGTCCGAGCAACCCGTTCAAGGTCCGGACGATGGTTTCCGGCACGAATGGCTTTTTGATCAGATGCCAATGTCCCATGCGAACGTGTTCATTCGCTTGGGCGATGTCGGCGTAGGCGCTGATGAAGACTACGGGACCGTCGAAACCGAGCTCTTTCAAGCGAAAGGCCAGTTCAACTCCGGTCAGGCGCGGCATGAGGATGTCGGCTAGGACGATATCAAACGGCCCTTTTTCAAGATAGACCGATTGGCCTTCGGCGCCATCAGAGGCTTCTTCATATTGATACCCGGCTTCCCCCAACACCGTGGCCACTAAGTCCCGGACCATTTCGTCATCTTCAACTAGCAGGATTCGGTAATGGGACGGATCTCGCTCGAAATATTCGACCACCCGAGGTTGAAAACCTGTCTCGGTTTGAGGCGGTAAAGCTCGTGCCGGTTCGGACATCATGATAGATCGAGTAACGCACCTAATCTTTCGCACCAAACAGCGTTGGGAGCAAATGCCGTTTTGGGGTGAGCCTGATACGGGCGGTCTGCTTGAAAGTGGGTGCGAGCCATGAGATAGGAAGCCGAAGCGAGCAAGTCCTGAGGCTCGAGGAAAGACCTCGCTTTCGCTCCTTCTCCAGTGGTCTTACCCGACCGCCCAGTTCAAGCGAGTTGTTGCCGAGCGAAACGATTACTTCCTGATTTGGCGCGACACGCATGCGGGCCTGGCGGACGGCACATCCGCGCGCCAGGGGGGGCTTGGGATCCGCAAAAAAAAAACGCCGCCCGGATGGCGGGCGGCGTTTAAAATATTGGGCTCGAAGGAGAGCCCAACCCGATCGGTCGTAAGCTTAACCTTCGAGCGCAGCTTGAGCCGCGGCCAATTTGGCGACGGGCACCCGGTAAGGGCTGCAGCTGACGTAATCGAGGCCGATTTTGTGGCAGAAACGGACACTGTTCGGTTCACCGCCGTGCTCACCGCAGATCCCGAGTTTGATGTCGGGCCGGGTTTTGTGAGCGCGTTCGATGGCGATCTCCATCAGGTTACCAACGCCTTTCTGGTCGATGCTCGCGAATGGATTGTTCGGAACGATTTCCTGTTCGGTATAGATCGGCAGGAAACTGCCGGAATCGTCGCGACTCATGCCGAGAGTGGTCTGAGTCAGATCGTTCGTGCCGAAGCTGAAGAACTCGGCGTGCTTCGCGATTTCATCAGCGAGCAAGGCGCCGCGAGGGACTTCGATCATGGTGCCAACGAGGTATTTCAACTTGGCTTTCGTCTCTTTGGAGACTTCCGCAGCCACCTGATTCACCAAATCGATTTGCAATTGCAATTCCTTGGCGAATCCGACGAGCGGAATCATGATTTCAGGTAATACTTTGATCCGTTCTTTCTGCACCTCGGCCGCGGCTTCGAAGACGGCGCGCGCCTGCATTTCGGAGATCTCTGGATAAGCGATCCCGAGACGGCAACCCCGATGGCCGAGCATCGGATTGAATTCGTGCAGTTCCTCCACGCGTTTGGCGATTTGGGAAGCGCTGATGCCAAGTTTCTTGGCCAACTCTTTCTGTTGATCGGCGGTGTGCGGCAGGAATTCGTGCAGCGGCGGATCAAGGAAACGGATGGTGGCCGGTAAGCCGCGAAGTGCCCGGAAAATGCCGGCGAAATCTTCGCGCTGATACGGGAGCAATTTCGCGAGGGCTTCTTTCCGGGTTTCGGTGTCGGTGGCGAGAATCATCTCGCGCATGGCATCGATCCGGTCTCCTTCGAAGAACATATGTTCCGTCCGGCAAAGACCGATTCCGACCGCGCCGAAAGCGACGGCATTCGCGACTTGATCGGGCGAATCGGCGTTGGTGCGGACGTCCATTTTCATGAAGGTGTCCGCCCATTTCATAAGCTGATTGTATTGTTGGAAGGTCTTGCTCTTCTTGGCGTCGAGGCTTTTCTCAATGAGGACCTGGACGACTTCGGAAGGAGCGGTGGTGACTTCGCCGGCGTAGACGGCGCCGAGGGTGCCGTCGATCGAGATGAAGTCTCCTTTTTTCAGGGTGACTTTCCCGACTTTAACCTGCTGTTTGGTGTAATCGATCGCGAGGCTGCTGGCGCCACAAACGCAGACTTTACCCATCTGCCGAGCGACCAGGGCTGCATGCGAGGAAACACCGCCGCGGGCGGTCAGAATCCCTTCCGCCGCGATCATGCCCCGCAGATCTTCCGGCGACGTCTCGATCCGGACGAGGATACAAGGCTCGCCTTTTTCCTCGAGTTTCACAGCTTCTTCGGCGTTGAATACGATCTTGCCGGTGGCGGAACCCGGGCCGGCTGGAAGGCCGTCGGCGATTTTTTTCGCTTTCTCCACGGCCTTGGTGTCGAAGATCGGAGCGAGCAGGTGAGAGAGCGAATCGGCAGGGATCCGTTTGACCGCATCTTCCCGGCTGATGAGCTTTTCATTCACCATATCGACCGCGATTTTCACGGCGGCGAGACCGGTTCGTTTGCCGTTACGAGTCTGAAGAATATAGAGCCGGGTGTCTTCGACGGTGAACTCCAAATCCTGCATGTCGTGGAAATGCTTTTCCAGTTTGTTGCGGACTTCGAGGAGTTCCTTATGAGCTTTGGGCATCTCTTTGGCGAGTTGCGCGACCGGTTTCGGAGTCCGAACACCGGCGACGACATCTTCGCCTTGAGCATTAATGAGGTATTCCCCGTAAAAAACTTTTTCGCCCGAGGCTGGGTCGCGGGTGAAAGCGACGCCGGTCGCCGAGGATTCGCCCATATTTCCGAAGACCATGGTCTGGACGTTGACGGCGGTGCCCCATTCGTGCGGGATGCCATATTTGCGGCGATAAACGATGGCGCGATCGTTGTTCCAAGAACCGAACACGGCGCTGATGGAGCCCCAGAGTTGATCATGTGGATCCTGCGGGAAAGCGCTGTTGGTCCGGTCTTTGATGAGCGCTTTGAACCGTTCGACCAGTTCTTTGAGATCGTCGACGGTCAATTCTACGTCGGGGAAGTCATGACTACCATAGCGCTCATCCTTGAGGTGTTCGATGACGCTTTCGAATGGTTCATGATCTTCGCCAGGCCGTTTCTGGACGCCCATGACGACGTCGCCATACATTTGGAGAAACCGCCGGTAAGAATCCCAGGCAAAGCGGTCGTTGCCTGATTTTTCGGCGATGATCTCGACGGTCGTGTCGTTCATGCCAAGATTCAGAATGGTGTCCATCATTCCTGGCATGGAGTCACGTGCGCCGGAACGAACCGAGAGGAGGAGCGGGTTCTCAGAATCTCCCAATTTTTTGCCGACCGATTTCTCGATTTTGGCGAGGGAAGTGGCGACCTGCTTCTCGAGTTCCGGCGGATATGATTCCTTGTTCTCGTAGTAATAGGTGCAGACTTCGGTGCTGATGGTGAAGCCTGGAGGCACAGGAAGCCCGATACGGGTCATTTCCGCCAGGTTCGCTCCTTTGCCTCCGAGGAGAGTCTTGAGCTTGCCGTCGCCATCCGCTTGGCCGTCGCCGAAGTAATAGACGTATTTGCCTTTCTTGGCTTTGGCTGGGGAGCCTGATTTCGCGGGTGCGGCTTTTTTCGTTGAGGCCGCTTTATTCTTTGCAGTCGTTCGTTTGGTCACCATAGAGGTATTTTCTTCTTGAAATAGGGTTCGATTGAGCGCCGAAGCTACCAAACGGTCCTTCGGTGTCAATGCGTGTCACGCGTGGAAGTCGAAAACATGCGGGATGACGAAAGTCAAGGTCTCGCGAACCCTGATGCCAAGAGGGTTTTCGACTAATTTTTTTTGGGCAACCGGTCGGGATTGGAGACAAAAAAAATCCGGGATGCCTGGCATCCCGGATGATTGCAAATCTGTTCCGTGCCGACCGTTCACTCGATCGGTGTTATGGGGTGGGTTGAATTTGACTCGAGTTACACCGCTTCGGCCGTGGCGGAAGAATCCACGACTTCTTGCATGAGCTGCATGAATTCATCGATTCCGGTGCTGGGCACGATCACGCTGTTGCGATGACCATGCGCCTCTTCGGTGATCCGAAGGAACCGGCCCCGCGCATTTTCGCGGAACTCGATGTAAAAATGTTTGCGCTCAATTTGTAACTCCCGAGTTGTCAGAATGTTGTCCATAGTAACTTGCTTTCCTAATTGATGCGTTTGCTGATCCTTGATGAGGACCGCATAGCAACCTTTATTTCACTCTTTATTTCACGAAATGCAACATTTTCGTCATAATTTTTTATGGAAATTATAAGTTTCGTGAAGCTCTGAAGCCAGATTGAGGAGTGGTGATTTGTTGTTGGTTGTTTGTTTCGAGGGGGTAACGCGTCAATGACTCAAGTGTCCAAACCGCTTTTCTCGGTGTGAAGGTTTGGCACTCGAAAAAATCGGTTCCCGGAGCGGTTCAGCTTTATTGGTGCCTCGCAGTTCGGCGGTTCCCAACGGCTATTGGAAATGGTCGAGAGAGTTTTTCCGTCCCACTAAACGCTTGAGGACGAAGACATGGGCGGGTTTGTCATGGGGGTTGAGTCCGATGTAATTGGTGGTGCCTGTCCAGATGTAGTTCTCCCGGTTGAGTAAATCTTCGGCGAGATATTTTTCATTGGTTGGGAGTCCTACCGTTTCAAGCGGCACGTCGATCCACGACGATTGGAAGTTGTGCGGATCCATGGTGACCACCACTAGGATGATGTTATCCCCGCCAGCGGACTGTTTGACGTAGGCGAGGATTTGATCGTTGCTGGAGGTGCAGAAGTGGAGCCGTTCGAATTGCCAGAGCGCGCGATTGGTGGCTCGGATCCGGTTCAGGCGGGTGATTGAATCTTTAATGTTGCCCGGCGCATCCCAGTCGCGCTGGCGGTAGTGATATTTTTCTGAGTCCCAATAGTCTTCTTTCCCGGGGACCGGTTCATTTTCGCAAAGTTCAAAGCCGCTATAGATGCCGTAGACCGGGGAAAGAGTGGCCGCGAGGACGTGCCGGATGAGGAAGCCAGGCCGACCGCCGGTTTGCAAAAAGGTGGGCAGGATGTCGGGGGTGTTGGTGAAGAAATTCGGGCGGAAGAACCATTTCATTTCGGTTGTGGTCAGTTCCGTCAGATATTCCTGCATTTCGTAGGCGGTGTTGCGCCAAGTGAAGTAGGTGTAACTCTGGGTGAACCCGGCTTTCGCCAGCGAGCACATCATTTTGGGCCGAGTGAAGGCTTCGGAGAGGAAAATGACATCGGGGAATTTGGCTTGCACCTCAGCGATCACCCATTCCCAGAACGCGACGGGTTTGGTATGGGGATTATCGACGCGGAAGATGCGGACCCCTTTGCGTGCCCAGAAAAGGAGGACGCTTCGCATTTCTTCCCAGAGCGCTTTCCAATTCGGGGTATTGAAATTAAGCGGATAGATATCCTCGTATTTTTTAGGAGGATTCTCGGCGTATTTGATGCTGCCATCGGGGCGGTGGCTGAACCATTCCGGATGCTCTTTGACGTATGGGTGATCGGGCGAGCAATTGATGGCGAAGTCGAGAGCGACTTCCAGACCGCGTTTATTGATTTCTCCTACCAGCCACTCGAAGTCTTCGAGGGTGCCGAGAGCGGGTTCGACGGCTTTATGACCGCCGGCGTCGCTTCCGATGGCGTAAGGGACGCCAGGATCACCTGGTTCGCTGGTGACGGAATTATTGCGCCCTTTGCGTTTGGTGAATCCGATTGGATGAATGGGCGGGAAATAGATCACGTTGAAGCCCATTGATTTCGCATCCTCGACGCGAGGCAGGCAGTCGCGGAAGGTAGAGCCACGATCGCCATGGCCTTCGGCGTTGCGGGGAAAGAATTCATACCAGGCAGCGAAGAGCGCTTCCTTGCGATCGACCCAGACCGGCAGGTAAGGGGTGTATTCGGTGGCGTGAGAGCGGTCGGCGTATTCGGCCATCAAGGTGTTGAGCTCGGCACTCTGGATGACGTGCACGAGGGCCTCGCGGTCGAGGGTGCGCATGGATTCGGCTAGCTCCGTGAGTCGTTCGGAATCAGGGCCTTCGGCGCGGCTGGCGGCTTTGTCGACATGAGCGGCACCCTCGAGCGTCTCGCTCGTGAGATCGTCGAATCCGGCGTGATGTTTCTTTTCGAACTCTTCCCGCCAAGTGCGGAACAGGTCGCCCCAGGCTTGGATCGTCACTTCCCACGGCCCGATATCGGAGAAGGTGCATCGGCCGGACCAGCGATCGTTGACGAGCGGTTGCATCGGGGTTTCCTGCCAGGTGGCTTCATCGCGCGGTCGCCAACGCAACATGGCGGTCACTAAATCGTGGCCATCCTTGAAGATGTCGGCCTCGAATTCGATGGTTTCACCTGGGGTTCGCTTGATCGGGTAACGCCCTCCATCGATGAGGGGCGTGATTTTTTCGATGACGACGGTGGGAAAGTGGCCGGGAGTCATAAGGTGGAGTGGGGCGGATTACCGCGCCCCGGTAGCCTAAGAGAGAATAGCGGGGGAAGCGCAAGCCCATTCGGTATGAAGGGGGAAGCGGCTCAGGCCCCGACCTCGGTTTGAGGTGCGGATTCACCCCTGTGCATGACACCGGGTGAATCAGCTCGCAACCCGGCGTTCCTGGCCGGTGCTCTGAGCGAGAAGTTCGCGGACGGTGAGCAGTAACGGTTCGAATCCGGCCAGGATCGCGAGATGTTTCTCGAGTTGGCGCAGGGCAATCGGGATATAGGCCAGGTAACGTTCCTTCCCGAGACGATGCCCCAGATTGCCATAAGCACCCAAGGCCTGCATCAGGCGTTGGACTGCGCAGAACGGGTAAGCCTCGAAGAATTGCCGGGCGGCGTCCCCTTCGAGCCCGGCTAATTCCTTGTAGTCTTCAAGTAAAAGGGCTTGCTCGCTTTCCGGTAATTCGACGTAAGGATCGATCAGCAGAGAAGCGACGTCGTATCCCGCCAAACCGGCCCTGAGCCCTTGATAATCGACCAGCCAGGCCTGCTGCTCCAGCATCATGACGTTTTGACTTTGAAAATCCCGGTGAACTGGCACGCGCGGCATTTCGGCGAGCCGTTCCGCCATCTGAGCAAGCGCGGGCAACGCTCCGCAGGCAAGCAAGGCTTCCGTGCTCCATCCAAAATGATCGCCGAGGCAATGGTTCAGGAAATATTCTTGTTCCCACCGGTAAAGGTTGGCGTCGAAACGGCGATGCGGCAGCACATCCTCTTCGCGGGCTGTTTGCAGCGGGATACCATGCAGGGCAGCTGCAGTCTTCAAGGCCTGGCGATAGGCCTCCCGCTTTTCTTCCCAAGCCGAAAGCCGAAATGCCCAAAGATCGACATCTCCCAAGTCGCTCATCCAGATCAGACCAGCCGCTGCATCATGCGCCAGCACTCGGGCCGCGGGAATATCATGTTCTTCCAGAAAATTGGCGACATGCACGAAATGCTGGTTGTCTCCTCCGTCATCATTGTAATGAGCAATGACCATGCTGCGGTCGCCCGCGATCCCGCGGCAAAACATTCTCCCCGAACCGCCCTTGTTCAACTCGACGAAAGGTCCCGCCTCACCCTTGAAACGGTTCCGGGTGATTTTAATGATTTCTTGCAGCGTTAACATGTCGAGTTGTAAACGCCCAACCCGCCACGTTCACTGCACCGCGTCAACCAGATTTGTCTTCGCCACCTGGTTTTCGCGCAGGATCACGTTCTGCAATTCCACGCCAGCCGCCACCCGGGCGCCCGGCCAAAGAATTGAATCGCTTACCACGGCCCCAGATTCAATCACGGCTCCCGGACCCGCCACAACCGTCCCGCGGCATTGCGCATCTGCGGCGACGGAAGCCTTCGGATGGAGCGAGGCCGCGATATGTCGATCAGGTGCTTGAATCGGGAATTCTGAAAACGGTAAAGTGCGATGGACTTTGTGATAACGCTCGATCGTGCCGAGATCGTGCCATTGACCGCGATCCTCCACCACTGCGCCGACGGGCACCTTCTCTCGGAGCATGGCGTGAAACGTCGCCACGACCGACACGATTTCACCGGCCGGAATGCGTTGAATGAAAGCGGGCTCTACAAAATAAAGCCCGCTGAAGAGAAAGCGTGGCGAGGTGTCGTCTCCCATTTGCCCCCGGATATCAGAGATCGCATCAGCCCCATCGGGAAGTGAAATCTGCAACGGACCGTTCGAGCTGCGCAAAATCAGCGTTACTTCATACCCTGATGCCTGGTGCTGTTGATAAGCCCGTTCCAGAGGGAGATCGGTCAGCACATCCCCGTTGTAAACGAGCAAGGTCTCCGGTTCGACCCAATCGGCGATGTTGCGCAAGCCGCCGCCCGTTTCCAGTAACAAAGGTTCGTGACGGAACGCCAGCTTCGCTCCGGCATGCGCGGCGTCCGGGAAAAAGCGCCGGTATTGAGCCGACGCATGGTGAGTGTTGACCATTAATCGTTGCGCCCCGAAATCGGTCAAATGATCAAAGGCGTAACTAATCAGGGGCCGGTGAAAAATCGGCACCAATGGTTTGGGCAAATCTTCGGTCAACGGCCGTAGGCGTGTTCCCAATCCTGCTCCCAAGACAAAAGCCTGTCGTAAGCTCATGGCTCAGGAAGCTGCCGGTCCAGTGAGGTTGATGTCAAATCTTCCCGCTGGTTAGCGGAGAAAGCGCGAAAGATTCTCCGCCTCCCATTCACGCGCTTTGCGGTAATGGGGGAAGCGGCGCTCGCGTTCGGCGAATGCCTGCGTGTGCACCTTGCGCCGGCCTGAAGGTGTCCGTTCGTCCGGAACGACTGCATGAAGCATCTCGTGGTAAACGACATAATCGAGGAACCATTCGGGAACGAACGGGGCATCAAGGAGCGGGTGGATCCGGATGATCCGGTCTTCCTCCTGAATGCTGCCGAAGACGAGATAATGTTTGGGACGCAACCGACGCCGCCGACCCCAGACGATTTCGTAACCGCGCAGGCGGTAATCGAAATAACACTCGTTGAGGCGATGAAAAATGGCGCGGAGATCGAAGTAACGGCCGGCATGAGCGAGCGGCAATTGCCGCTGCATGGGCAACGCGGGGCGCCCCATCTTGCGTTTGGCCACGGATTTCTTGGGATTCGCAGTGTTCATGAACTTGTTCAAGAATACGAAGGCCGCCGGGCAAGGCAAGTCGCAGGCGAAATTACGAAAATTAAGGTCCGGCTAAATCTGGCGCGAAAATTGCTTGCTGATTGGCCGGCGGCGGTTATGCTTTGGTCTCATGCCAAGTGTCGGAATGCATCAAGGCCAGAGCCTTTCGTTACAGCAAACGCTCGCGCCTCAACTTCAGCAAAGCCTGCAAATCCTGCAGGCTCCGACCCTTGAACTTCGAAATATCGTTCAGCAGGAGATCGAAATCAATCCGGTCCTCGAAGAACTCGCTCCCGAGAAAGAGCGCTCCGACGATTCCACGGATGAGCATGAAGAATTTGATAAGGAATTCGAACAACTCGCCCGACTCGATGATGAATGGCGCGAATACATGGCGCAAACCAACGCTTACTCCCAGCGCTCCAGTGAGGACGATGAGCGTCGCCAGCATTTCTTCGATTCCATCACCGCTCAGACCACGCTGCAACAGCATCTCGTCGATCAACTCCGGCTCAATGCCTTGCCGCACGACGACTTCAAGCTCGCAGAACTGATCATCGGCAATATCGACGACGACGGTTATCTCCAGTCTTCTCCCGCCGAAATGGCGGCCAATACCGGTGTGGAAGAATCCGATTTCGTCCGGTTACTCGACCTGCTCCAGACCTTTCATCCGCCAGGAGTCGCCTCACGTGATCTGCGGGAATGCCTGCTCATCCAGTTGCGTCTGCAGGAACGCGAATCCAGCCTCGAATACCAAATCATCGATCGCTGTATGGATCTCCTCGGCCGCCGCAAATTTCCCGATATTGCGCGCAAACTCGGCGTGACCCCGGCCGAAGTGCAGCAGGCCGCCAATTCCATTGCCCAACTCGATCCCCGTCCAGGCCGGTTATTCGCCCCGGAAAGCCATACTTACGTGCTGCCCGACATCAATGTGGAAAAAATCGACGGCATCTGGCTCGCCACGCTGAATAACGAACAGGTGCCGCATCTTCGCATCAGCAATACTTACAAAGACCTCATGGCGCAGGGAGTCAACGGCGGTGATGTGAAAGATTACATCCGCGAAAAAATCCGGAGCGGCAAATTCTTGATCCGCAGCATTCATCAACGGCAACAGACCATCCAGAATATCGCGAATGAAATTCTGAAACGTCAGACCGAATTTTTCGAGCTCGGCCCAGCCCACCTCAAGCCGCTTACCATGAGTCAGGTGGCGGAAGTCGTCGGAGTCCATGAGACCACCGTCAGCCGGGCCATTTCCGGCAAATACATGGCGACACCGCATGGGCTCTACGAAATGAAATATTTCTTCACGCCCGGTTACCAGACCGCTGCTGGCGAATCGATGAGCAATACCAGTGTGAAAGATGCCATCGCCGATCTCGTCCGCAACGAAGCCCCGGCCAAACCACTCAGCGATAAGGAAATTGTCTCCATTCTCTCGGAAAAAGGCATTCCCATCGCCCGACGCACAGTTGCCAAATATCGGATGGAACTCAACATCCTGCCGAGCAACATGCGCAAACAATATTGAACCCGCAAAATCACTCGGGCGAAAGCCAAGGTTGATCTTCGGCCCATCCGCACGCACGGTCCGACTTCTCGCAACAATCACCCAGCCTCACACGCACCGACCCCATGCCTGATACGCCGTCTCAAGAACAAATCACTGAAATCCTGCGCACCGTCAAATACCCCGGTTTTTCCCGGGACATCGTCTCATTTGGCCTGATTAAAGAAATCCGGGCCGATCATGGCGAAGTGCAGGTTCGGATGAAATTGGCCACCAACGATCCCAAAGTGCCGGCCGCGATCCAGCAGGAGAGCGAGGCTGCGTTGAATCAATTGTCTGGCGTGGCGAACGCCAAGGTGATCATCGATATCGAACAACCCCCGCAAGGCGGCCAACCGAATACCGTTTCCGGCGCCGAACAGATCGAAGGGGTCAAACACGTCATCGCGGTGGCCAGCGGCAAGGGAGGTGTCGGCAAATCGACTGTCGCCGCCAATCTCGCCGCCGCCCTTTCCCGCCACGGGACGACGGGTCTCTGCGATTGCGACATTTACGGCCCGAGCATTCCGCTCATGTATGGCTC
>JGI12210J13797_10331985_pt1 | contig 18820 bp, 16 predicted proteins | sample ElkSlonscriptome_3_FD_13797 | JGI IMG/M metagenome (IMG submission 13797)
ACGGGCGGCAATGGCGGCACGGTCTTTGGCGGGCAGGCGGGCGACGCTGGCGATGGCGGCATCGGCGCAGGCGGCTCTCCCACCTTGAGCGCGACCGGGGCAACGATCACCGTGGGCGATGTGCTGCTTAGCGCGCCGGGCCAGGGCGGCGATGGCGGTGCTGGCGGTTTCGATGATATCTTTCAGGAAGGTGAGGATGGCGCTGGCGGACGCGGGATTGGCGGCACCCCTCTGATCGAAGTGGTCGAGGGCAGTCCCGGCATTCTCAATTTGGGTAACACGACCATCATAGCTACAGGCTCGGGCGGCGATGGGCCTACAGCCGGGCTTGGCGGCGGCGGGCAGGTCACGATCAGCGATCTTTCGATTGATCCGGCGGGACTGATCACGATGGGCAGTCTGACCATTGATGCGACCGGAGAAGCCGGTACGGATGACGGACGCATCAATGTCTCTTCGGGCAGCGGACCGATCACGATCAACGGTGCTCTGGTGGCCGATGTGACGGGCGACATGGATTTCGCCATGAGCGGCGATGGCGGCGTTGTGACCGGCGGTCCGGTCACTTTGAACGCGACCCGAAATATCACGGTCAGCCAGATCAACGCTGTGTCAGGCGTGAGTGCAATCAATGCCAGCGGACCGGTCACAGCGATCTCTTCGGGTGGCAATTTCATCGCATCAGGCGGGGGCGATATCAATTCAGCCGGCTTCGTTGTGATTGAGGCTGAGAATATCAGCTATAACAACATCACTAGCGCTCGTAGTGTGAGTCTGACTGCTACCAATGGGTCGATAACCGGGTCGTCAACCGGCTCGATTGTTGCATCCAGTGTGCTGGATGCGATTGACCTGCTGGCGGCGCAGAATGTGACGTTCGGCACCCTTGCTTCACTGGCGGGGAATATCGATGTGGATGCAGGCGCTGACATCACCGGAGTGGCGGTGGATTCGGCGCAATTTGTGAATATCGATGCGCCTGGTTTGATCACCGTCGACCTGATTGAGGCGCTGACACCGACGCTCGGACTAGTCAATGTCAATGGCGGCGCAATCGACATCGGCACTGTAAACGCGACAAACACCATTGCTCTGGCGAGTAATCTAGGCGATCTCGCAGTCGATAACCTTGACGCATCTCTCAACGCTAGTTTGCTTTCTGCCGGTAGTATCAACCTTGGCACATCGCAAAGCGCCCTACTCAGTCTGGACGGCGCAAATGATGTAACAGTTGGTTCGTCAATGACGACGGGTAACGTCGCTGATATCAGTATCACTGCGGGCGGTACTGCAAGCTATGTAAGCCTTGATTCCGATCGGCTGCTTACCATCAATGCGACCCGAATCGTCGGCGGAGACGCCTTCTCCGATGACAGCATCAACTTCAATGCTGAGCAAATCGACATCGGCGATCTGACGGCGCGCAATGTGGCCAGCGTCGCGCTTACCAGCACCGCAGGCGACTTAAGCACAGGCGCGATTAGGGCGCTTCAAGGGTTCCTGACTGTTGATTCAACAGGCGATGCCACTATCGAGAGCGCAGAGCTCTCCGGCAGAAGCCGTATTGCTGCAGCTAACAATGTTGTCACCGGTGATATCGGGACAGACGGCGATCTCACCATCAGCGCGGGCGGTAATCTGAGCGCTGGCGCTTTGTCCGCGAACACAACGAGTCCGGGCCTCGTCCTTAATATCGGCGGCGATGCAGATGTCGCCAGCGCGACCACAAATGGCGTGCTCAATATCGACGTTGTTGGAGCGCTTACAGGCGGCAGCTTCACCGCCAGCAGCGTGGTCGACATCGTTGCCGCGTCGACTGACATTGCGTCAGCCCGCTCGGTTGACCAGACGATTGATATCGTCACCACGGATGCCGCATCCGTAGGCAATGTGATATCGAACGGTCGCGCGACCATTACCGGCGGATCGGTCAATCTCGACAATGGCAGTGTCGGAGCCAATTTAAATGTCACCTCGATCACTGGCGACATTACGGGCAATGGCACGGTGATAGTGGCGGGCGCGGCCAATTTCGATGCGGCGCAAGACATTGCAATTGGCTCGCTTGAAGCGGATGTTATCGACCTTATCAGCGCGGGCGATCTGCGCTTTAACGCGCTGACATCGCCCAATACGATCCAGCTGACCGCCGCCAATGGCCTGATCGGTACCAATATGGCGGGTATGGGCGACATTAACAGCGGCGATATTGTGCAGCTGGATGCGCTGTCCATGGCGCTGGGCAATGTGACCTCCGCCGGGTCTGTCACGGCTAACGCCACCGCGGGCGATGCGAGCTTTGGCGTGGTCGATGCGGCAACCACCATCACCATCACCGCGAGTGGATCGCCCAGTGTCGTGAACGCGATCAGCGGCGGCGATACAACCATCACCGGCAGCTCGGTCGTGTTCGACAACGGCACTGTGGGCGGGGATCTGACGCTGACCGCCACCAATGGCAGCATCGATGGCAATGGCGCAGTTGACGTTCAGGGCGGCATCGCCCTTACCGCGACAGGCGATATCGGCTTTGGCGTTCTGGATGCGCAAGGCGGCAGCTTCACCGTGGATGCGGGCGGTAATATCAGTTTTACCGGCGCGACCAGCACAGACTTCATCGACATGATCGCCATCGGGACAGTCGGCGGCGGCGATATCTTCGCGGCCAATTCGGTGTTCGTGGATGGCGGTTCGATTGCGCTGGGCGATGTGCTTGCAGATCAGATCGATCTGACGAGCGCGACAAACCTGTTGTTTAACCGTATCGAATCGCCCAACGCGATCACGCTGACGGCCAATAGCGGCTTGATCGGCTTTAACACAGGCGCAGGCGATATAGTCTCCGATGCCGAGGTCACGCTGCTTTCGCAGAGCATTGATGTGGGCCAGATTGATGCAGTGGGCGAGGTCAATGCGACGGCGACCGCAGGCTCGCTCAGCACAGGCGCGATCAACACGGTTGGCCCGATTGCGCTGAATGCGGCCAATGGCGCAATTTCGACAGGCGCGCTCAGCTCCGCGAACGGCAGTATAAATGCCATCGGGACGCAGCTGGATATCAATCAGGTTGCGGCGGGCACTACAGCGGACCTTGTCGCCACTATTGGCGGGATCTCGCTTGATGCCCTGATTGCCGAGACGGCCACTGTTACCGCCGACAGCGGGGCGGTGACCCTTAGAGGGGTCGATGTTCAAGACCTCTTGAGCGTCACCGCAGCATCCGCCGATATCGGATCGAGCGGCCTCTTGACGGTTGACGCAACTGCGACTGCGGGCGACCTGATCATTGCATCGGGGGGAAGCCTGACAGCCACTTCCGCCACGGCCAACGGGGATGTTTCGCTTCAGACGTCTGGCGGCAATTTGAGAGCCGGAAATGTCGCGGGCCAGAATATCGAAATCAGCAGCAGCGGCGCAGTCGGTATTGTCGATCTTGTGGATGCCACCGATACCCTCTTGATCAACGCCAATCTGGGCATAAACTTCGATGCCGCCGCAATCGGTGAAACGATTATCGTTGAGAGCGGCGCTCTGGAGATCAGTCCCGATGGCCGCGTAGGCGACGCAACTCGCACGCAGTCTGTTTCTTTTACCGTTACCGGTGAGATGAATGTTGGCGGCTCTGACGGAACAGATAATCCGCCGCCTTACGAGATCGAAAATAGCGAATTTGCCCGTATCCACTCCGGAGGTGACGTGAGCTTCATATCGCTCAGTCCGGGTTCGGGCACCGTTCCTGTGCTCAATGTCGGGACGCTGGATGTGGTCGCAGGCGATGGATCGACGGCAACAGGTCAGAACATCGGTCAAGGCGGCAGCCTGATCTTTCGTTCGGAAGGCGACATTCAAATCCTCGGCAATGTAGCGATTGCCAACGCCGCCGCTGAAACAACCCTGCTTGCCAGCGCCGCTGACGGTCTGGTCCGCATTGATGCCGCCAATGGTGGTGTCTTCCTGCGCGATCCGAACGAAGGGCTTGCTGGCAGTGTCGAGATCATCGCGACCGATTTCAACGCGGTCACTGATCTTGCCTTTGCCGATATTCAGGGCCTGACTGTCGAAGAGATCGACGCGCGCCTTGCCAATAATGACGGCGTGGTCCGGACCGACGGCGTGATCGTCGCGGATTCTTTGGTGATCGATACCACGGCCAGCCAAGTCTATATTCAGAACACTGCAGCTGGGATCGATTTCGATGATCGGCGCGGCTTTACCGTAAACACACTCTCGATCAGCAACAGCGGCGGGACCATCCAGCCGATTGTCATCAACGGGATCGTAGGCGGAAACACCGGGATCGCAGCGATTGCGGCGACCAATATCACCAGCACGTTCAATACCGTATCGACGATTAACGGCTGCTTGGTGGCTAACCCAGCATCTTGCTCGCCCTCGACCAATCCGCCGCCGCCGACACCGACCCCCGCGCCGACACCAACACCACCGCCCACACCAACACCGCCTCCACCGCCGACGGCGGGCCCGACACCGACGCCCACTCCGATGCCGCCATCTCCTCCGTCATCTCCGGAGCTGCCCGAAATACCGGCACAGATTGAAACGCGCGATCTGATTGATGAAGGGATTGAGCCTGATCCGGTGATCACGCCGTCAAACCTTCCGACCGTGCTGATCGACATGTCGCCCACGGACCAGTTCGGGCCCGATCCACTGATTGACGATCCGGTGACGGGAGCCGGGAATGAGGATCTGTGGGTTAACGAGGCTGACCCTGCTGAAGAGGATGAGGAAGACAGCGAAGACACGGGGGACGCGTCAGGATAGGGGCGGTCCCTGACTATGCGCCCGTAATCCTGGCTGCTCTGTCTTGCCAGGCCTTATCTTGACCCGAGCTATCGGGCGTGTGCATGGCTGCGCGCATGACTGACACGCCGCCCAAAACCGATCTGCAGCTCTTCAATTCGCTGACCCGCCAGCTTGAAACCTTCACCCCGGTCCACCCCGGAGAAGCGCGCGTCTACACCTGCGGGCCGACGGTCTATAATTACCCGCACATCGGCAATATGCGCGCCTATGTGTTCGCCGATATCCTTGGTCGCACATTGAGCGCGCAGGGGCTTAAACTCACGCACATTATCAACATCACCGATGTCGGCCATCTGACCGATGACGCCGATGAAGGCGAAGACAAGATGGAGCGAATGGCGGCTGAAAAGGCGCAGTCGATTTGGGACATCGCACAGCACTACACGCAGGCCTATTGGGCCGATGTGAAGGCGCTGAACATTCGCCAGCCCGCCAAATGGTCAGTCGCGACGGATTATATCGACGAGATGATCGAGTTCGCGAAAAGCATCGCGGACGAGCATTGCTATGAATGCGCCACCGGCCTGTATTTCGACACCACCACGGTCGAGGATTACGGACGGCTTGCCCGAGCGGTCACCGAAGAAGGAGAGGGCCGGATCGACACAGTCGAGGGCAAGCGCAACGCGGCTGACTTTGCGATCTGGCGCAAGACGCCGCCGGGCGAAAAGCGCCAGATGGAGTGGGATAGCCCATGGGGCAAAGGCGCGCCGGGCTGGCATCTGGAATGTTCTGTGATGGGCGAAAAGCTGCTCGGCTTTCCGTTTGATATTCACACTGGCGGCATTGACCACCGTGAAATCCACCACCCCAATGAAATCGCCCAGAATCAGGCGTTTTGCGGTTGCGGTGGGCTGGAAAATCCGCGCAATTCGGGCGCGAACATCTGGATGCACAACAATTTCTTGGTTGAGCGTTCGGGCAAGATGTCCAAATCCTCAGGGGAGTTCCTGCGGCTGCAATTGGTGATCGACAAAGGGTATCACCCGCTCGCCTACCGCATGATGTGCTTGCAGGCTCATTATCGCAGCGAGCTGGAGTTCAGCTGGGAGGGGCTTGACGCCGCGCTCACGCGGTTGAAGCGCATGGTAATGGCGACCAGCCGGCTAGCCGATGCCCCGTCACAGCCTGTGGCAGAGCACCCGAAATTCGCAGGTCCGCTCGCCAAGTTCGAAGAGGCGATGGCGGATGATCTGAACACACCCATCGCGATCACCGCGTTGGAAGAGGCGCTGGCGGTGAAAAAGGTCGGCGCAGGGATCAAGCGCGCGGTGATTGAGCATATGGACGCGGTGTTGGGCCTTGGCCTGTTTGACCTGACGCGTGAGGCGCTGCGCCTTTCACCCAAATCCGCCGCTATCACCGAGGCGGAAATTGAGGACGCGCTTGCCCGCCGCAAGGCCGCCCGAGCCGAAAAGGACTTTGCCACGAGTGACGCGATCCGCGATGAACTTGTCGCCAACGGCGTAGATGTGATGGACGGCGATCCGCTGGGCTGGGACTGGAAGCTTGGGTGATGCGCTGATCCTAGTCAGACACACGCTCCCGGAGCAGCCAGCATGCGATGGAAAAGCGCGCATCGGCAAAGGCGTCGCCCGGCACATTGACCCGCTCCACTTCGTGCGGGGCGATTGAGGAGAACGCGACCAGCCGGTCATGCGCTGGCTCCACAGATCGGGTTTGATTGCCAACCAGAGCGCGGAATGTCAGGTTGCCACCGGAATATGCCTTGGGCTCGCGGTTCAAGTAATAGACGAGGCTGAGCGCGCGATCAGTGGTCACAATTGCGCGATTGTCAGCAGTGAATGTGTCGGCATGAGCCGCGAACATGCCGCCATCGCGGTGGGCGACAAGCTCTGTCTCGCGCTCAACCTCGACGAACGGTTTTGAGCCGGTTTCGGCCAGGATGCGGTCATAACTGCGATCAATCGCTGCATGAAAGGCGGCAGCCTCATCACCGAGCCATCCACTGTAGGAGTGCGACACACGAACGCCCGTATCAATGACATCGGGTTTGCTGTTCTGCGCCAGGCCTGATGGCTGGAACTTATCCGGCCGGGCGAGCGCGAAATCCAGCAATTTTCGCGATTCCGCAGGGCCGAGAAAGCCATCAATGATGCAGACTGGCAACAACATGGCGAAGGCTGTGCACGTGCATCTTGGCCTGTGTCAAATGGGCCTGTGTCAAATGAGATGAAGCGCCCGGGGTAGCGTGCCTGGCAATCGCATACTACCAAAGCTGCATGACCATATTAGCTCTCTCAGGCCTGATCCGCCCTCTGCTCGAACCGCGCCTGCCCAATGATCTGGACGTGCGCTGGTTCATGACCAAGGAAGAGGCGTTGCAGGTCGCGCCCGAGGCGGAGATCGGCTGGTTCGACATGAACGAGCAGGACGTGATGGCAGAGACGGTGCGCGCTGCGATTAATCTCAAATGGCTCAATTCAATCTATGCAGGGCTGGATTTCCTGCCGATGGATGTACTAATTGAACGCGGCGTGACAGTTACGAACGGCGCCGGGATCAATGCCGTCACCATTGCCGAATATGTCGTTATGGGCATGCTGAACATCGCCAAGGGATACCGGGATGTGGTGCGTGCGCAGGAACGGCACGAATGGCTGCTCGATTCTCCGGGCAAGCGTGAGCTGGCCGGATCAAAGGCGCTGCTGCTGGGCTATGGCGCGATCGGCAAGCTGATCCAGCCGCGCGTCGAGGCGTTCGATGTGGACGTGAGCGTCGTGCGGCGCTCAGGCGGCGAAGACACGCTGAAACCGGATGAATGGCGCGGTCGTCTGGGCGAGTTCGACTGGGTTATTCTGGCCGTCCCTGCAACGCCCGAGACCGAAGGCATGATCGGCGAGGACGAGCTGGCAGCGATGAAGAATGATGCGGTGCTGGTGAATATCGCGCGCGGCAGTGTGGTGGACCAGCCTGCCTTGGTAAATGCGCTTGAAACCAAGCAAATAGGAGCTGCATTTCTGGATGTAACCACGCCGGAACCATTGCCGCAGGACCATCCATTGTGGACGCTCGACAATGCGCATATCACGATGCATCTGTCCGGCCGCGCGCAGGACCAGATGTTCATCCGCAGTGCCAATCGCTTCCTCGACAATCTTGAGAAATACCGACGCGGGGAGCCGGTCGCGCCGATCTTTGATCCCGCGCGCGGATATTAGATGCCGGACTATCTGCGCGACTGAGCTTGGCGAGGCTGGATGCCGCTGGACTTGGCGCATTCTTGCAATACACTCACGACAGGAACGGTCATCACCCCGCCTAGTGGGGCGTGGTTCAAAATTGGGGGAATGCAAGCATGAGCGATACCAGAAAAGCGTCGGACGTCTTTATCGACTGTCTTGAGGCTGAAGGGTGCGAGTACATCTTTGGTGTGCCGGGTGAAGAGAACCTAGATTTTCTGGATTCGCTGGGCCGGTCAGACAAGATCAAGCTGATCCTGACTAGGCATGAACAAGGCGCGGGCTTCATGGCGGCGACCTATGGCCGACACACCGGCAAGACAGGGGTTTGCGTCGCGACACTGGGGCCGGGCGCGACCAATTTTGTGACCTCTGCCGCCTACGCGCAGCTGGGGGGGATGCCGGTGCTTATGATTACCGGCCAGAAACCGATCAAGAAATCCAAACAGGGCCGTTTCCAGATTGTCGATATCGTCAGCTTGATGGAGCCCGTGACCAAGTATTCGATCCAGATCGCAGCAGGTGACAACATTCCCAGCCGCGTGCGCGAGGCATATCGTCTGGCTGAGGAAGAAAAGCCGGGCGCAACCCTGATCGAACTGCCCGAGGATATCGCGGAAGAACCGACCTCCGATTACAAGCCGTTGCCCAAAAGCGTGGCGCGGCGTCCTTCTGCCGAGGCGAAAGCGGTGCGTGCTGCGGTCAAGGCGATTGAGGCGGCGAAGAGCCCGATCATCGTAATCGGGGCGGGGGCAAATCGCAAAATGGCTGGACGGATGCTGGAGCAATTGGTCGAAAAGACCGGCATCCCCTTCTTGACCACTCAGATGGGCAAGGGCGTGATTGATGAACGTCACCCCAAATTCGTCGGCTGTGCCGCGCTATCCGCAGGTGACTTCGTGCACCGCGCGGTCGAGGCATCGGACTGCATCATAAATGTGGGCCATGACGTGATCGAAAAGCCGCCCTTCTTCATGAAGGATAACGGCGTCACCGTGATCCACGTTTCAACCAAAACCGCCGAGGTCGATCCGGTCTATTTCCCGCAGATCGAAGTGATTGGGGATATTGGCAACGCGGTCTGGCAGATCAAGGAAGATGTCTCGCCCAATCGTGATTGGAATTTTGACAAGCTGCTCGCCTTTCATCAGGCCGAACTCGACCACACTAACAAGCTGGCCGAGGATGATCGCTTCCCGATCTTCCCACCGCATCTGGTCAGTCAGGTGCGTGGGGCCATGCCGCGCGATGGCATCATCTGCCTTGATAACGGGGTCTATAAAATCTGGTTCGCGCGCGGATATACGGCGTATTTGCCGAACACCGTTTTGCTCGACAATGCGCTCGCCACTATGGGGGCGGGCCTGCCCAGCGCGATGATGAGCGCGATGCTCTATCCCGACCGCAAGGTAATGGCGATTTGCGGCGATGGCGGCTTCATGATGAACTCTCAGGAGATGGAGACCGCGGTCCGCCTTGGCCTCAACCTCACTGTGTTGATCCTGCGCGATGATGCCTATGGAATGATCCGTTGGAAACAGGCGAATATGGGCTTCGACGACTTCGGCCTGACCTATGGCAATCCCGATTTTGTCAAATATGCCGAGAGCTATGGCGCGCATGGCCACCGAGCAGAAAGCTCAAAGCATCTCACCGAATTGCTAGCCCACGCGCGCGATACGCCGGGCGTGCATCTGATTGATTGCCCGGTGGATTACACCGAGAACGACCAAATCTTGAATCACGATATCAAGGAACTGAGCGCGAAGCTTTAAGATTGATGGGCAAGGAGAACCCGTGATGCTGAGAGATACCTACCCCCTCTATCTCAACAACAAGGCGCAGCAGCCCAACACCGATCTGGCCGTGACGGACAAATACACTGGCGAAGTCGCGTTTCGTGTTGCTCTGGCCGATGCCGAAATGATTGACGCCGCGATTGCGGGCGCGGTGAATGCTACCGAAGCGATGGCAAAGCTCGCATCCTATGAGAAGCAGGATGTGCTGATGCACTGCGTCGCCCGGTTCAAGGAACGCTTTGACGAGCTTGCCTATGCGCTGTGTGTCGAAGCGGGTAAGCCGATCAAGGATTCAGAGGGCGAAGTCACCCGTCTGATCGACACGTTCAGGATCGCCGCCGAGGAAGCCGTGCGCAATTACGGCGAGGTCATGCCGCTCGATATATCCGAGCGTGCTAAAGGCTATTCCGCGATGTGGAAACGCTATCCCATTGGGCCATGCAGCTTTATTTCGCCGTTCAATTTTCCGCTTAACCTTGCCGCGCACAAAATCGCGCCTGCCATCGCCATAGGCTGCCCGTTCGTTATCAAGCCTGCATCAAAGACGCCGCTGGGCACCATTATCATGGGCGAGGTTCTGGCCGAGTGCGACGTGCTTCCCGACGGCGCGTTTTCTGTGCTGCCAGCCAGCCGCGATGGAGCAGATCTGTTCACCACGGATGAGCGGCTCAAGCTGCTGAGCTTCACAGGCTCACCGGGAGTGGGTTGGGAACTGAAGGCAAAGAGCGGCAAGAAGAAGGTCGTGTTGGAGCTGGGCGGTAATGCGGCGGTTATTGTTGATCATGATGCTGACCTTGACGATGCATTGGAGCGGGTGATCTTTGGCGCGTTCTATCAATCGGGACAGTCCTGCATCGGTGTGCAGCGAATCATCATCCACGAAGACATCTATGACCGGTTCAAGGACATGCTGGTCGCCAAGACGAAGACGCTGATTGCAGGTGATCCGAAGGAGCGTGACACTTTTATCGGGCCGATGATCTCTGAAGGGGAGGCGACGCGGCTGAAAGGCTGGATCGACGAAGCTATCGAGCACGGGGCAACCTTGCTTACGGGAGGGGAACTGACAAATGGCAACATGTTGGAGGCCACCCTGCTGGAGAATGTCGACAAGGACGCGCGCGCAATGAACGAAGAGGCCTTTGGCCCACTTGCGATCCTGCAGAAATTCAGCGACTTCGACGCGGCCCTGGATGAGGTGAACCGGTCAACCTTCGGCCTTCAGGCGGGCATCTTCACCCGCGATCTGTTCAAGATGTATGACGCGTGGGACAAGCTTGACGTGGGGGGCATCGTTATCAACGACGTGCCCAGCTATCGCGTGGACAACATGCCCTATGGCGGGGTCAAGGACTCCGGTCTTGGCCGTGAAGGCGTGAAATTCGCCATGGAAGATATGAGCGAGATCAGAAATCTGGTGGTGCGGCGGACGTAATCGCGCCGCACCCCCACACGCTCAAACCTCTTCCAGCAATAGCAGCACGGCTGTGACCGTCATGCGTTCATCCGCGCCAAAGCGGTGATCGACTTCGCGGATGCTGGCATCGGCCACCAATTGTCCCGGAATGCAGAATTCGTGATCGGGCAGGGCGGCGATGAATTCCTCGCCGACGGCCACGGCCTGCTCGCCGTTGAAATCGAGTGTGACCTCATGCCGTGCGCCAGAAAACGTTATGGACGACCACGGCGTCTCCTCATGTGTGAGCACATCGGCATAGCCTTGCGTCAGCGTGATGATCGCCTCTCTCAAACGGTCTGACGTGGTGCGGCGCGGGCGATAGCGGCGCGCATGGCGAAGCTGACGGTCCTGCTGTGCCGCGGTGTCTGCGCAGCCCACGGGATCGGCGGATTTCGTCTCAAGAATTCCGATATCAAGCATGAGCAAATCCCTTCGTTTCAAAAGCGAGCGTTGCGACAGGGCCGGTTTCGAAAGTGCCGGTTTCGAGTGGCGGCGCGTAACTGGCCATCCAGCGCAGCGTGCGCGCTTCGGTCGCGGCGCGCGGTGTGCGGCCCATGCGCAGATCCAGCACAAAGCGCGGATCATGGGCAGCCAACCGCCCGAATCTGGTGGCTGACATTTCGTGTTCGCGCAGGAATTTCTCGACTTTTCGGATCAGCATTGCGGCACCTTTCTTGGTAGATCGCCCAGATAGAGTTTCAGTTTTGCCGGGCCGCTTTCGATCCCTCGAATCACCCGGTGTTCCTTAAATGTTCCATCGCATTTCCTACTTGTCTAGGAAAAATCCTTCGTGTAGGAGAAAAATATGAGTAAGCCTTCCGACACTCCGCTTGATGCGCCTCTTGATCCGGTGCGCACACGTCTCCTTGAATTGGCGAAGGGGCGGGGTGTCAGCCTCTCTGGCCTGTCCGAAATGCTGGGGAGGAACCCTAGTTATCTCCAACAATTCATTAGGAAAGGGTCGCCGAAAAAACTGGAGGAAGGCGACCGGAAGACACTGGCACGGTTCTTTGGTGTACGGGAAAGCGAGCTTGGCGGAAGAATTGATGGGGTAAAGGAAAAATCCTATGTAGCTTCCCTTACTCAGCCCGAGCTGGGACCTGCACCGGATTATCTGGACGTTCCGCGCCTTGCGATCGGGGCGTCAGCCGGACCGGGTGCGGTGCCCGGCGAAGAGGTGGTTTTCGACGCGTTCAAGTTCTCGCGACGCTGGCTGCTGGAACAGGGGCTGGACGGGGCTCAGTTGTCAGTGATCACAGTGGAGGGCGATTCGATGGAGCCGCTGCTCAACAACGGGGACGAAATCCTCGTTGACCGCTCGGAACGCTCGTTCAGCGACGGCGTGCATGTCGTCCGGCTGGGCGACACATTGATGGTAAAGCGCGTCGCCAGCGCAGGGGCGGGGCGGTTTTCGCTGCTAAGCCAGAACCTCGCCTATCCACCGGTAAGCGTGGCGGCGGAGGAGATTGAGATTATCGGGCGGGTTGTGTGGAAGGGCGGGCGGATTTAAATGGGCGACATGACCGAAACCAAACCTCTTCCCCCCATGCGCGCCGCGATTATGCCGGTGACGCCGCTTCAGCAGAATTGCTCGCTTATCTGGTGCACGAAAACCATGAAGGGCGCGCTCACCGATCCGGGCGGCGATCTGGATAAGCTTAAGGCGGGGGTGGCCAAGGCTGGCGTGACGCTGGAGAAGATTCTCATCACGCACGGCCATCTGGACCATTGCGGTCAGGCTGGGATGTTGGCGGAGGAATTGGGGCTGCCGATCGAAGGGCCTCACAAGGACGACCTGTTCTGGATCGAGCAGTTGGACGGCGACGGCGCGCGTTATGGAATGGAAGCCAAGAGCTTCACGCCGACGCGCTGGCTGGAGCATGGTGATACGGTGACGGTGGGCGAACTCACTCTCGACGTGATCCATTGCCCCGGACACACGCCGGGTCATGTCGTCTTCGTTCATCAGCCCAGTCGCTTTGCAATTGTTGGCGACGTGCTGTTTCAGGGGAGCATCGGGCGCACGGACTTCCCGCGCGGCAATCATCAGGACCTGATCGATTCGATCACGCAGCGCCTGTGGCCCTTGGGTGAGGATATAACCTTCATCCCCGGCCACGGCCCGACCAGCACTTTCGGTCAGGAGCGCAAGACTAACCAGTTCGTTAGCGATTACGCGTTGTCTTGAGGCGCGCACCCCAACCGGAGCGCGATTTCCTCGCTCATACGGCCTGCGGCCCAATGACTGCGGGCGCCCGGTCGGGCTTGCGGTCCGTCCTGCGGCGGACCGATTATGCGCTCTATTGAGGCGGTAAGGAGTCCGACGCGGTTTGCGTCTCTGCTTGCTCACTCAGCTCCTTGCTCTCCCGCTTCAGCGGACGCGAGACGGGGCAGACATTCTGCAAATATCCGTTGAGCGTGTTGGTCAGGTTTTCCTGCACGATGCGGTAGTGCACATATTGCCCGCGCTTTTCGCTTTCGACGAGGCCGGCATTTTGCAGCACCGCCAAATGCTGTGACACGGCGGGCTTGGATATGTCGAACCGGTCCGCAATCTGCCCTGCCGTCAACTCGGTTTCCGAGAGATAGGCAAGGATTCTGCGGCGCACGGTTGAGGCGAGAGCTTCGAAGACTTTTTGCATGTCGCAGTGGTATATAAGCGGTTGCTTAATCGCTTACCAGTGGGCATAAGTAATTAAGCCTTTCATTAATTACCTATGGAGTTGGCGCATGAAAATGGAAAGCCGTGACCGTTGCGAGGTCAATTGGATTGACGAAGGTTCCTCTGGGCGCGCCGATGCCGCAAAAGGCACGGTTCACTGGGACCCTGTGCACAGTGTGTGGAATGGCGGCATGGCGCTCGCAGCGATTGCTCTGGTGCCTTTTTACACCACGCCTGCCGCCATTGCCGTGGGGCTGGGGCTGACCGGGCTCATGTTGCTTTTGGGCCATTCGGTGGGGTTTCATCGCCTACTCATCCACGGCAGCTTTGAAACCACGCCGATGATGCGCCGTTTCCTGATCTGGTGCGGAACGGTTGCGGGGATGAGCGGGCCGATCTGGATCGTGAAAACGCATGATCTGCGCGATTGGGCGCAGCGGCAAAGCGAATGCCACGATTACCTCGCCCATCGCAGGCCCATGCTGATTGATGCGTGGTGGCAGCTTCACTGCACTCTCCGGCTCAATCATCCGCCACAATACGACATCATCCGGCTGGAAAACAGCCGATTCGTCCGCTGGATGGAGCGAACATGGATGTTGCATCAACTTCCCGTTGCGGCGCTACTCTATGCGTGGGGCGGCTTGCCGTTTGTGGTGTGGGGTGTGTTTGTGCGGGTTGCCCTGACGGTGCACGGCCACTGGCTGGTCGGCCATTTGGCGCATCGGCGCGGCCCGCAAAGCTGGCACGTGCGCGGCGCAGGCGTTCAGGCGCACGACGTGCCATGGGCGGGTTCCCTGACGATGGGAGAGGCATGGCACAACAATCACCACGCTTATCCTGGTAGCGCACGCATCGGCCTGCATCCGGGTCAGAGCGATCCCGGCTTCGCCTTTATCCAAATGCTGGAAAAGGCAGGGCTGGCGTGGAACATCTGCCTCCCCACCGATATGGCGGAGCGGAAATGCAAGCTGATTGACGCCGGAGTGTGCGCAGATCTTAGAGCACGCCCGTCACAATCAACACGGCGACCGCAGCCAGACCCAGTTGGGTGAGCAGGGTAATCAGCGTCCCGACCATCCGGCCCGCAGCCAGCTTTCCGCCGTCCATGCCAAAGCCATGGGCGACGCGCGCGATGAAATAGAGCGCGGCGATAAAGGGCAGCCACGGCTTTCCAGCGCCCGAAAGCTCAATCGCGATGATCAGGATGAGGACGAAAGCGGTGTTCTCGACAAAGTTCAGCTGCGCGCGCATCCGGCGTTGCAAGGGCTCACTGCCGCCATCGCCGGTGAAGATGCCCGCCGCGCGCCTGATTGCACCGATCCGTATCGAAAGCCAGATGTTGAGTATGGCCGCAGCCGCAGCCGAGGCCAGCGTGACCGGAAGTATAAGCATTTGGTGATCCCCTGATTGTGTCCAGCGCGTTGTATTGTGCAGCCGCTTCAGGGCCTCGCGCTACGGTTCGGCAGGAATGCTTGCAACCTCTGGATTTTTCGCTATACGCACGCGCTTTCCGCCATAACCGGTCTGGATCACCGCGCGACTAGCCTTGCGCGACCGATATCAGGTCCGTATGGGCGGCTACCGAAACAAAAGCGTTGTATGACGCCCAGTTATTTGACGCAATAAACGATTTTATCCGAGGAATGGTGCCGCCATGGCTGTCCCCAAGAGAAAAGTATCCCCGCATCGTCGCGGCAATCGCCGCGCTCATGATTCGCTTAGCGTGGAAGCTTTCCACGAATGCCCGAATTGTGGTGAGCTGAAGCGTCCGCACAATATGTGCGGCCATTGCGGCTATTATAATGGCCGCCTCGTCATGGCGCCCAAGGGCCTCTAAGCCCCGCTGGTTGAAGGAGTGGTGGCATGACCTTACCGCGTATCGCGATTGATGCGATGGGCGGCGATGAAGGCGTGCGCGTAATGGTTGAAGGCGCAGCGCTGGCTCGCCGCGATCACGCTGGCTTCAAATTCCTGCTCGTCGGTGACGAAAAGCGGATCGAAGCCGCTCTCGACAATCACCCCGGTATGCGTGGCGCGTCCGAAATTCTGCACTGCGATGATGTTGTGGGCGGGGATGAACAGCCCAGCAAAGCCATCCGCCGTGCTAAAACCACCTCGATGGGTCTGGCCGTCAACGCGGTGAAGACAGGCGAAGCCGGCGCAGCTGTCAGTGCGGGTAACACCGGCGCTTTGATGGCGATGAGCAAGCTTGCCCTGCGTACCATGCCCGGCATTGATAGACCGGCTCTGGCGGCGCGGATGCCGACGCTAGAAAGCCACGATGTAGTCATGCTCGATCTGGGCGCCAATACCGAGGCAAATGCCCACAATCTGGTCCAGTTCGCCGTGATGGGTGCTGCCTATTCCCGCATTATCAACGGGTTTGAACGCCCGCGTGTGCGGCTGCTTAATATCGGCACTGAAGACATCAAGGGCACCGATGCCCTGCGCGATGCCGCAGCGCGGCTGCAATCGGCAAGCGACAGTGATGCAGGTTCGCTGGCGATGCATTTTGATGGCTTCGTCGAATCAGATAAAATCAACCGTGGTGAAACGCATGTCGTTGTGACTGACGGTTTCTCAGGTAACATCGCATTGAAGGCGATTGAGGGATCGGCGCGATTTGTGACCGATCTGCTCAAACAGGCCTTCACCAGTTCGATCCGCTCGAAATTCGGGTTTCTGGTGTCACGCCCGGCAACCGAATTGCTGCGCCATCATCTCGATCCGAACAATCATAACGGCGCTGTGTTTCTGGGCCTGAACGGGGTGATCGTCAAAAGCCACGGCAGCGCGACAGCTGGCGGTGTTGCCCATGCAGTTGCGGTCACGGCCAGCCTGCTCACGAACAAACTGACAGAGCGTATTTCGGATGATCTGGCGCAGCTGGGCTCTGAATGGGGAGGACAGAACGGCTCGCGATCTGGAAAACCGGAAAGTCCGGCGCAGGATGATCTGCCAGACAAAGAGCAGCCCGCGTGACTGCGACCCCGCCCATGTCCAATCTGGGCGCACGTATTCTGGGGACAGGCTCCGCTTTGCCGCCGAAAGTTGTGACGAACGCACAACTCGCAGCGCAGATCGACACCAGCGATGAATGGATTGTGGAGCGCACCGGCATTCGCCAGCGCCACATCGCCGCCGATGGTGAGACTACAGCCACGCTCGCAATCGAAGCGGCCACAGCGGCTTTGGCGGATGCAGGATGCGAGGCGTCTGACATCGACCTGATCGTTCTGGCCACGGCCACGCCGGATAACACATTTCCCGCCACCGCAACCAAGGTTCAGCACGCGCTGGGCTGCAATGGCGGCATAGCCTTTGATGTCGCGGCAGTGTGTTCGGGTTTTCTGTATGCGCTCGCGACAGCTGATTCGTTGCTGCGCACCGGCTCCGCGCGCCGCGCTCTGGTTATCGGGGCGGAGACGTTCAGCCGAATTCTCGATTGGGAAGACCGCGCCACCTGTGTCTTGTTCGGCGATGGTGCGGGCGCGGTCGTTCTTGAAGCGCAAGATGCACTTGAAACCGGCGCGAATGCCACCGGGCCGCTCGCGGGGATCATCGCAACCAAGCTCCATGCCGATGGCGCGCAGCATGATCTGCTTTACGTGGATGGTGGTCCGTCCACCACGCAAACTGTCGGTCATTTGCGCATGAAGGGCCGTGAGGTTTTCCGCCACGCTGTCGTAAATCTCTCCAGCGTTCTTCGCGAAGTCATTGAAGATGCAGGAATATCAGTTGAAGAGATTGACTGGGTGGTCCCGCATCAGGCCAATGCGCGTATCCTTGATGCGACGGCGCGAAAGCTCGGAATATCGTCTGACAAGGTGATCGTTACAGTCGACCGCCACGCCAATACTTCGGCGGCGTCGGTACCGCTCGCACTGGATGCGGCGCGAAAGGACGGGCGGATCAAATCCGGCGATATGGTCATGCTTGAGGCGATGGGCGGCGGCTTTACCTGGGGCGCGAGCCTGATCCGCATGTGAGGGCAGACGCCTTTTCCCAACATGACCCGGTTGCAGATTGTGAATAGGAATTGCACGTCTCGGTTGTCAGAAACGCAGGCGTAAGTTGCAGGTTCTACATGGTTTCTGTATGCCTTGGTTACTCAAAGGGTCGCACCACGAGGAGAATCGCGCAATGCGTTCAGTAGGCACGCTCACACGGGCTGATTTGGCTGAGACCATCAATCGAAAGATGGGGCTTAGCAGAGCAGAATCGCTCGACTTGGTCGAAGCGACTCTGGAACATATGTGCAAAGCCCTTGAACGGGGCGAAAATGTGAAGGTTTCGGGCTTCGGTAGCTTTATCCTGCGCGATAAGAATGAGCGCGTGGGCCGCAATCCGAAAACTGGGGTCGAAGTGCCTATCACTCCGCGTCGGGTGATGACTTTCCGCGCCAGTCAGATTCTGAAAGAGCGCATCTCAAAGGGCGAATAGCCCCAATCCCAAGGACTTGCTCCAAGAGCCATGGCTGAATTCGAAGACGGCAAGGACAAAAGCGCCCTGCGCACTATCGGTGAAGTGAGCGAAGCGCTGGGTATAAAGCCGCATGTCTTGCGATACTGGGAGCAGCAATTCTCTTTGCTAAAACCGCTGAAACGCAGCGGGGGGCGTCGTTATTACCGGCCTGAAGACGTTGCTCTGGTCGAAGATATCGACCGGCTCGTGAATGAAGAGGGCTATACCTTGAAAGGCGCGGAAGCTGTCTTGCGCGGCAGCGGGCGGGAGGATCTTGATCGGCGGCAGGCAGAGCGCCGCGCCGGAGAATTCCGGACAGCGGAAGAGATTGCGACAGATGAAAACGGCGCGCCCGGCGCAGACGCCTTATCCAAGGATACAAAGACGGCGTCCAAGGACTCGA
>JGI12210J13797_11849500_pt1 | contig 18813 bp, 17 predicted proteins | sample ElkSlonscriptome_3_FD_13797 | JGI IMG/M metagenome (IMG submission 13797)
TCTCCAGGATCAGTTAGTTGGCATCGTCTCCCTTTACCCGGTGCCATGGCAAGCGCCCGGCGGCTGGCAACTCCGCGGCATGGCCGTCGACCCTGATCATCAGGGGCGAGGCATCGGGGCGCGCCTGCTTCAGTTCGTGGAACAAGATCGAGCCCGCGCCGAAGTTCCCTATCTTTGGTGCAATGCCCGCACACAAGCCGTCCGGTTTTATCATCGGCACGGTTGGCGCGCGATCGGCGAACCATTCGAGATCCCTGGCGTTGGGCCTCACAATAGAATGGTTAAACAATTCGTGAGGATGCCCCAGGGAAGTTAACTCCAATGTTTCATCAAACCAGTCGCGCTAGCTTGCTCTTTTTGCGCAGAGCTCTGTCGTTCCGGCGGTTACGCATCTCAACAGTGGGGTTTAAGTCGGATCGACATCGATGAAGGCAGACAGAATCATTCGGCTTTTCTGATCCATCGCACTGAGTTGCCAGAATAGGTAGAGATCACCTCCGACGTCCCGCATCAACCAGTTGTCGCCATGAATTCGCCGCGGCCAATCATCGAGTTTCGTCTGAAATTTCCGAGCGCCCTGCTCCGTCTCAACCTCCCAAAGGCGGAGTTCATGCTCTTGTTTCACTTCCGCCACCCGTTTCACTTCGAAAACAAAGCGAGTGCGCTGCACCACCTCCAATAAGGCTTCTCGCGACGCCGCATTGAGTTCGTTCGGATCGGAGACGAACCGAACCTCTTGATCTTCGGTGTCGCGCAAGGAAAAGAAGCGACCCGGTTCCGTCCACGGAAAACAGAGTTGCACGCGGACCGGAGTCCGGATTTCACCATCGACCACGATCAGACGACCATGATCATCGATGCGTAGGGCCATTATCTCGGCTCGTTCAGTATTCATGTTAGGTAATATCTCCTGGTTCCATGTTAAACCGCATACATCTCGTGCAAATCTCGCTGGATCTGGTGTAACCCACGGTAAACGCCCGCTTCCATGGCGAGCAGTTCGGCATGCGTCCCCCGCTCGACCAACCGGCCTTCCTTGAAGACAAACAATCGGGAGGCGCGGGTCAGCGTCGATAATCGGTGAGCAATCGCGAAGGTGGTCCGCCCTTGCACCAAACGGTCCAGCGCTTCCTGGATCTTTTTCTCAGTCTCCGTATCGACACTGCTGGTCGCCTCATCGAGGATTAAAAGACGCGGGTTATGCAGAATGGCTCGAGCGATGGAAATGCGCTGTCGTTCGCCACCCGAAAGCGTGTGCCCACGCTCACCCACTTCCGTGTCGTAACCGTGCGGCAAGCGAGCGATAAACTCATGCGCATTCGCTGCCCGTGCCGCCTCGATCACTTCCGGATAATCCGCGTCCATCATGCCATACCGGATATTCTCCAGGATAGTTCCGTGGAAAAGGTAAGGATCCTGCAAGACCATCCCGATCTGCCGACGGAAATGGCCGACCTCCAATTCATCGATCGGGACTCCATCGATGAGAATGCGGCCACCTGTCACATCATAGAAACGAGCGATCAGATTGACGACCGTGGTTTTTCCCGCCCCACTCGGCCCGACTAAGCCGATCATTTCTCCCGGCTGCACGTCGAAGCTGATGCCTTTCAAAATCAGGCGAACCGGATCATAACCAAAGGTGACGTTCTCGAACGTCACCTGCCCTTTGACCGGTTCTAATTGAACGGCATCTTCCTTTTCTACCATGCCAGGTTCGGTGTCCAACACCTCGAAGATCCGGTGCGCCGAACTGAGCGACCGATTCAGCATCCGCGTCATCTGACCGAAGATCTCAATGGGTTGGAAAAACATCGCCATGTAGAGCATGAAAGAAACAAAGGTGCCGGCCGTTAATTCCGGCATCCAGCTAGGCCCCCCATGCAGAATCCGCGGCAGCGCCAAAGCCCAGACGCCTAGCGTCATCAAATGCAACCCCATCAAAAGCATCGGCCAGAATCGCGTCCAGATTTCGTGAATCCGAAAGAATTCATTCGTGACGATATGATTGCGCTCCGAGAAACGTTGGCGCTCGTGATCTTCCTGATGAAACGCTTTCACCACCCGGATACCGGGAATCGTATCGGAGAGGACCTCCGTCATGTTCGACCATTTCCGCCAAGCCCGGATAAAAAGGCGCTGCATCGATTTACCATTCTGAAACAATGCCCAGAGCAGAAAGGGAACGGGCAGAGTCATGACCAAACCCAACGGCCAGTCGAGCGCGATCAGCACACCGCCCAATCCGATCAACATCAGCACGGACAAGGACACTTCCACCACGCCAAACGCAATGAAATCCCAAATCCGATCGGTGTCGGACGAGACCCGGCTGATGATACTTCCCGTTTGTTTGCTGGAAAAGTAGGAGACACTCAGCCGGTGAAGATGATTATAGAGGTCGGTCCGCAAATCGCGGGCGACATGTTCGCCGAGGACCGCCATCCAACGGAGCCGGATCCAGCCAAAGATTTCTCGACAAACATAGACGGCTGCGATGCCGAGGATGGCGAAGAGCGCGGCTTGAGAAGCCGCTTTGGAAGAGATGGTCCCTTCGTCGAACGGCTGGATGACATGGTCGATCACATAGCCGGTCAGGAAAGGAGGAGCTAGACTCACCAGCGTCATCATGACCGCGCCAATCCCACCCATGATGAGTTGGCGCCGATAAGGTTTGAGGTAGGCCAGCAACCGCCAGATCACCGCCATCCGATTCGCGCTCACCAGCGCCTGCGCTTCCCGGATCGGTTCCGCCACGGAACTCGCGTAGACTTCATTGGCTTCATCCTCGGTCCGATCGAGTTCGATCGGAATATTTTCTAATTGCTGACGGAGCACGAAGACGATGGCGCCTGCCGCCTGCCGTTGACGTTGGGAATAACGAACTACCAAAAGCGGTTGCTGGAGGTCTTCACCGGTTAGAACCAGTTCGCTACAGCTGAGGCCGGGATTCTCATTCACCTGCCGAATGCGGCTACGCGGGATATTCGTAATGACGGGCGCGTCGGGATCGGTGGCGTCGACAAAGGCGACATGGCTCGGGCCGAGCGCGAGCCAATGTTGGGAGAGTTGTAACCGGGCATCGAGATCGATGAGCGTGTAGAGTTGCACCGGTTCGTCGTCCCAATGCGATTCGATTCGTTCTCGAATGGCGCTGGGCAAGGTATCGGGTTGATCGGTATATCGCTGCAGGTAAGTGCGCGATTGTTCCAGTTTATTCATAAAGCTAGGGTAAAGGGTGTAAAATCAGAAAAGGTCGACCGTGATGGGATCCGTCCGGATCAAGAAGCAACGAGGGCGGCAACCGAATCGAAAAACCGGTAACGTCGAGAAAACGAAAAAGCTCGGAGATGGCAACGACCGGCAAACCGGCGTCGGCTCAGTCTCGGAGACGCGGGAATCGGCGATTGCCGCGGATCCCGAGGTTGCCTGCCACGCCTGTCGAATGGATTGAAACGGAAATAGTGTGGATCAAGTTCATCATGGCAACCTCCTTGGAGTGAAGTCTTGGGAGAAAAACAGAGCTGCAGATAATGTCAAGCGAGATCAACCTCGTCGCCTTGGCAATTCGACAGGAACTGACCACGAATGATTTGAAGGAAATGATGTGGGCTTATCCCATTTCCGGCTCCGATCTGAAAAAAATGCTTTCACCCGGCATCGTCGGATTGGCACGGTGCTCCCTTACGCGGTGTTCACCGGAGTTTCGGCCGCACATGCTGGCTTGGTTTCCCATTCGTTGCCTGAGCACGCAATTGATCTGATTGCTTTCGTTTAAGGAAATAGCGCATGTTGTTGTGCAACGTTTATGCCCCGCATCAGTTTACGAGATATTGCCGAGGCCGCAGGCTGTTCGGTCGCCACCGTTTCCAACGCACTGCGTGGCACCGGCGATGTGGCCGCTCCCACTCGGGAAAAAGTCTGCGCGCTGGCGGAATCGATGGGATACCGGCCCGACCCTCTTATCTCCTCCCTGGCCACTGGCCGTTTTCGCCAACACGACGCTTACAGCACGTTGCCGCTCGCAGCGGTCCACTCGGAACGCTCTGATATTAAAGAGGAGGTCCTGGAGCACGCACGGAAGCTCGGATATGAATTGCAGATGGTGAAAGTGGGCCGCGAGACGGATTGGCAGACGTTGCTGACGGAATGGTTCCACACCGGCATGGTGGGAGTTCTCTTCAATCGGGTGACGACGCCGGTCGATTTCTCGCTCCGTGAATGGTCCCACTTTTCCGTGGTGGCCACAGGAGGTTTTCTTCCTAACTATCCGGGGAGCCGGGTGACACGGGATTTCTTCACGGAAATCCATCAGGCACTGAACCGGGTGCAGGCGGCCGGATATCGCCGTATCCTTTGCGCGCTTGGCAAACATGAATTCGACACGGCCGATGATGCCATGCGCGAGAGCGCTGCACTCCATTGGGCTCGTCGTCATCGCCGCACCGATGTGGCGTTCGAGGCTTGGCTGGAAGACATCCATGCGCGCGAGGCGCTCGTGGAAAAGATCGATGAATGGCGTCCCGACGTGGTCGTGGGCGTCCTCACCCACTTCCACAGCCTGCTTCAAGAATCCAGGCTCTGCAAAGAGCAGCCAGTCGCCTTTGCCGGACTCAGTCTGGCGGAGCCACCCGCGGTCGCCCTGGATCTAAGCGGCTTTATCGACGGCAACCAATCCGTGGCCATGGCCGCTTTACGGCTATTAGACGATCTGGTGCGTCATCGAGAGCGCGGGTTTACGGATCGACCAGTCACGCTCCTCATTCGAAGTGAATGGCGGGATGGAGCGACCTTACCAAACATTCAAGCCCTGCCGGCCACGTAATCGGGGCCTAGATCGTCGATGATGGCGTCGCTCAGTTCCTGTTGATAAAAAGCGGCAAAATCCGGTGAGGCCGTATGGGATCCGTGCGGATCCGCCACCATTTCTCCTCGCCGATATTTCGGTAGCCAGTCACTTTCGGGTAGCCCTTGCGGCCATTGGATCTCGACATTCCGCATCCGTAAGCGATCCACGCGCACGGCCACGATCGCCGCTGCGGCTTCACGACCCTCGGGAGTGCTGCCAGCGCCTTGTAACCGATCGGATTGACCGATATGACAGACATCCTCGATCCAGGAATAGCGCAAGCGCAAATCGCGAAGACTAATCGCTTCGAGACGGCTACCAGCTTCGGCGGTCAGGAGAATCCGGCCGTCGGTTCGTATCTCACAGTTCGAGATGGCAATTCGGCGTATCTTCCCAATCGGCGGCTGATTGGACTCACCGCGCAACCAAGTTTGGGGGCGTTGAGCCAGTTCGATCTGGATGGGGCGGTTGAAAACATTGCCCGTGTTCGTGTCGATCAATAACCCATCGACCAACACATCTTCCACGGTCGCACCATCAAGGCAGGTGATTTGAAAAGCTCGGCTGCTTCCATGCACGATAGAGTCGGTAAAATGAATTTGTCGGAAATCGTGCCAGCTTTCCGTGCCCAACTTGACGGCGGCGCACATGGTTTTCAGATTGCACTTGCTAATAAAAATACGTTCGCAAGAGCGAGTCTCCGGGAACGACTTCAAGACGATGCAGTCATCGCCCGTCTCAATCCGGCAATTGGAGAACCAGACGTCGTGGCAACCATTAACATCGAAGCCGTCGGAACCGCCGGCATAAAGATAGTTCTGCAGTTGCACGCCTTCGACGCGAACTTCCGTGCACAGACAGAGATGACAAGTCCAACCAGGCGAATCTTTGATCGTCACATCCCGAAGCCGGACGTTGCGGCAGCGGAGAAACGTGAGGGTCGGTCGAAAGAAGGCGTGTTTCGGTCCGGTCCAGGTGAAAGGCGGTTTCGACTCCCAGCCCGGCGTAAAGGCCGCGACATTGCCATTGATCGTGCCTTCACCGCAGATCGTCACATTCTCGGCATCTTGCGCGATGATGAAGTGCCGTCGTTCCGTTTCGCACCGGCCTTTTCGCAGGTGCGGCGGAGTGCCTTCATCGATCGGGAGCGCTGGATAAAGATCGATATTATCCGAGGCCAACAACTCGGCGCCCGCTGGCAGCTCGAGCGTGACATTGGAGTGGAGGAAGAGGCAGCCGACGATGTGGGTTCCCGTCGGAACCACCACCCGTCCGCCTCCGGTGCGAGAGGCTTGCTCGATGGCTTCATTGAGCTGCCGGGTGGCGATAGTCGGCTCGGTGGAAAGAGCGAGAGAGAAAGCGTTCACTTCCAGAAAAATGGTTTCAAGAACGTCGAATGGAGCGACGAGTCAAGAATAACGCCCCTGCACTGAGCAGTAAGAAGGCGCTGGAAGGTTCCGGAACCGCAACAAAACCAAGCATGAAATTGTTCGTAGCGTTTGGGGCCGTGAAAGTTTCCCGGTAGTAAGACTGCCACTCGCCAGGATTGGTGCCCGTCCGATTACTCACATTGAACACGTTGTTCCCTCCACTAAGGTCGAGTTGAATCGCATAGCCAGCGGTGGCACTTACGCTCGTGCGATCAACCAGCGTTGGCGCCGCAGCAAGATCGAAATCTAACGTCCCCACATCCTTGGTGCCCGCCTGAGTCGTGAACGTCGTGGCGGTCGTACTGAATGTCTCGGCGAAGATTGGTGTCCCACCTAAATCGCCGCTGATATCCCCATTGACATCCCCAACCTCGAAGATTTTCAGCGTTCCACTTCCAGCACTCACGCTGTCATAGACTCCGATCAGGAGGGAATCGAGCGTAATGGAATCGGTAAATTGAAAGGTAAAGGTGTTGTCCCGCGTCCCATTCACAGTTTGACCATTGGGATCACTCGTTCCGGTGTAAGCAGCCGGGGAAAGCGTAGAACCATCGAATGCCGCGTATCCCGGCGAGGCGGAGACTTGATCAGAATAGTAACCTTCCAGAGAGGAAATGACGATCTGCGCCGAAGCGAGCGACGGCAAAAGGAACGAACCAGCCAAACAGAGAGTTGGCAACCAGCAACGATGAAGGGAGAGAGGTTTCATTGGCGTTAGGGAAAGGCCTTTCCGGCCTTGAGCCAACCCTGGCGTTGTGCAAACTTATGCATCGATGCCTCGTCTCACTATGCAGGAGCTGGCCGGGACCCTTGCCGTCTCCGCTTCCACCGTATCCCGAGCGTTACGAGGTGATCCCCGCATTTCGCCAGCGACCCGTCAACGAGTTGTGGAAGCGGCCGAGCGGCTCGGGTTTTGTCCCGACCCCGGCGCGGCCAATCTCGTGGCACATCGTTGGCAACGCCAGGTGCATGCCGGCACCTTGAATGTGGCCCATCTGCACCGGCCCGGCTCTTCCGAGGCCAAACGCGACTATCCTCTGCTTAAGCAAGCTGCGGCACGAGCGGGTATCACGCTCGACTCCATGGCAATCGAAACCCCGAAGGACCTCCCTCCGCTTCGGCGTATCCTGCAAAACCGGGGCATCAGTGGAGTATTGGTGCAATTACAGGCCACCCGGGCAGAGGCAAGTCTCTTCCAAGAATTGGCCGGGCATTTTCCGTTGTTAGTCGCGAATCACCGGCAGAATTATGAGATCGGCCCCAGCATCGTGCGCGATGCGTTTCATCGTGTGAGGGATGCCATGATCAAGGTCTTTGAACGGGGGTATCGCCGGATGGCACTCGTGATTCCCACGTCGCGAGAGCCTGCTTCTTCTGAATTGATCGACCAAATGGAGGCGGCTTGGCTGCTGGTGCGTCATCAATACCGGCAACGACTCATGGCGAAATGGCTGCGCTATTACGACCAGCAATTTCCGGATTATGACCGGGAAATTCGCGCCCACCGGTTCGAGGCGATTATCGGCTTTGACGACACCACAGCGCTAAGCCTCCAAGCTCAGGGCATCCGGATGCCGCGGGATATCGGGTTTGCCTCGATGGCTAGCCGCTCGGAATATTACGCAGGTCTTACGGACAGTATGCCGGTCGTGATCGAGAAAAGTATCGATTTGCTGGCCACCATGATGCGAGCGCGGCAGACCGGCATGGAATTGCTAGCCTTGCGCCACGAAATTCGGGCGGCATGGCAGGAGGGAGCGAGTTTGCCGGATCGCTCCGACGCCGATCGAGGCTGAAAATTCGGAGCCGACGATCCGGCCGCAAGTCCTTTTTGCTTCAGTAAACGTCGCGTTTGTAACGTTTATCCTTCTTCAACTGTTCGATGTAAGTGGCAGCCGCTTCTGGGTCCTTGCCACCTTCGTTTTCGGCGATTTTATGCAAGGCATTATCGACATCCTTGGCCATGCGGGCGGCGTCGCCACAGACATAAAAGTGCGCGCCTTCTTCCAGCCACTTCCAGATTTCGGCCGCGTTTTCCATCAGGCGATGCTGGACATAGATTTTGTGATCCTGATCCCGGGAAAAAGCGGTGGTTAATTTCAGAGCCCCATCCGAAACGGCCTTTTCGAATTCGTCCTGATAGAAGAAGTCGGATTTCGAACGTTGCTCACCGAAGAAGAGCCAGTTCTTACCGGTGGCTCCGACAGCGAGGCGTTCCTCGATGTAAGCCCGAAATGGAGCGATCCCGGTGCCAGGACCGACCATAATGATCGGGGTATCCCCATCTTCGGGCAGGCGAAACCCTTTGGCGGTATGAACGAAAACGGGGATCGGCGTTTCGGGTGTGGCCCGTTCAGCCAGAAACGTGGAGGCCACGCCTTTCCGTTGACGGCCGTTCGATTCGTAGCGGACGCTGGCAATGGTGAGATGCACTTCCTCGGGGTGCACTTTGAGGCTGGACGCGATGGAATAGAGACGCGGCTGCAGCTTCCGCAAGACGCCGACGAATTCTTCCGCCGTGAATTTGGCTGAAGGATGGTCGTGAAGAAAATCGATGATTTCCAACCCCCAAAGATAATCGTTCAGATCGTTTTTGCGAAGCGGATCATGCAGCATTTCGCTGAGGGTCGGCGTGGCGTCGGCCCGTTCCTCGATGGCTTTGAGGAATTTCTTGTCCGGCTGCGTGATGGCGTAATCTTCGAGTAAGGCTTGGCGCAGGGGTTTGGTCTCCTTGCTCGGGGTCGGCACAGGTTCGTCTCCGGTGGCATGGAGCGCTTTGATGAGGTCCTCGACCAGGTTCGGACAGTTGGTGGGCAGCACGCCGATGGAATCGCCGCACTCGTATTCGAGCCCGGAATCTTTGAGCGAGATTTCGAAGTGCCGCGTTTCTTTTTCGGAACCTTCGCCAGTGAGCAAGCGGTTGACCTTGAGATGAGCGGGGAAAGGATTTTTACGGTTATAAACAGGGGCAGCTGCTGGAGCGGACATGGTGGAAAGCTAAAAAGCGGGGAGCGATGGTGCAAGGGCCAATCCATCGGGTTCGAACATGAGCGGCCTCACGGCAAAGTGAAAGCCTCAGAAAGAAAAGGGCGACCCGAAGGCCGCCCGGCTCTCCAGAAGATGGGAGCCGGATGCGGCTCCCATCTGCAGAGAATGACCGGCGCCGTTTGGCACAGCCGGTATTGAAATGGAACCGGAATTACTCCGATTTCTCTTCGATATACCGAATGACGTCTCCGACGGTCTGGAGTTTTTCGGCGTCGTCATCGGGGACGTTGATATTGAATTCTTCTTCGAAAGCCATGACCAGCTCTACCGTGTCGAGAGAGTCAGCGCCGAGATCCTCAAGAAATGAGGCTTCCGGGGTAATTTGGTCGGGGGTGACGCCGAGCTGTTCGACGATAATTTCTTTCACGCGTTCTTCGATCGATTTTTCAGACATAAAAATTGGGCGGTTCCGGTATAGTGGTTGAGGCGAACCCAATGCTTCCATCTCCTTGATGATATGCAATGAGTGCGGGCTGTTTTTTTTGCCCAATCCCAACAAAGCGCAAGAGGAAAAATAGGAAAAAGGAGGCTTTTTTCGTTTTCAGGCGATTTCTTTGTCATCCGGCATTTACTCCGCCACGCCGAACAGGTAGAAAGTTTGCATGGCCGATGGGCAAAACCCCTTTGATTTTGATCTGCGCCTCGTTCCCGACTGGATGAAGGAAGAGGAGCCCAAGAACCGTTATGCGGATTACAAAGGCGAATCGCCTCGTGATCGTCGGGGAAAAGGGCCTCAACAGCGGGGGCCGCGGCGTGATTCCCGGGATTCTCGCGATCGAAAAAGCGGCGGAGGAGGACCACGCGATCGGCAGAAACACGGCGATCGTGACCGGCGCGAACCGCGAGGCCGTCGTGAAGGCGGACCGCGTGATGCCAGAGATTCCGGCCATCGGGGTGGGCCACGCCAGCGGGATGCCCAAGGACCACGCCAACCGCGGCAGCCCCTTGTCATCGAAGGATTGCAGTTCGATTTCATGCCCGAACCACGTGGGATGGAAGGGATTCGCACGAAAGTCCTGGAGTCCAAGCTGGCTTATCCCCTGTTCGCGTTGGCCAAGATGTTTCTGGAACAAGTCGAGCGATGCCGAATCAAGCTTCATGCCCAAGCCCCGCTCGAAACGCTTTACCAAATCGGGCAGGAAGGTGAGGTCGCACTGCAAAAATCCTTGCTGGAACGCCCGGCGTTCGAGGCACACAAAGCCGAGCTTTACGAAGAAATCCGGATTGAAGCGGATGAAATCAAAGGGAATTTCCAGAACGTAGCGCGATGCAGGGCATCCGGCACCTTACTCGGGCCGACCAATTATCACGGTTACCAACCTGCCCTTCGGCATCTCTACGAGGCGCGATTCAGTCGGCGGATGAGTTTCAGCGATTTCCAGCAGCAGATCGAGGTGGTCAGCGATCTGGAACTGGTCGAAAAATGGAAAGAAGACGCCAAGGTATCCATCCAATACAAACCTCGTGACGGAGAAGATGCCCCAGCCTTGAAAACGCTGGCGGATGTCCTGGCGGATTTTCGGACTCGCCATTTCGATCGGTTGGTCCGCTCGACGCCATCCGCCTCGTTCGCGGGAACGTTGGTTCCAAAAATGGCGGATCGCCATTTGGCTCGGGCCATTCTCGATGCGCGTTACGAATTTTCTAAATTCCCGCTCCGAATGGCGAATCATCTTCGCTCTGGTTTCCAGCAACAGGGCGGGCACGTTTTTAAACATAAAAAGCGGGTGCTCTTCGCCAGCGTCCATCGCCCCGTCCCATTTACGGGCGATCCCAACAGCTTGGCGCCCGGCGCCAAGGCTATTCTCGATCTCGTCAGGGAGGAGCCAATGTGCGACCGCAAACGGTTGCTGGCGAAATGTGCGCCGGAATCGCAAGCCCCCAACGCCGATGCCGACACGATCCATCAGGCCAAAGCCCGGTTAGCAGCCGACCTCCATTGGCTGATTCAAGCCGGTCATATCATCGAGTTCCACGATTCAAAATTCGACCTCCCCGTTCTGCGCAAACCCGATCCCGCCCAAAAATCAGAACCACCAGGCAAGTCCGGATCGAAACCTACTCAAGTGCAGCAACCAATTCCAACTTCCACAAATTCGAAGCCATCTCCGGTCTCCAGCCCGACCATGCCGCAACCGACAGGTCCAGATCCGACCACGCCACCGATCAGCCCGGATCCGACCGCACCGCCCGCTCCCGATCCGACGGTGGTGCCTCCGCCCACCACTCCAGATCCCACGACGCCGCCCGTCCCGGATCCGAGTCTCCCGACCGAACCGGAACCGGAAATCGCCCCGGAAGCTCCCGAACCCTCCTCATCCCAAGGCGCAGATGATCAATCGGATAAAACCGACACTTCCTCGCAGTCGAGCGCGCCGAACTGATCATGGCTGAATTTCGATCGTTCGAAGCGGAGGTGTTTATTCCAGCACCGCCCTCCACCGTTTTTGCGTTTCACCAATCGCCGTTCAACATCCCCAAAATCAGCGGTTCATTTCCACATTTGGAAGTGCAACGCGCGGAACCGGTAGCGGTTGAAGGTGGCACGTTCGATCTCCTGATTGATTTCGGTCTTTTTTCGCTGCAATGGCAAGGGCGCTGGATTGAGGTCCGGCAAGATACGCTCTTAGCCGATACGGCAGATCGCTCGCCATTCGAATATTTCCGCCATGAACATTACTTCATGGATGTCGATGGCGGAACGCAGATGATCGATCGTCTACAATTTTCCTTGGGGCGCTCATTACTTGATCGTGGAATGGAAATGGCTGCTGTGACGGCGTTGCTGCCCGCGGCCTTTCGCGAACGCCAAAGGCGGACGTTGCAATGGTTCAAACAGAACACGCCGACCCGTTGACGCACTGCCTTGGAGATTTCAATACCGGTAAACGTCGGGTAAATGAAAAGCGGATTCCAATACGCGAATAGTGGTCCGCTCCTTCTCCGCCAATACCTCGACAATGTCGAAACGGAAGGTCAAATCCGGCCGGTCCAACAGGCGTAACCAGGCAAATGCCCCGCGAATAATCAGCCGTTGCTTGTCCTGATTCACCGCGTGGGATGGCCGTCCAAACGCTTCCGTCCGACGCGCTTTCACTTCCACAAACGAGAGCGTCTCACGGTCACGACAAATCAGGTCGACTTCCCCACCCGCTTCGGCTCGGAAATTGCGATATAGAACCTTCCACCCCCGCCTGCGCAGGGCTTTGGCTGCTTGCTCCTCGCCCCAGCGACCAAAAGCCCGATGATCATCGGGCGGCTCTTTGGCATTCGCCGCGCGCCAATCGTGCCACCGCTCTTCGAGATTGCCGATAAACGTCTTGATCCGCATGGAAAGAAAATTGACCGGCAATCCCTTGAGCAATCGCCTATTTATTTACCGCAATTTACGGGTATTACTGCGCCTGATCCGCCCAGTTCTGGAGTTGGGAAAGATAAGCCCCGGGAATTTCGTTTTCATAAACGGCCACGAATCCATCGCGACCTGGGCAGATCATGAAAAGTGTTTTTCCATCTTTGCCACCAAAACCGACGTTATGCACCCGGCTGTAAGGCGCCTCGATGGTTTTAATCAATGACCCGTCAGGCGCCACCACATGCACGCCACCTGGTTGCTGCTCTTTCTTGCCATCCACTTCAACCCGAGCGCCGGCCCGTGAAATGTAAACATTGCCTTCCGCATCGCTGCGCAAGCCGTCGGTATAAGTATAACCCTCTTTAGGAAGATCTGGTTTCACACCGGTCTCCTTCAACGTGCCGTCCGCTTGGATCTCGTAAAAAGCGTTCGCGGTGTATAGCGTTTTGCCGTCCGGGGCGACATCAACCCCATTGGTCGATTTATTGGAGACTTTCTTCACCTCTTCACCCTCGAGCGTCATGGTGTAAAGGCCGCCGCCCAACAGGCTCACGTAGAGCCGTTTTCCATCGTTGGTGATCGCCACGTCATTGGGTGAGTTTTTCCAAGACGGATTCTCGATATCGAATTTATGGATCACCGTGACTTCTTTGGTGCGAGGATCGATCCGAACCACTTGGCCGCCGAGTTGATCCGCCATGTATAGATTCCAGTCCGGACCAAAACGGAGGCCGTTCCCACGGATTCCTTCCGGTAAGGTGAGGAAAACTTCGGCTTCATCCGATCCCGCAGGGATCGTGCCGATGTTGCCTTGTTTATTAATTGCCAACCCTTCGTCTTGCATGTTGCAAAAATAAAAGTTGCCAGCCAAATCAGAGACAGCGCCTTCCATTTTGGGCGTGCCGATCGGCTTAGTCAGAGGCTTAGCCTCAGGCTCAGCCGCTGAGCTGTAAGGGATGAGGGGCGATAGACAGGCGGTTCCGAGCAGGGTCAAGAGAGCGGGAATTGTTTTCACGGAGCTACTCTTAGCGGCAGCCCCCGACAAAGGGAAGTCCTACCAAAGTAGATCTAGCGAGATTCTGCAGAAGGACGCATGTTCAGCACGTTTTCCTGTATGCCGCCGTCAGTCTGGAAAGGTTCCACCCCTTTCTGAACGGTTTAAGAAATTGGAAGCCGGCCAAAGCCAGGTTTCAATTGGATTCTTAAAGTAAAGACAAGACGGTTTAAAACAGGCAACCGAACCCTCTTCGCACCTATGCCAAATCCCCTGACAATTTTTCGAACCTTAGCTGCCGCGAGCCTCGTCCTTTGCCTCCTGAGCTCCATGGCCACCGCGGGGATCGTCTATTCCAAAAGCGGCAAACCTTACGAGTATACCTCCATTGAAGATCGAGGCGCCAATGTCCAGCTGAAGGTCGATCATGGACTCATCGTAGTTCCCAAAGCGTTATTTCAACCTGAATCGTTGAAAAAGGCTCTGCAAGACGCGCCGAAAACTGCTCCCAAATCAACGCCAGCCCCTTCTCGCAACGAGCCGCCTCGGCTTCCAAAACCAAAGCCGGTGCAACAGCAAGGGGCCTTAGCCGGTGACGATCCGCTCGGGTTTCATACCGAGATCGTCCCGCTCCTCAAGCAACACTGTTACTCCTGCCACGGTGAAGAGGAACAGAAGGCTGCGGTGACTTTCGCTGAATTCACCGATGTCGAATCGTTGTTGAGCGGCATCGATCTCTGGGAACGCGCTCTCGATTCAGTCGATTTTGAGGAAATGCCACCGGATCCACATAAGACCGGTTTCACCCGTGCGGAGGCCGACAAGCTCATCACTTGGATTGAGGACAAAATCATCAATTTCAGTGCTGATGACCCCCTTTTCGTGAATAGCGGCCCGGCCTTTATCCGCCAGCTGACCCCCTACGAATACAGCCGTTCAATCAGCGGTATTCTGGACATTGAATTTGATGTGTCCTCGGTGGGCTCATTGAAGATGGAAGCCAAAGAAGGCAGTTTTCAAAATGTCGCGCTCGCGATGCACATGGAGCCAGCTCTCTACGAAACGTATCTGCTGGCTTCCGAAGAGGCGCTGAACCAATTTTTCGGCGATAAAACCGGTATTTGGGCCACGACACAGAGTTATCATGGAGGGGTGCTTCGTGAGTCAAAAGAGGCACGTGAAGCCCTGTTAGGCCCGCTCGCGGATAAAGATGCCAAACCAACAGCTGAAGAAGTCCGCGAAGTCCTCACCCCGATCATGCGGCTTGCTTACCGGCGCCCGATTGAACCTTCGGAGGTCACTCCCTACCTCGCACTCTACGGTCAAATGGTGCAGGACGGCGCCAATAACCTTGAAGCGCTGCAGGTCGTGATGCGCCCGATTTTTGCCTCCCCGAATTTCCTGCTGCGGATTGAGCGGGACCAGGCACCTCCAGGAAGCGACGAGATGTATCGCATCAACGATCTTGAACTGGCCACCCGGCTCTCCTATTTCCTCTGGGCTTCCGGGCCTGACAAAGAATTGCTCGATTTAGCCGAACAAAACGACCTGTCGAATCCGGAAGTTCTGGCGAAGCAAGTTGAACGGATGCTGCTTGATGATCGGGCCGCCGCGATGACCGATCATTTCGGCAAACAATGGCTGCAATGGGATCACTTCAAAGAAGCGTTGCCGGACCGGCAGAGTTATCCGGAATTCGATAATGACCTCAAGAAAGCGATGGAATCGGAGGTGATTGCGTTCCTGAATCATCTGCGCCAAGAAAATGCCAGTATTCTCGATCTGATTGACAGCGATTACACCTTCGCCAACAAGAAATTAGCGAAGTTTTATGGTCTGAAAGCGAATGCGGGTAAAGATTTCGAAAAAGTGGCGCTCCACCCGAATGACAACCGTGGTGGCCTCTTGGGTATGGCAGCCATTCTGACTATGACTTCGCACACCGATCGGACAAAACCTTCGCTTCGCGGTAAATGGGTGTTGGATGTCCTTTTCGGAACGCCGCCTCCGCCACCACCACCCAACGTCGGCACCATCGACGATGGCGGGGGCGACGAGGAAGCCGCGACGTTCCGCGAAAAGCTTGAAGCGCACTCCAACGATCCGGCTTGCGCTGGGTGTCATAAGAAAATCGACCCTATCGGATTCGCGCTTGATCAATACAACGGCATCGGAGAATGGCGTAAAACCAATGCCGGCGTGCCGCTGAACACCACAGGCGAGCTGCCGACCGGCGAAAAACTGACCGGCGTCCAGGATCTCAAACAAGTCATCCTCTCCCGGAAGCAACAGTTCGCCAAAAACTTTACGTCGAAACTGCTCAGCTACGCCTTAGGCCGTGAACTCGCCTTTTATGACCGGCCAGTCGTCGATGAAATCGTGCAACAAGCTGCCGCCGACAATTATCGCTTTGGTACGATCGTATGGGGCATTGTGAACAGTCGACCCTTTATTTACCGCAAGAATCTTGATAGTTTATTAGGAGAATCAGAGCGGCAGGCGAGCAATTAATCGTCAGCCAGCCTCGAACCCACAAGGAAACCACCATGAATACCGAAATGAGAAAACAACGAGCTCTGCAACTTTCCCGCAGAAATTTCCTCCGCGGCACCGGTGCCGTGATGGCCTTGCCGTTCCTGGAATCCCTTTCCCCCTTTGGCGCCTCAGCCGCTGCCAAAGGTGCTCGCCCACCGCTTCGTATGGGGATCTTCAGCACCGGCGGTGCTGGAGGTACCGTCCACGAATCCTGGATTCCTTCTTACACCGGTCAATTAAAGGAACTGCCTTCCATCATGCGTTCGCTCGAGCCGTTCCGCGAAGATATCCTTGTCCTGTCCGGCCTAAGTCATAACGGCAAATATGATGATCTCAACGGTCACGAAAGCTCCCGTTATCTCCATCTCACCGGTGCGCCGTATGCTGCGAACAAAAACGGCCTGATCGTCAACTCCATTTCAGTCGATCAACGAGCCGCGCAATTGACCGAAGCCTCCTCCATTTTCCCCTCCATTGAAATGGGGAAAGGCTATTCCTTCCGCGATGGCGGCACGCCTGTGCCCGTCGAGAAAGATCCGTATTTGATCTATCAACGGATGTTCAAAGGCCGTCAACCCGTGGTCCCCAACTGGGAACAACGTGCCCAGCTCGCTGGCAAAATCGATCCACGGCAAGTGGTCGAAAATCGCAGCGCTGAGCGGAGCGTCGTCGACATCATCTTGGGCGAAGCCAAAAATCTCAATAAACGTCTCGGCCGGGCTGACCAAAAGAAAATGGACGAATTTCTCTATTCCGTTCGCTCGTTGGAACGCCGGATCGAAGCCCTGGAAGAACGCATGGCCATCGAAGCGATGGATGCGAGCAATCCAGGGCCTTCGGAACTCAACAAACCCGACCACCTGCCCGGGCCGAAGGAATTCGAAGAATGGTATTCCCGCGTCGGCAACGATCCAGAAGTGAATGCCGAATATATCGATACCCTCTCTGATCTGATGGTCCTCGCCTTCCAGACCGATACCACCCGCGTGGCCACCATGAGCACCGGAGGCGGTCAATGGCCAGGCGTCGTCACGGTCGGGAACGAACTTTACGGTCATACCCTTCAACACAACGGGAATGGCAGTGGCCCCGACCCGGTGGCTCGTGAAGGATTGCGCCAGATCCATGCGTGGGAAACCGCTCTCTTCGCCAAAACGATCGAGAAAATGAAGCGGATCGACGAAGGCGGTTCCACCCTCTTCGACAATTCGATCTTGCTCTACACCTCTTACATGGCTCATGGCGGGCACAGTAAAAAAGATTACCCTGTCGTTCTGACTGGCGGCGCTCAAGGCACCCTCAAAACCGGTCGTCACATTGCTTACGCCAAAGATACGCCCGTCTCGAATCTTTACGTCGAAATGCTCGAGCGGATGGGCGATACCAAAGGTGAATTTGGCGAAAGCGCCACTTCGCCGAAGGCCCAATACAACGGTCGGCTTCCCGACCTTGTCTGAGTCATGGCTGTTACCGGTAAATTCTTCCTCGGTGGCGATGGCGCGTTTCGCGCCTTCACCACTGATGGAGTAAATCTTGAACAGGAAGTTCTCAAAAAAGATTCAGCGGAACGCGCGGTTCAAGCCGTTTACGGTAAAGGCATTCTTCTCGGCCTTTATGGTCAAGGCCGCGATAAACGGAATTTTTATCGCACCACCGATGGCAGCGAATGGGGTCAAGAACAAGCCGAGTTCGACAATTGGGTCCAATCGATTGCATTTTACGACGGCAAATTCCTCGCTTGCACCGGCAAAGTAATCAACCAGGGTCACAAGCCTGCTTTAGTCCATTCCTCCGACGGAAAAAAATGGTCGAAACCCAAAAGAACCCCAGCCAAGAGCGTTTTCCGGCAATACGCGGCCGGGAATGGCAAATTGGTGGCCATCGGTGATTCTGGTGAAGTTTCAGTTTCTAAAGACGGTATCCAATGGGAATTGGCCCCGGATCCAGATCCCAAAAATACGTTGCTCTCAATTGCATTTGCTAACGGCGTCTTCGTCGGGGGCGGCATGCATGGGTTGCGCCTTCGTAGCGAAGATGGGCTGACTTGGACCAACCGGGTCGAGGGAAACGAGGGGGAGCACATCAATAACATGCTCGTCGCTGGCGACCGATTTTACGCCATTGGATTAGGGGGCACCTACGTCTCTCCCGACGGGGTGAAATGGGAATACCGCCGTAACGAGAACGCACCGCTACAAGCTGATGTCGGTAACAACATGTTTCTTGGCGTTCACTGGCGCGGTCGCATTCTGCAGTCACGCGACGCGATCACGTGGAAAGAGATCGCCAGACTCCCGCACCACGTGGCCGTGGTGAAGTTCGTCTCCTGAATCGGTCCGATATCGAAGAGGTAAACGCGGTCCAGAGCTTCGGGTAATACCAACCTGGCTCTGTCCAATCTGATCAGCTCTTCCACGATTTACCCGCACCGAGGTTCAATCTGGCCCCGGGTCTGATTAAAGGTGGCTGCGCGTCATCGCAGAAGGATCAGAGGGATTCGAGTGGGACTGCCGGTATCGGACCCAGAAACACGTTCCTCCTACGCCCCGCGACCTCCTTCTCACCAACCGGCGGGGCATCCTCCTACGTCCCGCGAACCTTC
>JGI12210J13797_10933600_pt1 | contig 18807 bp, 20 predicted proteins | sample ElkSlonscriptome_3_FD_13797 | JGI IMG/M metagenome (IMG submission 13797)
CGCCGCTGCAGTGACCCGAGACAGAGGTGAGATCGAAAGCGTTTTATTTGCCATGGTTGATTTACTCCTTACCTGTTGACGCCCCTCATGCAATACCTTCGGTTCCGAGGCGGAAGCCTACTTCATTTCCCTGACATACATCAGCCGTAAATCATAAAGGATATGTTTGAGCATGTCCTCTTCTTCTTTGGTCAGGTTCCCCCGGGTTTTTTGTTCAAGCATGCCCAGAATGTCGATGGTCTGCTTGGCCGCGGCGTTGTTTTTGGATTTCCGGCCGGTCGACGGATCTTCCAGAAGCCCCAGGTGAACCAGGGCCGAGGAATTGAGCGAGAAGATGAACATGGAAAAGTCCATCTTGGGAAGCTGGGGACCGCTATCCTGCCGTTTGGCGGAGTCGTAATCCCGGGCCACCTCCTCGGCGCTTTTGCCTGTGTGAAGATCTCCCTTGGTATCTTTCTCTTCTGTCATGTCCTTTCCTCCCTAATGAGGCTTCAATGTAAATTGTTTCCGAAATTTCCCGCCCGCACCGGCTCCCGATGCCGTGGAGTAGGCCGTACCGGAATTCAATTCTACAATTCGGTTCTATAGTTCCAGGGGAATCACCGAGTTGACCAGGGGGAGGGCGCGAAGCTGTTCCACCACATTCAGGGGGATGGGGGTGTCGGTGCGCAGAAAAATGATATTGCGATCCCCTTCCTCCTCCTGGCCGACCTGCATTCGGCCGATGTTGATCTTGTTTTCTCCCAGGGTGGTGCCGATGCTGCCGATGGCGCCGGGAACGTCCTTGTTGTGGATGATCGCCGAATGGCCGTGGGGAATCATCTCCAGTCTGAAGTTATTGATCTTGACGATTCGGGGATCATTTTTGCCGAACACCGTCCCGTCCAGAGAGGTGCTTTTTCCCGGAGTTTTGGCCCGGACCCGAATCAGGTTGATATAATTCTCGGCATCCGCCTGCCGGGTCTCCGACACCTTGATTCCGCGCTCTTTGGCGATAATCGGGGCGTTCACCGAGTTGACCATGTCGCTGATCATAGGGGTCAGCAATCCTTTTAAAATCGCCGTAGAAATGGGGGAAAGATCCAGCCCCTGAAAATCGCCCATATACTCGATGCCCACCTCTTCCACCGGGCCATTGGAGAGTTGAGCCATGAGGCAGCCCAGACGGTCTCCCAGGGAGAGATAGGGCCTCAGTTTTTCAAGCAATTCTCCGGTCACCGAGGGGGTGTTCACCGAATTCATCACCGTTCCGGTGGTCAGATAGGCGATGATCTGCTCGGCCACCGCGATGGCTACATTGGCCTGGGCTTCCTGGGTGGAGGCCCCCAGATGGGGGGTGCAGATGAAGTTGTCGAGTTCAAACAGCGGAGATGCTTCCGGCGGCTCGGTTTCAAAGACATCCAGAGCCGCGCCGGCCACCTTGCCCGATTTCATTGCATCGTAAAGATCCGCTTCGTTGACGATGCCGCCCCGGGCGCAGTTGATGAACCGGACCCCGTCTTTCATGCGGTCGAACACCGATTTGCTGACGAACCCCTGGGTTTCCTTAAGTTTGGGCACATGCACGGTGATGTAATCGGCTCTTTTGAGCAGATCATCGAGTGACACGCTTTCAAACCCGGCTTTTTCGATCTGTTCGGAGGTGACATGGGGATCATGGATGATGACCTGCATTCGGAGCCCCTTGGCCCGGTCCGCGACAATGGAACCGATTTTGCCGAAACCGATGACCCCGAGGGTTTTATTGAAGATTTCCTGGCCCTGAAGTTTTTTCTTTTCCCATCGCCCGGATTTGAGGGTGGCGGTTCCCTGGGGAATGTTACGGGTCAACGCCAGCATCATGGCCACCGCATGCTCGGCGGTGGTGATCACATTTCCGGTGGGGGTGTTCATCACCACCACACCCCGTTTGCTGGCGGCGGGGATATCCACATTGTCAAGGCCGATGCCGGCCCGGCCGACCACCTTCAGGTTGGAAGCCGCCTCCAGCAGGTCTTCGGTGACCTTGGTGGCGCTGCGGATCACCAGCGCGTCATAAGGACCGATGATCGATTTGAGTTCATCCGGGGAGAGCCCGGTTTTGACATCCACTTCGATTCCTTCCGCTTCCTTAAACATCCGAATTCCGACTTCGCCCAGATTGTCACTCACCAGAACCTTCATTGTACCGTCTCCTCAGAATCAAACACACAAAAATAGGCCGCTTTTTCAGACAACCCCGTTCACCGATAAAAAAATTTTTCTAAACATATTTACGGAACCGCTGTTGTCAAGAATCAGGCGGTTTAATTTCCCCGGGCGACGAAATCTCCGCTTCGTGCCAGGATCAGCTTGATTTATAAAGGGCAGCGGGTATAGTACCGGAGACCGGTGAAACCTTTTTTACGTTTACTATTTTGAAGATCGGACGGAGGAAAACAGATGATGACAATGGAACCCGGCAAGACCCGGATCGGATGGATCGGCACGGGGGTCATGGGCCGCTGGATGTGCCGGCATTTGATGGATCGCGGATTTTCCGCCACCGTCTGCAACCGAACCCGGGACAAGGCCCGGCCGCTTCTGGATGCGGGGGCCGAATGGGCGAGTTCACCCAAGGCGGTCGCTTCGGCCTCGGATGTGATTTTTACGATGGTCGGATTTCCGGAGGATGTTCAGGAGGTCTATTTCGGAGACCGGGGCGTTCTGGCGGGCGCCGCGCCCGGAAGTATTCTGGTGGACATGACCACCACCCGGCCCAGCCTGGCCCGGGAGATCGATCAGGCCGCCGTTCAGCAGGACGTCCATGCGGTGGATGCCCCGGTCTCCGGCGGAGATGTGGGGGCGCGGGAGGCCACACTCTCCATCATGGCGGGGGGGGGCGCTTCGGCGGTGGATGCGGTTATGCCGCTGTTCGAGATCATGGGCAAAAAGATCGTCCACCAGGGGGATGCGGGCAGCGGACAGCATACCAAGATGTGCAATCAGATCGTCATCGCCGGCACCATGATCGGGGTCTGTGAGTCGCTGCTTTACGGGTACCGGGCCGGATTGGACCTGGAGGTGATGCTCTCTTCCATCTCGGGCGGGGCCGCGGCCTGCTGGAGCCTTGACAATCTGGCCCCCCGGGTGCTGAGGCGGGAATTCGACTCCGGGTTTTTCGTGGAGCACTTTATAAAGGATATGGGGATCGCGCTTCGGGAGGCCCGGCAGATGGGGATCGTTCTGCCCGGCCTGGCGTTGGTTCATCAGATGTATCTTTCGGTGGCGGCCAACGGCGGGCAGCGCCTGGGCACCCAGGCGCTGATGCGGACTTTGGAACAGATGAGCAATGTTCACCCGGATTCAGAATAGGAGTTTTTCCGGCGGCCGTCGTTCGGGGACGTATTCATGGGGGATTTTCCCCTCATTCCATTCTTTGGATACGTAAAGGCTGCAATAGCAGCTCCCGTATTCCTCGACGTCGGGGGCCCGGTACACGCAGGGACAAATAATGTCTTTGTCGTGGTCCCGGTCCCCGGCGGCCAGCCGGCAGGGGCAGACCATGTAGCCGTAGCGCTCTTTGTTGGTGATCAACCCCTCCAGCAGTTCGAGGGTTTTCTCCTTATCTTTGTTGAAGAAGTATCCCTTGGCTTCCTGGATCTTCTTCAGTTGTTCATACAGTTTTTCAGCGTCCATATCAGAGTCCCAGCGCCTCCTTGATTTCGTCTTCCTTATATCCGACAATCACCTTTTCCCCGATGATGATGGTGGGGAAGGAGCATCTCGGGTTGAATTTTTTGACATCCTCGATGATGGCCTTGCGTTCGTCTCCGTCCAATAGGTCCACATCGATGACATGATATCGGATCGTACATTCGTCCAGAAGCTGCTTGGTCGCTTTGCAATGGCTGCATGTGCTCAGCCCGTACAACTGGACATCGGCATCCTTGTCGGTTTTGGCCCCCGCGTTGGTATTTTCCTTTTCGTCAGACATACCCGTCCGTCCTTTCCTCTCTTCTTTGGCATTTCCGATTGAAGACTTATACGGGGTTAGTTTAAACCCATTTTGGACAGATATGCAAGGGTATTCGGGGCATTCCGCCGAGAATACGGGTTTTTACCCAGCGCCTTCAAATCCACCGCGGTATCGATATCCTTCCAGGTCGGCAGCAGATGGCAACTGCGGCCGAGGGTTTCCAAAATCCTTCGGGTTTGTTCCAGAACCGAGGGGGTGCTCCAGGGAATCCCTTTGAATACCTCCGGGATGAACGAGTCGGATCGAAAGCCGATCAGATAGTATCCCCCGTCGTCGGCCGGCCCGAGTACGACCGGATGATCCGTCAGGCTGGAAAAAGCCTTGTGAACAAACCCCGGCGGTAGATCCGGAATATCGGTTCCGATCAGCACCGCCCGGTCGAATCCCCGGGAAAAACAATTTCGAAAGGCATCGGCCATTCGTTTCCCCAGGTCGCCGGTATGCTGAGGCATCAGCGGATGCCGATTTCCGAGCCAGCGGCGAATCGCCTTCGAATCATCCGGCGGATCATGGCAGAGGATAATGGGGTAGCCGGCATTTTCCAGGGTGGAGAGAATGTCCGACACAAAGCATCGGTAAAGGTCGAGCACGGCACGGGGATTCAGGTCTTTGGAGAGCCGGGTTTTCACCCGGCCTGTTTCAGGGGCTTTCAGGAAGAGAAGCACGCATGGGTTTTCCATTCAAATAATCCTTCCTACCCCATCCGGATTCGGCAGGGTGTGTATATAGTTGTAGGCGTCTTCCTCTGCGGTGCCCGGCGAGAATCCCCTTCCAAGATTCACCCCACTGCCATCATATTCACTAAAAGTAGGATAGGGAAGGGAAGGCTTCAAACCGACTTCCGCAGGGACAAGAATATAAAAGGAAGGGCAAATTACATCTTTGTGTTCTTGCCTCTTCTCCACGGGTAAGTTTAAATTAAGGAAAAAAATAAAATTACCTGAAATATAGATTTCTTAAACGTATAAAAGCCGGAATTTAATTTTTCTATCTTGACAGGCGGAGAAAAATTTTATAACTCCCTCTGCTGATTTTTAAAAAATGCTTGAACAAGCCGTGCGCATCCGCGTCGGCTTTCCGAAGAAATTTTCAAGGAGAACTTATGGCACTTTTTTTCAAAGGCTCGGCCGGCGGCGGCACTTTCCCCCGCGGGGTCCATCCCCCTGAATGGAAGACCTATTCCGAGGACGCGGCCATCGAGGTGGTTCCGCCGCCCCGGAAGGTCATGCTTCCGCTGCTTCAGAATGTCGGCGCTCCCAGCAAGCCGATCGTCAAGCCCAAGGCCATGGTCGCCTTCGGGGAAAAGGTCGCCGACGGGGGCGCATTCGTGTCCGCGCCGCTTCATGCCCCCATCGCCGGAAAGGTGTTGAAGACCGGCGTCACCACCCTGGCCAACGGCCGCCATGTCAGCGCCATTCCCATCAAGGCGGATGGGGATCAGCTTTCCGGGCAAGCCCTGTATGATGAAATCCTGGGGGGAGAATGGCCCAAGGACGGTTTTGAAAAATTCGATATCCAGGAGATCGTCGACGCCATTCAGGGGGCCGGCATCGTCGGGCTCGGCGGAGCCGCTTTTCCCACCCATGTGAAGTATGTCCCCAATGAGAAAAAGCCGATCCATACGGTCCTGATCAACGGATGCGAATGCGAACCCTATCTCACCTCCGATTACCGCCTCATGCTGGAGGCCCCCGAAGCCATCGTCAGCGGCGCATTGGTCGCCGGACGGGTCACCGGGGCCAAGGAGATCTTCATCGGCATCGAAGACAATAAACCCAAGGCGGTCGAAGCCCTGCGGAAGGCGGCGGCCGGCACCTCCATTCAGGTGGCCGTGCTCAAGACCAAGTATCCCCAGGGCAGCGAAAAACAGCTGATTCTGGCCCTGACCGGCAAAAAGGTGCCGGTGGGCGGTCTTCCGCTCGATGTCGGCATCGCGGTGAGCAACGTGGGCACCGCCACCGCTATGGCCCGGGCCGTGCTTCGGGGGAAACCCCTGACCCATCGGGTGGTGACGGTGACCGGCGGCGGCATCACAAATCCCAAGAATCTGCTGGCCCCGATCGGCATTCCGCTGGGGGAACTGATCGATTTCTGCGGCGGCCTTACCGATGACGCGGCCCGAATGATCTCCGGCGGTCCCATGATGGGCTTTTCCTTTACCGACCTTAATTCTCCGGTCACCAAGGGAACCAGCGGGGTCACCATCCTCACGGCGGCGGAGGTCAAAAAGGCCGAGGAGACCACCTGTGTTCGATGCGGCCGATGCGTGGACGTCTGCCCCATGAACCTGGTGCCGACCAAACTGGCCCTGGCCTCCCGGCATAAGGATATTGAGCTGGCCAAACGGTACAACATCATGGCCTGTTTCGAGTGCGGCTCCTGTGCGTATATCTGTCCGGCCTCCATTCCGCTGGTTCAGCTGGTTCGAACCGGCAAGGCGGTGGTGATCGCGGACAGTAAAAAATAATTTCAATCCCTGTAAAGACGAGGGATGAAACGGTGAGCCCTCGATAGGACGATTTTTATGGCGGAAAAGACACAACAATCTGAATCGGCTCCGGAGAAAGCGGCACCCGTGCTTCATGTGGCGCCGTCGCCCCATCTGTCCAGCACCGACCTGACCACCCGTCGCATGATGATCGATGTTTTGATCGCACTGGCCCCGGTGGTCGCAATGGCGCTGTATGTCTTCCAGATGTATGCGGTCAAGCAGCTCCTGATCTGCGTGGGCAGCTGTCTGGCGGCGGAAGCCCTCTTCACCCGCATGCGGGGGCGCGACCTCACCCTGAACGACTATTCGGTCTCGGTGACCGGGGTCATCCTGGCGCTGTCTCTTCCCGGTACCGCACCCTGGTATGTGGGTTTCATCGCTTCTTTTGCGGCGGTGGGCATCGGAAAGACCCTGTTCGGCGGGCTGGGGATGAACATCTTCAATCCGGCCATGGTGGGCCGGGCCTTTGTCATGATCGCCTTCGCCACCGCCCTGGGGGCCTCGGGATATCATGACCCCGCCGCTGCGGTGGATGCGGTCACCCAGGCCACCCCCATGGATGTTTACAAACAGAGCGGCGTGGTCGCGCCGCTGTGGGACCTCTTTTTCGGATTCACCAACGGCTCCCTCGGAGAGACCAGCGCCCTGGCCTGCATTATCGGCGGCATCTATCTCTGCTTCCGCCGGACCGCCTCCTGGGAGATTCCGGTGGGGGTGATCGGTGCGGTGGCGGTACTGGCCGGCATCGGCAACCTGATGAACCCGGGGTCCGATTGGACGGTGCTGCACCACCTGGCCGGCGGATCGCTTCTGTTCGGGGCGTTTTTCATCGCCACCGATCCGGTCTCCAGCCCGCTGACGCCCAGGGGTAAACTGATCTTCGGCGCAGGCGTCGGGGCACTGATCATGCTGCTTCGGGCCTACAGCGGATACCCCGAAGGGGTTATGTTCGCGGTGCTGCTGATGAATTCCGTTACTCCTCTTATTAATCGCTGGACCATTCCCCGGCCCTTAGGCGCCGTTACCGCATAACAGGATACCGATTATGAAACCGATACAGCCCATGGAACCCATGCCGCCCAGCATGATGGCGCGGCTGAAGGACAATAAAATCATACAGGCCTGGCTGGTCCTGATTCTGGCCATCTGCTTCGGCTCGTCTCTGGCCGGCATTCAGCTGACCCTGGGGCCTCGAATCGAAGAGAACAAGATCAACGAAACCCGGGAAAAGGTGCCGGAACTGATCCTGGGTGCGGCCCGGGCTCAACAGCTGGCCGAAACTGAAAAAGCCCTGGAGATTCAACCGACCTCGGTGGCGGTGACCAAAAACGGGCGTCAGACCGCCTACTCGGTTTTGGAAGCCCGGGACCCTGAAAAGGGCCGGCTCGGCTGGGTCGTCAAAGCCGGCGGCCAGGGATATGCGGACAAGATCGAACTCCTGCTGGGGCTCGATCCGTCCGCGGAAGAAATCTCCGGTATCTTTGTTCTGGAGCAGAAGGAGACCCCCGGCCTCGGCAACAAGATCACCGAGGAGGACTGGCGCGGCCAGTTCATCGGCAAGGACACCGACCGGCCCCTCGAAGTGGTCAAAGACCGGGTGGATGAAGAGAACGAAATCAGCGCCATCACCGGGGCCACCATCTCGTCCAGGGCCGTCGCCACCATCGTCAACACCGCGGTCGCCGACCTCAAGGGAAAGCTCGCCGCTCAATAGCCGGAGGATACAACCATGTCCGATCAACCGACTGCCGCTGAACGATTCATCCAGGGGATCCTGCCGGAAAACCCGGTCTATCGCCAGCTCCTGGGGCTCTGCCCGACCCTGGCGGTGACCAACGGCATGCAGGCCGCCATCACCATGTCCGGGGCGGTTCTATTCGTGCTGTTCTGCGCCAACGTCATCGTCAGCCTGATTCGAAACCTGCTCAAACCGCATCTGCGGATCGTCATCTTCACCCTCACCATCGCCACCTTCGTCACCATCGCGGATCGGTTTCTGGCCGCTTACGTCTATCAAATGAGCAAGGTGCTGGGTCCTTACATTCCCTTGATCATCGTCAACTGCCTCATTATTTGCCGGTGCGAGGTCTGCTCCTCGAAACAGAACGTGGTCGCCGCCGGCGCCGATGCGATCGGCCAGTCCATCGGCTTCGCCCTGGCCCTTTCCTCCATTGCGGCGGTTCGGGAAATTCTCGGCACCGGTCATTTCTTCGGCATTCGAGTGCTGCCCGAGGTCTGGCCCGACTGGGTCGTCATGGTGCTTCCGCCGGGGGCGTTTCTCACTTTCGGGCTCCTGCTGGGTCTGCTCAACTGGTACGGCACATTTCGCGCTGAAAAAGCGGAGAGGGGGTAAGAACCGATGGTCTATTTGGTGGATATTCTGCTGATCGGGATCGGCGCCGCGCTGATCAACAACTTCGTTCTCTACTATTTTGTGGGCATCTGCCCCTTCATCGGCGTCTCCCGCCGCATCGACACCGCCTTCGGTATGGGGTGCGCGGTGATTTTCGTCATCACCATCGCGGCCACTATCAGCTGGGCGATTACGACCTTCATCCTGATGCCCGGCGCACCGCTGACCACCTGGGCGGCGGGGCTGTTTGTGTCCAAGGAGGCGGCGGCGCGGATTGACCTGACGGTTTTAAGTTATATCGTTTATATTTTCGCCATCTCCTCTTCGGTTCAGTTTGTAGAGATGTATGTGCGGAAATTCTTTCCGCCTCTGTACAAGGCATTGGGGGTTTTTCTTCCGTTGATCACCACCAACTGTGCCATTCTTTTCGCCTGTCTGGTGATCATGTCCAAAATCGTGGGCGTGGACAATCCCCAAGACGCCTGGGACCTGGGCCGGGCCCTCACCCTGGCCGTGGGCGGCGGCATCGGTTTCACCATCGCCATCGTGATCATGGCCGGGATTCGGGAAGAGCTGGACCTCTGCGATGTGCCCAAGCCCTTCCAGGGGGCGGCCATCACCCTGATTGTGGCCGGCATTCTGGCCTTGGGATTTATGGGGTTCACCGGGGTGGACACCGGCCTGAGAAACGCCCTGATGCCCGAGCAGACCATCGCTTCGGCGCCGGCGGTTTCTCCCGAAGAGATGAAGTAAGCGTTTAATCATTTTTAGAATGAGAGGGTATATATGAATCTGGTAACCATCGGACTGTCCGCCTCCACCCTGCTGGGAATGGCGGTGGTGATCTGCTATATTTTGGGATGGGCCAACAAGGCCTTTCACGTGGAGGTCGATCCCCGCATCGACGCCATCAATGAATGCCTTCCCGGGGCCAACTGCGGCGGCTGCGGCTATATCGGCTGCGGCGAGTATGCCGAATCGGTGGTGGTGGACGGGGCCCCGCCCGACAAATGCCCGGTGGGCGGTACCGCCTGTGCCACAGCCGTGGCCGAAATCATGGGCGTCGAGGTGGGGGAGAGCCTGCCCCAACGGCCCATCGTCCACTGCGGAGCCCACTACCATGAGCGCAAGGGGCTCAGCGAGTACCGGGGCGAGAGAACCTGCCGGGCCGCCAACCTGGTGGCCGGGATTCAGGGATGCACCTACGGCTGTATCGGTTTCGGCGACTGCGCCCGGGCCTGCAAATACGACGCCATTCACGTCATCAACGGCCTGGCGACCGTGGATTATGAAAAATGCATCGGGTGCGGGGCCTGCGGGCAGGTCTGCCCCCGAAACATTATCACCATCAATCCGTTCAAGGCCTCCAAGATCCTCGCCGTGACCTGCTCCAACAAAGACAGCGGAAAGGACGTGATGGCGGTCTGCGAGGTCGGCTGTATCGGCTGTAAAGCCTGCTCCCGAATTTCTTCGGATCTCTTCCAGATGGATGAGGGGCTTTCGACCATTAATTATGAAAAATACAGCAAGGAATGCTCGCTGGATATCATGAAAGCTTGCGAAAAATGCCCCAAAGACCGCCTGACCTTCGTGGGCAAACCCACCCAAAAAGAGATCGAAGCCACAGAGCATGTGGATCTCCCCGACGTAGTGGAGCCCGACTTCAAAACCACCATCGACGATACCGAATGGTGGGGATAACCGATGATGTAACACCGCCTCCTTTCGGTTTCTCGCCGCTCTATTTCATACCCCGTCAGCCTCTTTGGGCTTTCGGGGTATTCTTTTATGGCAGGGTAGGGGAGGGTCTCTCCGATTCCACGCACGCTCTCACTCGAGGAAATCAATGATAAAACCGATGGTTCCTGACCCCATTTCGGGGTTATATATTTAAAGAAAGCGATAAAAATTGAGAGGAGCAGCTTTCCGATTTCTCGGGAAAAGCGCCTATCGGGTGGATGGAAAAAACCGAAATCGAGTCTGCAGCGGAAGAGGCAGGAGAGAATGAGGAACAGACCGGTTTTCGAATGCCGGCCCGTTCCTCTCAATGAGACTATTCGTTGTGGGAGAACAATCCGGCTTTGAAATATTCCCGATTCAGCCGGGCGATGTTGATGATGGAGATTCCCTTGGGGCACTCGGCCTCGCATTCCCGCTCGTTGGAGCAGTTGCCGAAGCCGCAGGCGTCCATGGTTCGGACCATGCTCAGGGCGCGTTTGGCCGCCTCCAGCTTGCCCTGGGGCAGCAGGGCCAGGTGGGAAACGTTGGCGCTGACAAACAACATGGCCGAGGCGTTGGGACAGGCCGCCACACAGGCCCCGCACCCGATGCACTGGGCCGCATCCATGGACCGTTCGGCGATCTCGCCGGAGATGGGGATGGCGTTGGCGTCCGGGGCCCCGCCGGCGTTTACCGAAATGAATCCGCCGGACTGAATCACCTTGTCCAGGGCGCCCCGGTCGACCATCAGGTCTTTCAAGACCTTGAAGGCGCGTGCCCGAAAGGGTTCGATGGCGATGGTGTCGCCGTCTTTGAAGTGGCGCATGTGAAGCTGGCACAGGGTGGTCTTTTTTTCCCGGCCGTGGGGCCGGCCGTTGACCACGGAACCGCATTGACCGCAGATTCCTTCCCGACAATCGCTGTCGAAGGCGATGGGCTCCTTGCCCTCCAGGGTCAGTTTTTCATTGAGCACATCCAGCATCTCCAGAAAAGACATGTCCATGGAGATGTCATTGACCTCATAGGTTTCAAACCGGCCCTTGTCCTGTTGCCCGTTCTGACGCCAAACTTTGAGTGTCAAGTTGATATTCTGTGTCACTTGTAGCTCCTTTGTGTCAGTTTCACGTTCTCGAATTCCAGATCTTCCTTGTGCAGGACCGGCTCCTCGGCCACCCCTTTCGATTCCCAGGCCGCGACGTAGCTGTAGTTTTCGTCGTCCCGCTGGGCTTCGTTCTCGTCGGTCTGGTAGGTTTCATTGAAATGGCCGCCGCAGGATTCCTGCCGATTCAGAGCGTCGATGATCATGAGTTCGCCGAATTCGAGGAAGTCGGCCACCCGTCCGGCCCGTTCCAGGCTCTGGTTGACATCTCTGTCCCGGCCCGGCACGATCACGTTTTTCCAGAATTCCTCCCGGAGTTCCTGAATCATACCCCGGGCTTTTTCAAGGCCCTCGTTGTTTCGGGCCATGCCGCAGTATTCCCACATGATGTGGCCCAGTTCCTTATGAAAGTCATCCACCGTCCGTTTGCCGTTGATGGAGAGGAGCTTGTCGGTCATCTCCTTGACTTTGGATTCCGACTCCCGAAAGGCCGGATGGTCGGTGGAGACCTTGTCGAGGGAGTTGCCGGCCAGATACCCCCCGATGGTGTAGGGGATGATGAAGTAGCCGTCGGCCAATCCCTGCATCAGGGCGCTGGCCCCGAGGCGGTTGGCGCCGTGGTCGGAGAAATTGGCCTCGCCGAGGGCGAACAGTCCCGGCACGGTGGTCATCAGGTTGTAGTCGACCCACAGCCCGCCCATGGTGTAATGGACCGCCGGGTAGATCATCATGGGCGTTTCATAGGGATTGTCGCCGGTGATCTTTTCATACATTTCAAAGAGATTGCCGTATTTTCGCTCGATGAGGTCCCGGCCGTCCCGCCGAATGGCGTCGGCAAAATCGAGGTAGACCGCCAGGCCGGTTTCTCCCACGCCCTTGCCCATGTCGCACTGCTCCTTGGCGTTTCGGGAGGCCACATCCCGGGGGACCAGGTTCCCGAAGCTGGGATATTTCCGCTCCAGGTAATAGTCCCGATCCGATTCGGGGATATCCGAGGGGTTCCGCTTGTCGCCCGGGGTTTTGGGCACCCAGACCCGGCCGTCGTTTCGCAGGCTTTCGCTCATCAGGGTCAACTTCGACTGATAGGTGCCGTGGACCGGAATGCAGGTGGGATGAATCTGAGTGAAGCAGGGGTTGGCGAAAAAGGCGCCCTTGCGGTAGGCTCGAAACGCCGCCGTGACATTGGAATTCATGGCGTTGGTGGACAGAAAGAAAACGTTTCCATACCCCCCGGTGGCCAGAACCACCGCATCGGCTGCGTATTTTTCGATCTCTCCGGTGACCAGGTTTCGGGTCATGATACCGCGGGCCTGATCATCGACCAGAACCACGTCCAGAAGCTCCCGCCGGGGGAACATTTCCACCTTTCCGGCGCCGATCTGGCGGCAGAGGGAACGGTAGGCCCCCAGAAGGAGCTGTTGGCCCGTCTGACCCCGCGCGTAGAAGGTTCGGGAGACCTGGGCCCCGCCGAAGGACCGGTTGGCCAGCTGACCGCCGTACTCCCGGGCGAAGGGGACCCCCTGGGCCACGCACTGGTCGATGATGTTGTTGCTGATCTGGGCCAGGCGATAGACATTGGCTTCCCGGGCCCGGAAATCGCCGCCTTTGACGGTGTCGTAGAACAGCCGCCAGATGGAGTCGCCGTCGTTCTGATAGTTTTTGGCGGCGTTGATGCCGCCCTGGGCCGCGATGCTGTGGGCCCGCCGGGGGGAGTCTTGAATGCAGAAGTTTTTGACGTTGTAGCCCAGTTCGGCCAATGTGGCCGCCGCGGCGCCGCCGGCCAGGCCGGTGCCCACGACGATGATGTCGTATTTCCGTTTATTGGCGGGGTTGACGAGTTTGAGATCGAAACGGTGTTTATCCCATTTGTCCTGAATGGGTCCGCTGGGGATTTTTCCATCCAACTGCATATCTGAAACCTCCTTATGAGATGGTCGCTACGTAAAGGGGAATAAAGCCGAATCCGACGGCGATAATCAGGCTGAAGAGCAGGCTGAAGGCCATGATGGACGGCATGTATTTGGGATGGTTGACGCCGAGGGTCTGAAAGGCGCTCCAGAAGCCGTGGCTGACATGGACCGCCACGACGAAGACCGATGCGATATAGAGAAACACGTAGATCGGATCGGAAAAGGAGGCCGAGACGATATCCCAGATGTTTCGGTCGGTTTTATCCGCAAGGGTGAAATTGAAGAGATGGAAAATCACGAACGCCAGAATGATGAGACCGGTGTAGGGCATGGTGGCCGACCCTAATGTGCGTCCGCCGGCCCGTTTGTTGACCGCGTATCGGTTGGGCCGGGCGGTGTAGTTCTGGTAAAACAGGATGAGCCCCGTCAGGATGTGGACCACCGCAAAAAAGAGAAGCCCCGCTTCCATGGCCCTGACCACGGGTTCCAGGGAATGAAGATGCCCCGCGTAGGATACGAACGCATCCTTGCCCGCATAAATGGTCAGGTTTCCGATCAGGTGTCCGATCAGGAACAGGATAAAGCCGAACCCGGTGACGGCCATCATCAGCTTTTTCCCGACGGAAGACCCCAAGGTGTTGATAAACCAGTTCATCATTTCCTCCGCTGCTAAGGTTTTCAAAACACAATCTATAAAAAAAAACCGTATCGATTTTCCGAGCGAACGATCAATCGAAATTTAACCTTCTATTGTTTTCCCCCGGGTCTGTCAATATAATTTTTCAGCCACCACTCATCCCAGCCGGTCTCCATAATCGATTCCGCAAGGGCTTTTCCGGTCCGGGTCCGCAACCGATTCAGCACCGGCGGCAGCCATTTCTTGGGCGGTTGGTGGCCGATGTCTGAAAGCGCCTTGAGGTCCAGAATGAAGGCGATCTGATCGGCGTCATGGGCCAGCCGGGCTTCCAGGGTGTCGGCCGCGTTGTATTCCCGAATCAGATCGGCGATAGCCTCGCCGAAAGGCACATCTCGAACCGCATCTTGGACCGCTTTGTCCTCGTCCGGAACGACATACCTTTTCTGGACGTAATTCAGGTCTCCGGTGCGGGCCTCGGGAAGATCGTGGACCAGACACATGGCCACCAAGCGCCCGCCGTTCGCCTCGGGTTCCATCCTGGCCATGGTAAAGGCGACAAAGGTGATCATGAACGAATGTTCGGCGATCGATTCCCGGCCGGCGCCCAGGAAATGATAGCCCGAGCGGGGGATTTCCTTTAACATTCTGGCTTCGAACAAAAGGTTTGCGATTTCTTTCATGGTTTCTCCTGGTATGGTTCCGCCGATTCCCAGGTGGCGCGGGGATGGGGAAACAGGGTGCGTGTCAAGTTTCTAAGCCGTTGTATTTGTGATAAATTTAACAAAATCTTCGGATGTGTTTTCTCCATCAAATTTCTTGACACCATACCCCAGTTCGTATAGCCTATCAAATTTAAATTATTAATAATTAGAAAATGTAAAGATCGGAGCGGGGTTATGGGTCCTGAAGGGATGGACATATTCCACATCATCAGCGGCGCCAGCTTTATCGTTCAATTCGTATTGCTGCTGCTGCTTTTTTTCTCGGTGACATCATGGGCGATTATTCTGATCAAATTTTTCTATCTCAGAAAAGCCTTTAAAGAATCGGATGATTTTACGGAAATCTTCTGGGAAAGCCGAGATCTTTCCATCGCATACAAAGAAGCCAAGAACATGGAGGGCAGCCCGTTGGCCCGGGTGTTCAGCATCGGATATATGGAACTCAAAAAGCTTCGCCAAAACGGACCCGGCGCCGTTCAGGCCGGAGGCGCCAGTCTGGAGGACCGGTTCAGCGGGGTCGAGAACGTGCAGCGGTCTCTCAGACGGGCCATCAATACCGAAGTGACCCGAATGACTCAGATGGTGCCGTTTTTGGCTACCGCCGGAAACACCACCCCGTTCATCGGGCTTTTCGGGACCGTGTGGGGGATCATGGAATCTTTTCGCGGCATCGGTCTCACCGGGTCGGCCAGCCTGGCGGTGGTGGCGCCGGGTATCTCCGAAGCCCTGGTGGCCACCGCGGCCGGCCTGGCGGTGGCGATTCCGGCGGTGATCGGGTTCAACTATTTCATGCAGCGGATTCGCATCATGGAAACGGAACTGCACAGCTTTTCAGCCGATTTTCTAAACATTATCGAAAGTGATATCATTCCGTCCAAGGGGAGTCGATAATGGCCATTGAAAGCAACAGCGATCGTCTGATGTCGGACATCAATGTCACCCCGTTCGTGGATGTCATGCTGGTGTTGCTGATCATTTTCATGGTGTCCGCACCGATGATGACCCAGGGGGTGGATGTCACCCTTCCCCAGGCGGTGGCCGAGGCATTGCCGGCGGAAACCGAGCAGCTGATCATCACGGTGGATAAGGAAAACCTGGTATTTATCAATGAAATGCAGGTATCCCTTGATTCCCTGCGGGAAAAACTGATAAAAATTCTGGAGAACCGCACGGACCGGGAGGTCTATTTCCGGGCCGATCAGGGGATCTCTTACGGGACGGCCATCCGGGTGATGTCCGAAATCAAAAGCGCCGGAGTGGAGCGGCTGGGCATGGTGACCGAGCCGCTCATTGATCAGACTCCGGAGGAGGAGTTAAAAACCGAACCTTGATGAAAAACAGGACATATGAGGGGGTTTCACTGCTTCATGGATCCGAGAGAAGCACCCGCCTGTTCTTCCTGACATGCCTGTTCTCGATCTCTCTGCACGGCGTCTTCGTGGCGGTGTTCGTTTTTTTGTCCACCTATACCCCCCATCAGAATCGATTTGCACAATCCGTGATCAACGTCAATATGGTCTCCCTGCCGTCGGAAGCGGAGCCCATGGGCGGGGGGCCGCCGGCCCCGGAACCGACGCCGGTGGAGGAGCTCGCCGAATCTGCCAGCGAGGTCCCACTGGTCACCGCGGACGAATCGGAGGTGCAGGTGGTTCGGGAAGAACCGGTGCCCCCGCCCGAACCCGCGCCGCCTCCCGAGCCGGAACCGATGGAAACGGCGGCCCCGGAACCGGTGCCGCCGCCGACCCCACGGGACCGGGTGGTGATCGAAGATGCCCCCGAGCAGGCGGTTCCGCCGGAAAGGGTGGATCGGGAGACGGCGCCGCCGGAAGCGCCCATCCGCACCAAGCGGCCCCAGACCCGAAAACCCGACAAAACCGTGGCCGAGGTGGTGGAGCCCGAGGAGGTCAGAACCGAGTCGATCAAGGACGCCATCAGCCGGGTTCGGGAGAAGGTGGCCAAGGAGATCGCTCGCAAGGGCGCCCGGCAACCCCGGGTGGCCCGCCCCCAACCGACAAAGCCCGAGCCCTCCGGTAGAACCGGTTCGGTGGGGAGAGGACCCTCCGGCGGGGTGCCGGGGGCTATCGGCGACATTTATCGGGCACAGTTGACCTATCAGATCGAAAAGAACTGGGCCTTTCCGGAGCATCTGGCCGATACCCGCGGGGACCTGGTCACCGTAATCGTGGTCAACATTCTGCCCAGCGGCCATATCAAGGATGCCTGGTTCAAGGACCGGTCCGGAAACAGCTATCTGGATGATTCGGCCTACCGGGCGGTGATGAAATCGAATCCGCTTCCGCCGCTCCCCCGGGGATACAATGCCTACACCGTGGCGCTGGTGTTTACGCCCTCCGGACTGAATTAGAGCGGGATCGGCGCCGCCCGTATGTTCCATTAATCAGGAAAATCGACGGGAAGGAAATAGACCGGGAAAGAAAATTATGCGAATTCTAATTAAAATCTTGTTCTGCATGTGGATAATCGCCGGATCTTTAGCGGGAACCGCTCTGGCCCAGTACGATTACATCGATATTCGAAATCCCTCGATGCGGAAAATCCCCCTGGCCGTCCCCCCGTTTCAGGTCATACCCGAGGGAAGCGACATCGGGGCGCGGGGCGCGAAATTGATATCCCAGTATCTCGATTTTACCGCCTATTTTAAAATCATCGATCCGGGCGCTTTTCTGATCCCTCCCAATCGGCCGATTCCGGACCCTGAAAACGTCAATTTCAGCAACTGGACCCCCCTCGGCGCCGAGCTTCTGATTACCGGAAATGCGCTGGCTCAGGGGGATTTGATCGATCTGGAACTGCGGCTTTTCGATCCTTTTAAGCAGAGCCTGCTTCTGGGGAAACGGTATAAGGGATATGCTCGGGACCTCGAAAAGATCATTCGGCGGTTCTGCAGTGAGGTCATCTATCACCTTACCGGACACTGGGGAGTTTTCGACAGCAAGATCGCCTTTATCTCCAACGGGACCGGCAACAAAGAGATCTATGTGTGCGATTTCGACGGGTCCAATGTACGCCGGCTCACCACCTATGACTCCATCACCCTCAATCCGGCCTGGTCCTCCGACGGCAAATGGATGGCCTATACCTCTTATGCCAAAGGCCGGCCGGACCTCTACATTCAGAACCTGAGAGAAAACCGGGGTACCGTCGTCTCGAAAAAAGGCATCAATATCGCCCCCGCCTGGGTCCCCGACGGGACCGATCTGGCCGCGACCCTCTCGTTCTCAGGGGATCAGGAGATCTATCTGCTGAGTCGCCAGGGCCAGGTGATACGCAAACTGACCGACCGGTGGGGGATTGATACCTCCCCGACCTGGTCCCCCGACGGAAAGCGGTTCGCGTTTGTTTCCAGCCGGTCCGGCACCCCCCAGATCTACATCAAGGAAATCGATACCGGCCGGGTGGAACGGCTGACCTATCAGGGGCGTTACAATACTCAGCCCAATTGGTCCCCCAGAGGAGATCGCATCACCTATTCCGCCATGGAGCGCGGGGAGATCAACATCCATGTGATCGACGTGGAAACCCGCACCCCGGTTCGGCTGACCTATAATTCCGGTAAAAACGAATCCCCCACCTGGTCGCCGGACGGCAGCCTCATCGCCTTCAGCACCACCCGGGAAGGGGGCGGGGAATACCGGTTGTATGTCATGACCGCATACGGGACCGATCAGCGGCGGTTGCTGGATATGCCCGGAGAGCAGACCATGCCCGCCTGGTCCCCCCGAATCACCGAGTAGAAATTTAGGAGTACAGCTGTTTGGGAGAAAGGGAGAATATTAACCCATTTCGAGCGGAGAAATGATTCTTCGCCCGCATACGAAAAAACAAGAGGAGGAGAATATGAAAACCAGACTGTGGATG
>JGI12210J13797_10494581_pt1 | contig 18802 bp, 18 predicted proteins | sample ElkSlonscriptome_3_FD_13797 | JGI IMG/M metagenome (IMG submission 13797)
AAAGTATGGTGGGGAACAGATATGCAGAGCGAAATACCCAAAACATCCAAATATGTCAGTGTTGCCGAAGCTGCACGATACCTCGGTGTAGCCCGCAAGATCATCTATCAGCTGGTTGATTTCGGTGAACTGCGGACCATCCGTGAGAAAGGAAATATCATGATCGATGCCGAAAGTCTTGAGAAATGCCGAAAAGAAGGCAGAATCGCCTGATCGCAATGTTTTCCTGTGGTGCTTCATCAGCGCACTGGCGTGTGGTCGGTTCGATAATAAAGCGGCCCAAAGGGAGCTGGCGAGAAAAAGACACTTACTCACTATAGCGGCCGATGATTTCCTCGGCCATGGCCACATCTTCCCTGCAGCCGATGAAAATGGGGGCGCGCTCATCCTTGGTTTCAGGGATCCGGTCGAGAATAGGTCCGTGGCCGTCTGAGGCTGCTCCGCCGGCCTGTTCTACCAGGAAGGCCATGGGGTTGAGCTCGAAAGACAGCCGCAGCTTGCCGTTGGGCTGCCCCTGAAGATGCGGGTAGAGAAAAATTCCCGTACCTTTTATCAGCACCTGGTTTATATCCGGGACAAAGCCGCCGCTGTAACGGAGTTTGCACCCGTCGAGTTCGAGCTGGCGTACGTATTCTTCGATTGCCGGTGTGAACAGATTGCGCAGACCTCCAGGGGAGTAGAGGGTGGCCTTGGGCTTGATCTGAATATTTTCGTTGATGAGGGTGTATTCCATCAGCTGGTTCATGCCGAATTCGTGCACCCCTTCACCGGTGGAGTACATCAGAGTGGTCCGCGGTCCGTAGAGGATGTACATGGCCGCCACTTGCTTGCGGCCGGGCTGGAGCAGATTGCAGCCCTTGAAGATGGAGACGATGGTACCCACTGCCAGGTTGACGTCGACAATGGAGCTGCCATCGAGAGGATCGAAGGCCACGGAATAAAGTCCATCACAATTTTCGGACATGCAGATGATGTCGTCGGCTTCTTCTGAAAAAACATTGCCAACCACGCCTGAATGCTTCAATCTTTTGGTGACGATGCGGTCGGCGAGAACATCGAGGGCGAGCTGCTTTTCGCCGTAGAGGTTGGATGTTCCGGCAACACCGAGATCGCCCGTGCGGATGGCGTTGATGACATAATTTGAGGATTTGGCTATTTCGCAGATGAGGTGAATCAAATCAGGATCGACGCCGCGTTCACGTAGATGCCGACGCAGGTTGATTTGAAACTTTGTTGTGCCGCGTTCGCTCATTTTTGCATCCTATGCCAGGACGGTCTCGACGTCTGGTCATAAGAGATGCAGACGTTTTGCCCGTGCCGAGGCGGGAAGTGGTTTTTTTACGGGAAAATCAGGAGTGGTCTTTGTAGATGATGGTGCCCACATGTTCGCCGTTGAGAGCCCTGGTGATATTGCCCTCCACCAGGCCGTTTATGATCTGTACGCTGTCGATTACCTCGCTGTTTTCGATGATTTCAAGACAGGGCCTCTCGATAACCAGATCATCCTGATCCCTGGCCAGAAGTTCGGCAGCGCTTATTTTGGCAATGAATTCGGCCTTCGGGTTTTTCTTGGGATCTTCGCTGTAGAGTCCGTCCTCATCCTTGATAAAAAGTATGGTTTTCGACCCGATGAGATCGGCGAGTATAGTCAGACCGACGTCTGTTCGGTGTATGGGGATACGTCCGGTCTTGGGTTTGATGGCGAAATAATCATAGGGCGGCATGCCGTGCATGACCGGAATGATACCTTCGGAAAAATAGGCCGGCAGTTTCACAATATCAGAATGGGCTATTTTGACCCCGCCCCAGGGGGAAAGGAGGGTCGCGATCATCAAGGCGTTCTGCTCGGAGATCATGCTGCCGAATTTGGCAATAACGCCGGTGGGCATGCCCATTTCCAGACCGATGGTATAGATGTGGCGGCTGCGGGTGCCGCCGCCGGTGGTTATGACCATTTTATGATCGGCGCGGTTTTTGACGATCTCCTTCAATATGGCCGGCAGGGCGTGAACACCGCGGTCGCATATTGACTGGCCGCCGATCTTGAGGACGGCAACATCGGGATACAGCCTCTCCTGCGGGGCGATTTCAAGGGTTTCGATAAACTCTTTGCTGACGAGGCTTTCTCCCATCAGCGTACTTTTGACATGGAGCCGCTTGCCGTCTTTATCGCGTACCAGTGACATGGTTTCTCCCTGTGTTGTCCATCTATGGGGGTTATCTGTCTTTTTTACCTCTTTTCAGCTCGATAAGCTCGGCATCGCATTTTTTGGCGATGTGTTTAAGCTCTTTTTTGCGCAGATGATTGCCATAGATTTTCAGGTCAAGTTCGGACACGGCGATGATTCTGAACCGCGGAGTCTGGGCTCCTTCCTTGATCTTCGTTCGCTGTCGATAAAAGATTTTTCCTGCCATTTTGATCTCCTTGTAGGTGGATAATACGCATCTGGTAATTATATGCATTTACCTCGATTGTTCAACAGAGTCTCGAAAAGAACGGAGAATTCCGGTGGGGGAAATAGCACCTGTGAGCGGCACTCTTAAAAGGGAGAGCATACTGTCCAGGAGTGTCCCTGCACATCCTAGATCTCAGGAGACTGGGAGAGATATCGTCTTAACGCTGGTTCTGCAGCTTGAGACAATTCTTGCATACTCCGTCAACGCGGATTTCAATGCGGCCAATCTCACCGGGAAAGGTCTTCTGCAGATTGTCGGTGTCGACATTCATGCTCTGCGGATGAAGGCAGTCCATTTGACCGCAGCGGGTACAGTAAAAATGCGCATGGCGGGCATGGTGTTCATTGGGTGCCAGGCCGAAATGGGCGGCCCGACCGCCGGTGCTCAAGCGCTCGAGGATACTCTTTTCCACCAGTAGGTCAAGAATTCGGTAGACTGTAACCTTGTTGATCCCCTGATGGCGGCTGATGGTGGCATAGATATCGGCGGCACTGAGCGGGTAGGGCGTATTGCCGATGACTTCAAGAACCTGAACCCTGTTGGTTGTGGGCTCGAGTCCAGAATTGTCAAGTATTTTAGTGTAGTTGCATTTTTTGCACATAGTTGACTACCCCCGCCTGTCTTCCTTTTGGTGCTCCCAGAAGAGCAGACGCCTGCTGTGCATGTGCAGCAGCTTGTCGATGAGCAGAGACAAAAAAAAAGCAATACCTGCGAGGAAGATGATGACCGCCCCCGAGGTCATATCGAAGGTATAGGAAACCCAGAGACCGCCGATGGTAAAGATCAAGCCCAGGCAGCAGGAAAGCATCATCATCTGCAGTAACGATTTGGTATATTTTTCGGCTATATAGGGAGGAATGGTCAGCAGTGCGATTACCAGTATCAGTCCCACCACCTGCACGACCATAACGACGGTGATGGCAACTATACCAATGAGCATGTAATAGAGGCGTTTGACCGGGACGCCGCGAACCTTGGCGAATTCCTCGTCATAGGACATAACCATAAGGTCTTGAAAAAAATAGAGCACCAGCAGCAGGATGAGGGAGCCGGCAATAGACATGGTGACAAGGTCGGAGAAGGGGACACTCAAAATACTACCGAAAAGATAGCTCATGAGGTCGACGTTATATCCCGGTGACATGTCGATAAGCAGTATGCCTATGGCCATTCCCACGGCCCAGATGACACCTATTATGGTATCGGCACGCTGTTTCGACTTCATGGTGACGGCGGCCATGAGCATGGCCGCAAGGAAGGAAAAGCCGACGGCACCGAGCATATAGGGAATTTTCAAGAAAAAAGCCAGACCGATGCCGCCATAGGCACTGTGAGCAACCCCGCCAGAGAGGAAAACAAGGCGATTGACGACGATAAGGGTGCCGATGACTCCACAGATGATGCTGGTCAGCATACCCGCTATCAGGGCGTTGCGCATGAATTCGAACTGTAGCGCTTCAATCATTCGAGCCTCCATCGGGACCGTCGTCTCCGTTCACCGGCATAATGAAATTTTCCACAGGACATGCTTCGTTGACCGAGCAAGCGTAAAATGCCTCCAGCAGTTCGCTCGATGAGGTGAACATGCGGTGGTAGTGCAACCGTTTGTTGACGCAGGCTATGGATTTGGCGTAGGAAGAGATGGTCATCAGATCGTGGCTGACCATAAAAATGGTCAGCCGTTCGTTGAGTTTGGTCAGCAATGAATAGAAATCCGTTTGTCCCTTGGTATCGAGGCTGGCGGTGGGCTCGTCCATGATCAGAAGATCGGGGTTGGTCACCAGTGCCCTGGCGATAAGCACCCGCTGCCGCTGGCCGCCGGAAAGATCGGTGATTTTTCTGTGGGCATGTTTTGCCATGGCCATCTGTTCAAGGGCGGTAAAGGCATCGAGGCGATCGGCCTTGCTGTTGCCGAAGCTGAATTTTCTTCTGGAACGGTGTTTACCCATGAGGACGATGTCGAGGGCGGTGGCGGGAAAATTCAGGTTATGATCGATCTGCTGAGGGACATAGCCGATTTCAATATCATTGGCCCTGTGCGGCTTGCCGCCCAGCGTGATTCGGCCGCGGGTCGGTTTGAGCAGGCCGATAATGAGTTTTATCAGAGTGGTTTTACCGCCGCCGTTAGGTCCTATTACGGCGACGAAATCCCCTCTTTCGATCGTCAGGTTAATCTCATGAAGAACCTCTTGGCCGCTATAGGAAAAGCAGAGATCCTCTATGCCGATTATATGTTCGGAGAGTGATATTCCCATATGAATCGCCGCTAATGAAGGCTGTGTTGTCTGGGCAGTTTCTGAGTCCTGGTCCCAAGCAGATGGTCTCTGTACAGAGTCAATGCAGCGCCTCTTGGAATTTTCGGGCAATTTCCTCCATGTTGGCAAACCAGTTTTCCGCCAGCGGATCAATGGAGACGACCTCGCCGTTGAGTTCCCGGGCAATTATACCCGCGCTTTTTCGGGAGAACTGTTCCTGGGCGAAAATAACCCGGATACCCTTTTCTCTGCCATAGGTGATAAGATCCCGCAACTGTGCCGGTTTGGGTGACTTGCCTTCGATTTCAATGGCAACCTGTTGCAGGTCGTACTCTCTGGCGAAATATCCCCAGGAAGGATGGAAAACCATAAATTCCCTACCGCCGAGCTGCCCCAGGACATTCTCCAACCTGACGTCTAAGGCGTCGATTTCAAAGAGAAAGGACTGCAAGTTGGCATGCAGGCCGGCGGCTTCGTCAGGATAGAGAGCGGCCAGGGCCTCGTGGATGGTGGCGGCCTGCTTCTTGACCAGGGTGGGGGAGAGCCATATATGAGGATCCAGCCCCTGTTCTTCCGGAGTATCGGGCGTATGATCATGCTCGTGTCTCCCATGTTCGTGGCCGCTGTGCACATGGCTCTTCATGGCCATTTTCTCGATGCCGGCGTCGGTGTGGACAAGATATATGTCGGGATTGACGCCGATAAGCTTGTCCAGCCAGACATTTTCAAAGGGAACCCCCACGGCGAAGTACGCCTTGCTTTCGGCAAGCTTCCTCATTTGCGAAGGTTTGGGTTCATAGGTGGCGGGGTTGGCGCCGGGTTCCACCATGACTTCAATATCAAGCAGGTTCCCGCTAATCTGTTGCACAAAGAATTTTTGCGGAAGAATGGAGACAAAAACGACATCACGGGCTTGGGAGAATGCTAAAAAAACCATGGAAAATACTTGAAAGAACAGTAAAAAACAAGTTACTTTTAAGGTGTTCATATGGCGCTCCTCATTGGTTGTACAAAGCTGGTAGAGTACATGCAAATATATTGCATAGTCTGGATATGGCAAGGGCAATTCGATGCGGGCATACCCTTTTTTATAGCGCCATTCTCCTGGCGGGATGATGGTTTTTGACATTTGCCGGGGCGGGTTCTATAACAGTCTATGAGGAGCATGATAATGACAAAGACTGTGGATATTCCGACGACGGGCTGAGGACGCAGGGAGCGAGGAGTTGTAAAACCATGCGAAGTCTCGGTACCTTCGTAGAGGCGCCTGTTATCACCAATCACTCATCTACCAAATCGTTGAGGCCTAATGAAAAAAACACTCACATGGCTCCTGCTTTTTTTGCTCTTTACCGCTGCCTTCTCCGGCGCGGTTCTGTTTCTTCTGCCACTGGTTGCAGACCGCTATGTCCTGCCCCGCCTTGCAGCAAGTCTGCCCTTTTCCGAAAAGCATCTCAGCATAGTCAGGGCAACACCCTGGAGTCTGCAGGGAGTGATTCTGCTGCAGCACCAGGAAGAGAGCGGCATCGCCGTACCGCGTTTCGAACTTCGCTACTCACCTCGTGGACTTTTTGGCGGCAGCGTCGATTCACTGATGATCGATTCGGCCTCGCTCTATCTCGAGAAGAGCGGTGGTTCTCTTGCGGTGCGGGGTATGGAGGTGCGTACGCAGCAAAAGGAGCCAGGTTTGGAAGAACTGCAGCAGCCGATTTTGCCGTTGGAGGTGGAGCATATAGAACTGAAAAGGTGCCGAATTGTGTATCTTGCCGCCCTCGATACCAGGCATTATTTCGGTGTTGAAGGTTCATTCTCTCCCGAGTACGAGGATGTTACCCAGGGGGGCAGTCGACTGGCCTCTCTACGAGCAACGTTTACCGTTGATGGTGCTTTAGCCGTCAGCGGCAGTTTCGAGACCGAACCGGCAGCCGGGGGACACCGCCTCTCATTTGACCTGGCCGTGGAGAACATCGGTGCGGCAGCTCCTTTTTTCGACCTCCCGGCGGAGATGGAGCTTGCTGGAAAATTGAACCTTCAAGGAGAGCTTATAACCTCGGGTTTGTCGATGCTGTCAGGGTATAAAGCCACGGCTTCGTTTGCCTCCTTCAGATTCGGGTTTGGGGGGGGATCGGCAGCAGCGGCTGAGAAGCCGATTATCCTCAGCATTGAAGGCACGTCCGCCAACCTGCACTATCATCTTGAAAATCTCGAGATCGACCAGCCCGAATCCTTGAGGGTGGAACTGGAAGGTGAGTATAATCTTGAAAGCCGGCGCATCACCGGTACAGCAAATCTGCTGCCCAGCCGTATCGGCAAGACGATTACACTCAGCTACGAAGGAGGCCTCGGCGATGCGGTCGATCTCGACTACAGGTTAAGCTCAAAGGCCTTCACGCTTGACAGCACCATGGAAGTTGCCGCCTTTTCGGCCGACGGCTCCTTGAGCGCATCCGCCGGAACTATTGCCGCCCATATTCGTGGCACCATACCCAGCATCAAAGATGCCTCCCGGCATCTCGAACTTGCAGGAGTTACCGTCGAGCTTCCCTTCAACATGCCGAAACTCGCACCCGGGGTTGTTATTCCGGGGAACCTGATCATTGATCAGATTCGCTACAGGGATATGCACGCCGGCAGCCTCAAGGGCTCCGTCAGTATCGCCGCCGATGGGCTGGCCTTCAGTTCCCAGCTGACCTCGCCGTTGCTGGAAGGTCTGCAGCTGACCTGCAGCGGCAAGAGCGATTATGGCCGGAATGCAGAGATACACTGTCATCAACCGGCAATGCGCGTTGCCTCCTCAGATCTCAATGGGCTGGTTGCTTTGCCGGAAAATCTTGATTTTGAGACGATTTTGGCGGCAGAGTCCCGCTTTTTTATCAGGGACGGCGTCGCTTCGGGGACGGCGCAGTATAGTCATGAAGGCGGCAGGCTCAGCTACGACAGCTATGTCTTTTCGGATATTTCCGGAGAAATGAAATTTCCGGCGCTACCGGCACTGCGCAGCGCTCCGAGTCAGCGCTTGAATATAGGAAAACTGCAGCTGGGTACCATTTCTATGGCCGATGCCCGCATCGATCTGCGCCTTGACGATATATCGACGATTTTCATTGAACAGGCGAAAATACACTGGTGTGGGGGACGGATGGAGGCCGCCGCTCTGCGACTACAGAGGGGGATGGAGACCCTCGCAACCACGCTCTACTGCGACAGGCTCGGTTACACTCAATTGCTCGATCAGCTAGGCATTGGCAAGGCGCAGGGGGAAGGTTCGCTCAATGGCAGGCTGCCTATTCGTATCAACAGGAAGGGAGTGAAATTCGATCAAGGTTTCCTGTTTTCGACACCGGGCAAGAGTGGTATAGTCAGTTTCAGCAACACCGAACAGTTTCGCCAGGGCATAGCCGCTGCCGAAAGATCCATATATCTCGAATATTCCCTGGAGGCGCTGAGAAATTTTAGCTACGACTGGACCAGGCTGACGTTTGATACTCAGGGCAATGAACTGCTGCTGTCACTGGAACTCGACGGCAAACCGACGAAGCCCCTGCTTTTCGGCTATGAGAATGGGCGCATCGTCAAAAAGACCGAAGGAGACGGCATACAGCATCCCATCCGGCTCGATGTCAACTTCCGCCTGCCGGTGGAGGAGTTGTTCCGTTACGGCAAGGGTATTCAATCCTTAATGGAGAATATGTAAAATGAAATATGTACAGAGGGTGTTGGTCTGTGCCTGTCTGCTGCCGTTTATGATGGCGACGGCCTGCACCAGGCACGAGGTGAGAGTCGAACCCGTTGAAGTCAAGCCGATCCATATAACCATCGATGTCAATGTCAGGGTTGACCGGGCTCTTGATGATTTCTTCGAGGAAATTGACGAAGTCCGCACGGAAAAATCTACCCAAACCAATTGAGGTGCAGCATGAACCTTTCCCGCAGTTTTTATGGAGTAATCGCTCTTCTTTGTCTTTTCCTGGTAGTTCCCGCTGCTCAGTCCGCTTCGGTCAAGGAAAGAATGGCCGCTCGCGTTCCTGAGATAAACGCACTCAAGGATAAGGGGATCATCGGCGAGAACAACAAGGGGTATCTGGAATACCGCACAGGTCAGCGCCCCAAGGAGCAGCTGGTGGTGGCCGAAAACACGGACAGGGAGGCTGTGTACCAGGCTATAGCTAAGAGCCAGAACGCTTCGGTGGAACTGGTGGGTAAGCGCCGGGCCAATATGATTGCCGAAAGTGGAGTTACCGGCCGCTGGTATCAGGCGCCGGATGGTAAATGGTATAAAAAATAACCATTCGCCACCGGGTGTCCGGCGGCATTGATGCCGGCTGCCACCATTTGCAGCCGACCAATCTCCGGTCGATCTTCCCCGGGCCATGAGCTTGGCAGCGCACTGTCGCAGTTGCCCCTGGGCGACAGTCCATGTTTCCAATACTCCCAAGCGCCCTGCAGTAGCGGTTGTGTTTCACCCACCCAGACAGAAATATTTTCTTCTCCTGGTCATGGGCGATGGTGATTTCTGCGCCGCGCAGGGCTATGCGACGACAGCGGATCACGTGCTGGTGAGAGATACGTGCCGCTGGGCTCTTTCGTTGTCATGGATCAGTTATGTATGGGATAAGCTAGTGAATGACCTAGTATCGGCATTCGGTCTACGTCTTGCAACTGCAGTCAAAGGTGATATTGATGAGCGTTTTTCGTGTACATTTCAGCTGGAAGGACAAAGAATACACTCTCAAGGCGACAAGTCTTGATATGACGCACCCCTATTTTGTGTGCATTAAAGACCTGATTCTGCCCAAGGAAAATCCGGTGCTCATCAATCCAGCAGATGATGACATACGCCAGAACTTTGCCGGGGTCCGTCAGCTCATGCTGCCCTTTCAATCGGTTTCTCTAATAGAAGAATATACCACCGACCCGGATGACAGAAAAGAAGAGCAGGCGACTGCCAGAGGCGAGGTCGTGGTCAATAAACGGTTTATACGAAAACCGGAATGAAGTGAAGCCATCTGCCGTTACCTGGCCAGTGGTATTTTTCTACAGACACTCTCCCATCTCCTGCTTTTCGAAGCCTGCTCCTGGCGCTGTTTTTCAAGAGCATCCCTTTCAGCAAAATTAAGATCTTTCAGTAGAGAGAAGCGCAGCTCCTGCAAATCAGGCCTCGGCTGATCGCTGATGCGGATTTCCCGTTCGATGTCGTCGAGCTTTTTACGGATTGCCAGAATCTGGGTTTCAAAAGGGATGTCGTTGGGGTCGAATCCGTCGTTTCTGGCAAAGTCGGCCATCATTTGCTCCATCTCCTCTCTCTCCTGAACCTCCTGCCATTCCTCCATGGTGTCATGGGTATATCTTCGCAGATGGGGCATGAGAAGGGATCGAAGAATGTCATCGACGTTTCTCTGCTCTATGGCAGCACATCGCTGCAGCAGCTGGTTCAGCTGGTGGTCAATGGTTAATTCCACATGCTGGGATCGTGATTTTTTCATGGCAGGAATATCGTATAAAACATCATATTGTCGAAATCTCATGGAGAGCTGATACCCGGTTGTCCTACAGCTGCGCAAGGGTGTTGCCGGTAGGTGGGGTATCCCCGTCGCCGGCAGGATGGTTTTCACTCTTGAAGCGAAACCGGCAGGCTGACGGTGAAGGGATACCTTCAAATACGTCCATAAACGTCTTCGAACCTGATAATATCATCTTCCCCCAGGTAGGAGCCAGACTGCACTTCGATGAGCTCCAGGGGTATTTTTCCAGGGTTTTCCAGGGAATGAGTCGTTCCCAGGGGAATATAGACGGACTGGTTTTCGGTAAGCAGGATGGTCTCCTCGTCTTTTTGCACCCTGGCGGTACCGGAGACGACGATCCAGTGCTCCGCCCGGTGGTGATGCATCTGCTGGGAGAGCTTTGCTCCGGGCTTGACGGAAATTCGTTTGACCTGATAGCGGTCGCCGGTGTCGATGGAATCATATCTGCCCCAGGGACGATATACCTCCCGGTGGTTATAATGCTCGCTTCTGTCACCTGCTTTGAGCATTGAGACGATATCCTTGACGTTTTGTACCTTGTCCTTGGTGGCCACCAATACCGCATCCTTGGTGTTGACGATGACGGTGTTTTCCAGGCCTACGGTGGCCACAAGTTTATCCGTAGTGCTGATGTAACAGTTCGTGGTGTCAGCGGTGAGCACGTCACCGCGGCAAACGTTATTGTCGGCGTCCTTGTCGGCTATATCCCACAACGCCGACCAGCTGCCTATGTCGCTCCAGCGTACCTTGAGAGGGACGACATAGGCATCCTTGGTTTTTTCCATGACGGCATAATCGATGGAGTCGTCGGGACACTTGACGAATTCTTCCTGGTCGACGCGATGAAACTCAAGGTCCTTGGAGGTATGTTTCATTGCCGCTATACAGGCTGAGAGTATTTCCGGTCGGTAGGTTTGCAGTTCGTCGAGATAGCGTCTGGCCTTGAACATGAACATGCCGCTGTTCCAGAAATACTCGCCGCTTTCAAGATAGCTTCTGGCGGTTTCGGCGTCGGGTTTTTCAACGAACTCGGCCACGGGATAGCCGCCTCCGCTGCCGCCGGTATGGTCGAGGCCGTCGGTAAGGCCCTGGGCGCGAATATAGCCGTAGCCTGTTTCGGCTTCGGTGGGGATGATGCCAAAGGTTACCAGCTTGCCTTTCTCCGCTATTTCCTGCGCTTCCATCAACGTTTTCTGGAAGGCGGCGACATCGCCGATAATGTGGTCTGCAGCCATGATGAGCAGCAGCGGATCCTCTTGCGTATTCAAGGCCTCCAGGGCGGCCAGAGCTACAGCCGGCGCTGTGTTGCGACCCACCGGCTCGAGAATCAGCGCTCCGGGTTTTTCGTCTATCTGACGGAGCTGTTCGGCGACTATGAACCTGTGTTCTTCGTTGGTGATGAGGATTATGGGAGAGCTGTCCATGCCGCGCAGCCTTTTAACGGTGGCCTGCAGCATGGAATTTTCCCCTTCGAGAATCATGAACTGCTTGGGATAGAGAGTACGGCTCAATGGCCAGAGGCGGCTGCCGGTGCCGCCGGCAAGTATTACAGGAATCATGGTTTCCTCCATGGATAATCGGTAGAGAGAATGTTGGAGCAGAAAAAATATGTAGCATATATTTACTGGAATTCATACAGGCAGTTTGCCTGACCTGTTGATCTGCCCCCGCGCCTTTATCGCTCTGCCGAAATCAGTTGGCGGCGCGGTCGTCGGCTGGTACATCCTGAAATGAGCCGGACACTGTCGCCGAAGATACGTCGGGGGTGTATTCGGGGATGATCTGCTGCAGCAGTTCTTTAATGGCAAGAGCGTCATGTTCTTTTGATTTTTGCAGAAGATGCTCGAGAACCGAGGACAGCTCGCTGCAGTTTTTCCCGTCTCCCTGCAGAACCATGATCTTCTCATGTCCGGTCTGGACGATTCCCTCGCCTTTGGTTATGAGCTCCTCGTACAGTTTCTCTCCTGAACGCAGACCCGTATAGTGTATTTCAATTTCCGTATCCGGCTCTTTGCCTGCCAGTTTTATGAGATTGCGTGCCATTTGTGCTATTTTGATAGGCTTGCCCATTTTTAAAAGGAAAATTTCGCCGCCTTTGCCCATGGCTCCAGCCTGGAGAATGAGTTGCGCGGCTTCCTGGATGGACATGAAATAGCGGGTTACTTCTGGGTGAGTGACCGTAACCGGCCCTCCCCTTTGTATTTGACGTTTGAACAGTGGAATCACCGAACCGGACGACCCCAAAACATTGCCGAAGCGCACGGCCATAAAGATGGTGGTATGGTCATTTGGCACGTTCGCTGTGCTCTGCATCAGTTTTGTCCGCGTCGGACAGAAACTGCCGTCCCAGCGGGCCTTGCCGTAGGCCATCATCAAAAGCTCCGTCAAGCGCTTGGAGGCGCCCATGACATTGGTGGGCCTGACCGCCTTGTCGGTGGAAACCAGAACGAAACGCTGCACTTTATGGATGATCGCCGTTTCAATGAGAAGTTGCGCCGCAAAAACATTGTTGTGTATGGCCTGCCAGGGATTGGTCTCCACCAGCGGTACGTGCTTATAGGCAGCGGCGTGAAAAACAACCGAAGGCTTGTAGGTGGAGAAAACCAGCTCCAGCAGTCCCTGGTCCTGTACTTTTCCCAGGATGGGAACAAGGTTTCGGAAATCAAACTCATGCTGTAATTCCATCTGGATAGAGTAGAGATTCTCCTCACCGGCATCGTAGAGAAGAAGATGCCGGGGGCAGAAACGCAGTATCTGTCTGCAGAGTTCCGAGCCGATGGAGCCCCCGGCACCGGTGACCAACACTATTTTGTCCGTGAGGTAATCTCCTATTATGTCTTGTTCGAGCCGCACCTCTTCCCGGCCGAGAAGGTCGGCATAGCTTATGTCGCGGATGGCCTTGATGGAGATTTTGCCGTCGATAAGCTGATCGATCCCGGGCAGGACCTTGAAGGCCAGGCCGGTTTCCTGACAGAGTGCAACTATGCGCTGCATGTCCGAGCTGGAAATTGCCGATATGGTGATGAGAATCTCCTCGGTATTGGTTCTCTCCGCATGCTGGCCAATATCTTCGATAAGACCGACCACGGGGATACCGTGGATTTTCAGGCCGGTTTTGTGGGGATCGTCGTCCACCAGACCGACGATGTGGTATGGCAGGTTCCGGTTGCTTTGGATTTCCCGCAGGACCTTGTCGGCGGCAGAACCGGCGCCGACGAGCAAAAGATTTTTTTTGCGCGATTGCAGTTGCCTGCGGAAAAACTGCCGTGGACCCTCCAGATTTTTATAAAAATAACGGATGAGCACCCGGTGTCCGGTGATAAGAACAAAGGTGAGCAGGGAATCGAGTATGAATATCGAGCGCGAGTATCCCTGAAAGCGGTTGATGAAGAGGATGAGAACAATGACGACGGCACCGGCATAAAGGGTGCCCTTGAGGATATTGAGTATATCCGAATAACTGGTATATCGCCACATCCCCCTGTACAGGCCCACGGCATAGAAAATAGGTATCTTTACGCAGATGAGAAAGAGGGGAAGGGAGAGAATTTTGGTATTGGAAAGGTAATTGAAGCTCTGTTCCCCAAAGATGCTGTCGGCGAAACGGATGGCAAAGGCCAGATAGTGGGCCACTACCAGCAGGGCGATGTCCGTGGACAGGATCAGCCAGAACTTTGGATTACGGGCCAGGCTCATAAAAAGAGCCAGCTGGTTGCGTACCAGTTGCTTCAGTGAATGTATCATTCCAACCGTGTTCACGTTTGATAAAGAGTTAATGTATGATCGCCCCACCTCGCCTGCGACGGCAACCAAAGAAGGGCAAGCGAAGAAGGGCAAGAAGCAATGAGCGTTGGATTATCCTCTCGGCTGATGGCGCATATTCTCACAATGTATAGTCTTCCAGCATACCTTCTTTCAAGTGGAAAGAGGAAAAAATCGCTACACCGGCAGCCTGTAGTCTTCACTGGCAGATATTCGTCGTTATTTCATGAACATACGATGCATATGCATGGCGAATTCCCTCTTCAAGGGTGTACTTCGGCTGCCATCCGAGTTCCCTGATTCGCGAGGAATCGAGGAGCTTGCGTGGGGATCCGTCGGGTTTGCTGCTGTCGAAGAGTGTTTTCCCCTCGAAGCCGACAACTTCGGCGATTATTCGAGCTACCTCGCCTATAGTGATATCGGAACCGTAACCGATATTGACATAGGACGGGTTGTTTCCCTGGAAGTATCGTTGCTCCAATGCCATTACATGCAGACAGGCATCTGCCATATCGTTGACGTGAAGAAATTCCCGGCGTGGAGAGCCGGTCCCCCAGAGAATCACCTGCGGTTCATGCGATCTTTTGAGTTCACCGCTTTCAGGCGAATAGCCAATTGCGGTGCTGATATCTTCGGGCAATGGGCCGTATCTGTCTATATCTGCGCCGATGGCAGGGGCGTCGCCTTTCAATGCAAGTTTGGCAAGGTGATATTTCCTGATCATGGCCGGGATCACATGGCTGTTTTGCAGGTGATAGTTATCGCCGGGGCCGTAGAGGTTGGTTGGCATGACGGAGCGGTAGCTGGTCCCATACTGCCTGTTGTAGGATTCGCACATTTTTATGCCGGCGATCTTGGCGATGGCGTAGGGTTCGTTGGTTGGTTCCAGCTCTCCGGTGAGCAGATGTTCTTCTTTCATCGGCTGAGGGGCATATTTGGGATAGATGCAGGAACTGCCGAGAAAGAGCAGATTTTTCACTCCGGCGGAATAGGCCTCGTGAATAACGTTGGTCTGAATCATCAGGTTGCTGTAGATGAATTCGGCCGGATAGGTGGAGTTGGCGTAGATACCGCCGACCTTGGCTGCTGCCAGGATGATGTGATCGATACGGTGGTGGCAAAGCAACGTGCGAACGCCGGTCTGGTCGGTGAGATCGAGCTGACCGCGCGATCGGCAAAGAAGTGTACCGGCTTTTTCCTGAAAAAGACGAAAAAGAGCCGAACCCACCATGCCCTGGTGACCGGCGATATAGATAGTGTCCGCAGTGAATTCTTTCATGAAAACAGTATGAAGTGAGTGGCGGTGCCGTTTGGGATCCGGTTCCGATGAAATCAGGAGGTTTTTGTCTCGGTATCCACTGGTTGAATCTGCCGCGATACCACAGGGACACCTCTACTTTCGACGATGGGATGGCCAATCCGTCCTGAACTGGATCTATACATAATAAAAAAGCCTTCGATAAAGCAATACATTTTATCGATGCCTGCCCTTGCAACACTGCTGACCCGAATATCTTACGCTCAGTGGTGACGATCCTGCCCCAAGGTAGTCTTTGTCAAAAGAGTTCCCCTAACCTGAGTATTTCGCCAGTTGAAAGGGGAGGGGGAGGTGCGATGCAGAGACCTGTGCGGTATACACAGTGTTACACCCATATTTTCCACGAGAACACAACTCACCAATGGCTATCCATCTGTAGAGAGCACTACATCGTCCATTTTTCATGAAATTTTCAGGCTGAAGCAGTGGCTCTGCGCAGGTTATGCCTGGCGTATCACGTTAAGGGGGCGGACTCGTTCTCGGTCCTATTTACGGCACGGGAACTATTGTCTGTTGAGTGTTGCCGGCTTACGTGGTCTTTTAGGGGAGGGTTTCTGGCCATCGTCGAAATGGTATCGGCATACGGGCATGAGAAGAAAAGGGCCGTTTAAGGCTGCTGCCCGGCACGTCCCCACGCCAAAAGGCCGGTACCAGCGAGAATGTTGGAGGATCAGGGCCGCGGAGAACCTGCTGGGCGCTGGACTGGTTCAATACTTTATCTGATTGCGCATGAAACTCAGCTTCCTGTTCATGCACTGGAGATACGCACCTCCAGTCTCCAGTACGCCAGTATGAGAGTGGCTGCAACTCATGGGTAATCAGAAGACTTTATGTACTTTAAAATAATAACATGCTGATACTCAATTCCCTCTTTCCGGTGATGGTGATTATTCTTCTGGGCTATGCTCTCAAGCGCTACGGCTTGACGAACACCACTTTCCTGCAGACTTCCGACAAACTGGTATACACCCTCTTCTTTCCGTTGATGCTTTTCTGGAAAATCGGCAGCTCCTCCTTTGAAAACGGTATAGACCTGAGCCTTGTTGTTGCCGTTCTACTTGCCCTTGGCTGTATGTTTATACTCAGCCTGGTGCTGATTGCTCTTTTGCGGATTCCCGATTTCAAGGCTGGTTCCTTTGCGCAAAGCTGCTATCGTTTCAATACGTATATAGGGGTTGCTGTAATTCTCACCAGCCTCGGTGAGGAGGGCATAGGTTATTTCGGCATTGTTATCGCCTTAGCCATTCCCCTTATCAACGTCGCCGCCGTGACCACGCTTATCTGGTTTTCCCAGGAGAAGATGACAGGCGTCCACCGCCTGCGTCTGATGATACGAGCCCTGCTCTCCAATCCTCTTATCATTGGCTGTGTCGCAGGTATTATCTACGCCAGAGGATTCTCAGATTTCCCTGGATTTCTCGATAATACACTTGGTCTTCTTTCCATGGTGACACTGCCTCTGGCGCTGCTCTCCATCGGCGGCTCCCTCTCCTTTGCCGGTCTGCGTCAGCATGCCTTTCTCTCCCTTGCCGCAGCCGTCGCCAAGCTGGCGGTATTTCCCCTTATCGGCTTTTTTTTCCTCGATATGCTGGGCGTTGTCGGAACACCCTTCAAAGTAGGTATGATCTTCTTTTCCCTGCCCACCTCCACTGCCATCTATGTGCTTTCATCACAGATGCACAGCGACACCGAACTTGCCTCCACGGCAATTCTCATTTCAACCCTGCTGTCTTTCCCCGTTCTCACATTTGTGCTTTTGCTATAAGTTTTATATGCTGTAGGCAGTCCCCTGCATTGCATATGAAAAGATCAGAAAAGATCTGATCACGGATGAAACTCAGCTTCCTGTTTATGCAATGGAGGTGCGTGTCTCACGGGTCTCCAGAACACCAGTATGAGATTGGCTGAAACTCATGGGTAATTGCGTACTATTCGAGTGTTACAGGATGCTGGAGGTTCTGTCGAGCCCCACAACTACGATGGAGAAATGATCAATGGCAGAATCAGTAGCAGTTTATGCCCTGTCCACCTGCGCCTACTGCCAGGCCATAAGAAAAATGTTGACTGACTTGGGGGTTGACCATGACTACCTTGAGGCCGACCTTCTCGAAGGTTCGGCCCGTGCCGAGGTGATGGCGACATTGAAAAGCGTCAATCCCCGATGTTCGTTCCCGACCACCGTCGTCGATGGAGAGGTTTTTGTTGGCTTCAAGGTACAGGAAATAAAGGAAAAGTTAGGTATTCGTACCGAAGTCGATGAGCTGTATGAGCGTCTGTTGAGGGTCAACGAAAAAAAAGGATATTTATTCAATCGCAACAAGGAACAGACCTTTCAGCTGCTCAGGGGACTACTTGTCAATAAAGATCGTTATGGCTATATGGCCTGCCCCTGCAGGCTTGCCAGCGGCGACAGGGAAAAGGACCGGGATATCCTCTGTCCCTGCGATTACCGGCAAGCGGATGTGGCCGAGTTCGGTAGCTGCTTCTGCGGTCTGTATGTTTCCAGAGCCTGGAACGAAAATAAAATAGAGCATGTCGAGGTCCCGGAGCGGCGCCCGGTAGAGCGGATGTAGCAATGGCAGGTTGACGATATATCAGTAACGGATCTTTCTCTCATTGCTTTTGGGGGTGCATGTTTTAGAGTTGCCTGAATACCGTAAAAAGCGTCCATCTTCCAAAGCCATGGCGTTTATGTGGCGAGGAACCTGACTCTGTTGAGTTTTGCTGTCAGGCGGCCGCTGTAAGTGAAATTGAGAGTAATCGATATCTGGAGAATACGATGAAACTGAAAGAGTTTTTCGACAACAACAGCGGCAGGGGAATACTTTCCACAGCCGATAATGAAGGGAATGTCAATGCGGCGGTTTACGCCACCCCCCATTTTATGGAGGATTCACAGATCGCCTTTATCATGAGGGACCGATTGACGCATGCCAATATCCAGAAAAATGCCAAAGCTGCCTATTTGTTTATGGTCGAGGGCAAAGGCGTGTCCGGAATTCGCCTGTATCTTGAGAAAACCGCGGAGGAAGAGGATACGCCGAAAATCGAGGAGCTGCACAGGCGGAAAAGAAATTATGCGGAGGAAGAGGAACTCGGGCCCAAATTTTTGGTCTATTTCAAGGTAACCAAGATACTGCCGCTGATCGGCAGTGCTGATCCCGGCATCAGTGTTTAGGCTCACTATTTCGATCAAAAAGAATGAGGCACAGCTGCCCAGTCAATCACTGACAAACGTAAAACCCAGAGGCTTGTTTTCGTCATCCGGGTGTTGAAGAGAGCTATGAATTTCACCGTCACCTTCGACCCCGATCCAGGACCGGAATGACGCCCTGTGAAACCCTCACCAGGATTGAATGGACGGTGTTGGAGCCTGCCGGTAATTGGTCTGATGTTAGCCCGAACATTTCATGAAAAATGGCCTGGGGTCTTGAATATAACGTTAAATATCAGATTGTTATGCAAGTATTGAGGTGGTTGTGGCGGTA
>JGI12210J13797_10538753_pt1 | contig 18798 bp, 25 predicted proteins | sample ElkSlonscriptome_3_FD_13797 | JGI IMG/M metagenome (IMG submission 13797)
ACCGGTGATCCGATCTTCGAAACCGAGGAATTCCAGCCCGAACTGCTGCCCTATATCGTCGTGATCGTCGACGAGATGGCCGACCTGATGATGGTCGCGGGCAAGGAGATCGAGGCCTGTATCCAGCGCCTCGCACAAATGGCGCGCGCGTCCGGTATCCACCTGATCATGGCAACTCAGCGGCCTTCCGTCGATGTCATCACCGGCACGATCAAGGCCAACTTTCCCACCCGCATCTCGTTTCAGGTCACGTCGAAGATCGACAGCCGCACCATTCTGGGCGAGATGGGCGCCGAACAACTGCTGGGCATGGGCGACATGCTTTACATGGCAGGTGGGTCGAGGATCACGCGCGTGCACGGGCCGTTCGTCAGCGACGAGGAGGTCGAGGAAATCGTCAACCACCTCAAGAGCTTCGGCCCGCCGGAATATATGTCCGGCGTGGTCGATGGCCCCGAGGATGAAAAGGCCAGCGATATCGACATGGTGCTGGGTTTGGGCGGAAACACCGATGGCGAGGATGCGCTTTACGATCAGGCGGTGGCCATCGTGATCAAGGATCGCAAGTGTTCCACCAGCTACATCCAGCGCAAACTGGCGATCGGCTACAACAAGGCCGCGCGTCTGGTCGAGCAGATGGAAGAGGAAGGCGTGGTCAGCAGTGCCAATCACGTCGGCAAGCGCGAGATACTGGTGCCCGAGCAGCATTGAGGCGTGAACCTGCCCGGTCTGCGCCGAAGGCGCAGGATGGGCGGGGCAGGTGCGTCGCGCGACCGAGCCCGATATCCGGTTCACGAAACAACATGATGTTGTAGAGTGACCGCGCGTGCCGGAGTGGACAGTGACGATGATCGCAAAGTACGGGCTGAAATCGCTGGAATACCTGTTTTACGCCGTCGCGTTGCTGCCGGCATGGCCACTCGTCTTTTCGGGATTTGTCCAACCGTTCACGCAAACCGACCTTGCGGCGATCATTTTTCTTCTGATTGGTCTTGGCGTCCTGCTGCCCAGAGCGATCGCCTATGTATCATGGCCAAAGGTCGTGGCACGGGTCGGTCCTTATCGCGGAACCTGGGATGGCGAGCAAAGCGCCCGCTACACCTACAAGGTGGGCGATCAAGACTATGCCCGTTCTTTTCGCGCCATGTTCGGAACGGACCAGATACCCCGACTGCAGGTGTGCGTGAATCCGCATGCTCCATGGATCGGATACCCTGTTTTCTGGAACGTCTGGCTGTTCGGTGCGGCGATGACCGGCCTGGGAGTGTTTCTTCTCTTCAGCGACGGGCAGTATTTCGGTTGAAGCAGACGGCGCGGCTTGCTCGTCCGGGTCATGTCCCTATCGGAACTGACAAGGGCTGACAGGATCTCCGCTTGCCAGCGGCACAGACCCCGTGCCACAGGAGCGCATGAAACTGCGCGGCCCTTTCCTGTTCATTCTGGCAACGCTCCTGATCGACGCGATCGGGGTGGGGATCGTATTTCCGATCATGCCCGACCTGATGGACCGTGTGGGTGCGCAAAGCACGGCCGAGGGCGCGCTTTGGGGCGGGATCATGATGTCGGCCTATGCGGCGGCGATGTTCCTTTTCGGCCCCGTGATCGGCAGCCTGTCGGATGCCTACGGCCGCCGTCCGGTGCTGATCTTCGCGCTGGTAACGCTGACCATCGACTACATCATCATGGCGCTGGCACAGACCTATTGGGTGCTTTTGCTGGGCCGGATTCTGGCGGGCGTGGCGGGGGCGACCTATATCACCGCCACGGCCTATATCGCTGACATCGCCAAGCCGAAGGAACGCAGCGCCGCCTTCGGCATGATCGGCGCGGCCTTCGGGATCGGCTTTGTGATGGGGCCTGCGCTGGGCGGGCTGGCGTCCGGCATCCATATCACGGCGCCTTTCTGGATCGCCGCCGTGCTGTCGGGGCTGAACGTGATCTTCGGCTATTTCATCCTGCCGGAATCGCTCAAACCCGAAAACCGGAGGCCCTTCGGCAGGCGCGACCTGAACCCGTTCGGCAGTATCATCCGGGCCTTTGCGATTGGGGGGCTGGCGGTGCCGCTGGTCTGCCTTTTCGTCTTCGAGTTCGCGAATATGACCTATGTCACGCTCTGGGCTTTCTGGGGGCGCGAGGTTTTCGGTTGGGACGGCTTCACCATCGGCCTGACGCTCTCGGCCTATGGTATCCTGATCGCGGCGGTGCAGGCGGGGCTGCTGCCGTCCCTGACAGCACGGCTGGGCGAGTTTCCGACGCTGATGCTGGCTCTTGCGGCCTCGATCACCGCTTTCATCGGCTTCGGCTTCATCGGCGCAGTCTGGGCGGTGGTGATCTTTCTGCCGATCTCGGCACTGTCCGACATGGCCCCGCCACTGATGACCGCCTACGCCGCCAACCGCGTGGGCGAGGATATGCAGGGGCTGGTGCAGGGGGTGATCGCCGCGCTGTCATCGGTGGCGGCGGTGGTGGCACCGCTGTTGCTGACGGGTGTGTTCGAGGCAACGACGGACGCACAAGGCGCATATTACCCCGGCGCGCCGTTTCTGCTGGCGGGGGTGATGGTGGCAGGGATCGTGCCGCTGGTGTGGCGGATGCGGGGGAAGTGAGGGGGGAGGCGGATGTGCGGACGAAGTGAGCTTTCGCTGCATCTGCACGAATAGTGGCTTTTGAAGGGGGTCATACTTGACCTTGTACTCAAGTCGGTCGTTCTATGCTGGTGCAGGGCAGTTGGCCGCAGCCATCCATATGGGAGAAAAATTTGCGACCACTATGCGGGACAATGTTCGTTGCAACAGTCTTATACCTGTTGACGATATCTTCAGCTGCCGTTGGCGAGGAGCGGCTTGGTGCGATGCCTAAGACCGAAGAGCTCGCGTCAGTCCTGCGCGACTACCCCGGATTATCCGATTGCCCTACCGTCGACGCAGCGGGCCATCAGCAATTGCGCGTAGAAGATATCAATAGCTACGACGCGTTTGGTGTATGCCTTTTCCATCTTTTCTCAGATCTAGGCTCGCCTGCGGCAGTGGCCACGTGGATGCGTGCGGAGGGTTTCGCCACGCCAGACAACGTCCGGCATTCGGGATACTCAAGAAGTCGCATGCAAGAAATTGGCCGACCAGAGGACGAGGGTGCGGGGGTGATGGTCATTGGCACATGGGATTCAGAGCAGAAGGGGCCATATTTTCGTTCACCTGGCCTATTGAACAGACTGGTTTCAGGGTTGGTGAATACGCAACAATTGACTGCCATCTGGTTTGCAGATGGCACACTTGCCGAAGTCGGGCTTCAGTCCTTTTCGAAATAGGCCGAAGGGTTCTATGACGCCGAGTCCTGATTCGATGATTTGAGCAACCAGCGCGCACATCACCAGTGGCTCCACTTCATTGACACGACAGCATCCGTTACGCCGAACTCTGGGCCGTCATTCGCGGCAACCCTCCCCCAAAGCAAAACCCCCATCCGATTTCTCAGACGGGGGTTCATGATCTATACGTCGAAAAGGGGCTGGTTTACAGCAGACCTTCGCGCTGGAGCTTCTTGCGCGCCAGCTTGCGCTGACGGCGGATCGCTTCGGCTTTTTCGCGCGCCTTGCGGACGGACGGCTTTTCGAAATGCTGCTTGAGCTTCATTTCACGGAAAACGCCCTCGCGCTGAAGTTTTTTCTTCAGGGCACGCAACGCCTGATCGACGTTGTTATCACGAACACTTACCTGCATGTGGTTGACACCACCTTTCTAAGTTGGATTTGCAAAATTGCAGGAGGTGGCCAGATAACAAAGCAAAGCTAGTTTGTCCAGTACCCGACGCGTGAGGAAACGAAATGACCGCCCCGACCGACCCGATGCTCGACCAGTTGCTCGATGCCGCGCTGCCGCATGTGGCCTTTGACGGCTGGTCCCCTGCGACGTTCAATGCCGCCGTGCGCGACACGGGCGTTGTCGCGGGACATGCCCGCACCTTGTGCCCGCGCGGTGCGGTGGACCTTGCGGTCGCCTACCACCGGCGCGGCGATGCCGCGATGGTCGCGGCGTTGCAGTCAGCCAACCTGCGCGACATGCGCTTTCGCGACAAGGTCGCCCATGCGATCCGCCTGCGGCTTTCCGTGATCGAAGACAAGGAGGCGGTGCGCCGCGGCACCACCCTTTTCGCCCTGCCGCATATGGCCCCCGAGGGCGCCAAGCTGATCTGGGGCACGGCGGATGCGATCTGGACCGCGCTGGGCGACACTTCGGATGACGTCAACTGGTATACCAAGCGGCTGACGCTTTCGGGCGTCTATTCATCGGCGGTCCTGTTCTGGCTGGGTGACGACAGCGTCGATACGCAAGCGACGACTGCCTTCATCGACCGGCGCATCGACAATGTCATGCGGTTCGAAAAGCTGAAGGCCGATGCCCGCGCGAACCCGTTGACGAAACCCTTCGCCGCGGCCCTGTCGAAGCTGACGTCGCCGGTCAAAGCGCCTGCGCAGATGCCGGATGCGGATCTGCCCGGTGTCTGGCGCGACGCCCCGCCGCCGCGATAACCCGCCCGAGCGCGCCGCCTGTTTGTCAATCCGGCGTGATTGTCGCATAGCTGTGGCAAAGCGAAAGGACAAAGGCGATGAAAGCCATTGAAATCAGCGCGCCCGGCGGCCCCGAGGTACTGACCCTTACCGACCGGCCCGTCCCGAAACCGATGGCCGATCAGGTCGTGATCAAAGTGGCCTTTGCCGGCGTCAACCGCCCTGACGCGTTGCAGCGGGCGGGACTATACAATCCCCCAAAAGGCGCCAGCGACCTGCCGGGCCTCGAGGCCGCGGGCGAGGTCGTGGCCTGCGGGGACGGGGTCACAACACTGAAACCCGGGGATGCGGTCTGTGCGCTTCTGCCCGGCGGCGGCTACGCCGAATACGTGGCGACCCCCGCTGCCCACTGTCTGCCGGTGCCTGCCAGCCTGTCGCTGAAAGAGGCCGCCTGCCTGCCCGAGACCTTCTTCACGGTCTGGTCCAATGTCTTCATGCGTGGCCGGCTGACGGCGGGCGAGCGGTTCTTGGTGCACGGCGGCAGCTCGGGCATCGGCACCACGGCGATCCAGCTGGCCCACATCTTCGGCGCGCGGGTCTTCGCCACAGCGGGGTCGGCGGAGAAATGCAAGGCTTGCGAAGATCTTGGTGCCGAGGCGGCGTTCAATTACCGCGAAGACGATTTTGTCGAAAAAATGCAAGCGCTGGGTGGTGCGGATCTGATCCTCGACATGGTGGGTGGCCCGTATATACAGCGCAATATCAAGGCATTGGCTGATGACGGCCGGCTGGTGCAGATCGCCTTTCTGCAAGGCCCCAAGGCCGAGCTGAACCTTGTGCAGATGATGACGCGCCGTTTGACGATCACCGGATCGACGCTGCGCCCGCAATCCGATCTGGCGAAAGCGCGGATCGCGGAGGCGTTGCGCGCGCACGTCTGGCCATTGCTGAATGCGGGCCGGATCAAGCCGGTGATGGATCAGACCTTTGCGCTTGCCGAGGCCTCAGCCGCCCATGCGCGCATGGAAAGCAGCGCGCATATCGGCAAGATCGTGCTGGAAGTAAGCTAGCCCCGCAGCCAACCGCTAGGGTTTGAACGGCGCCATACCCGCCCGCGCCAATGCGTCGGCGCGTTCGTTCTCGGGGTGGCCTGCGTGGCCCTTGACCCACTCCCATGTCACGTCATGCCGGGCGGCAGCGGCGTCGAGCCTTTGCCAAAGCTCGACATTCTTCAACCCGCCCTTCTTCTTCCAGCCATTGCGCTTCCAGCCGTGCACCCATTTGGTGATCCCGTCCTTGACGTAAGCGCTGTCGGTGACGACGGTAAGACTGGTCGGCTTCGAAAGCGTCTCGAGCGCCGAGATCGCGGCCAGAAGCTCCATCCGGTTGTTCGTCGTTTCGGCCTCGCCGCCCTTCAGTTCTCTTTCCTTGATCACCCGGTCGCCTTCTCGTGCGATCAGCAAGGCGCCCCATCCGCCGGGGCCGGGATTGCCGGAACAGGCGCCGTCGGTGTAGGCGAAATACTCAACCATCCTTGCGTGCCCGCATGATGACGAAATCGTCGATGGTGCCTGCGCAGCCCGTGTCGCGCCCTTCGCGCGTGGCAAGCACGGTCATGCCGGCGTCGGTGACAAGGCCCGTCAGTTCCCGGATCGTCACGAAGGTATAGTGGCGGTCGAGCGCATCGCGCCGCACGCCCGTGCCCGTCTTCATGCCGATATGAAGAATGCCCTGCGGTTTCAGGGCGGTTGCGATCGCCCGCAGATGTCGCGGCAGGTCCGCGCGTGGCGCATGCAGCAGCGAGAAGTTGGCCCAGACCCCGTCATAGCCGCTGACGGTATCCAGATCATCGAAATGCATCAGCCGGGCACCGATATCATGGGTTTGGTTCGCCAGCTTGACCATTCCGGTCGAGGCGTCGACCGGATCGGGTGCAAGGCCCGCATCGCGCATGTGGGCCGAGGCGCGTGCCGGTCCGCAGCCCAGGTCGAGCACCCGCGCCCCTGCCGGCATGAGGGCGATGAAGGCGCTCAGGTCCTGATCCGGTGCGCCTTTGTTGGTCAAAGCGTCATAGCGGTCCGCGGCGCCATCGTAGAAGGCGATCGTCCGCGCATCGGCCATCACAGCACCAGCGGCAGGTAGGACAGGACCACGATGGCTGTCAGCAGTATCCGCAGGGTCATCCACCATGTCGGGGCGAGGCCCAGCCGCCAGAAGTGCCAGTCGAGCAGGAGAAGCCCCAGAAAGCCCGTCATCAGGTTGATGGCAGCGGCGGTCGGCCCGCCGCCGACCATGAAAAACGCCCAGAGCGCCGGGATGACCGACAGCACGTAGCCGGCGGTCGCAGTACGCCCGGTCGCCCTGGTGGCAAAGCCCCAGAGCACACCGGACATGAATGACAGGATGATCGCCCCATAGGACAGCTGTACGAACGGGCCCACGAAGCGCCCGCCAAGCGTCGTGATCGCCCATTGTTGCACGGCAGGGCTCAGGACCGTCAGCGTGCCCCACAGAAACGGGAGCAATCCGGCAAGGCCAAGGATCAGGGCAGAGCGGGGAATGGCATTCATGCGTCTGGCTGCGTCACGCGGGTTCCCGCAGCACGCGCGGAACTTTGAATTCGACGTTCTCGACCGCGGTTTCGACCTTTTCGACAGTCACATCGTAGTCGCCGCGGAAGGCGTCGATCACTTCGTTGATCAGCACTTCGGGGGCCGAGGCGCCGGCGGTGATGCCCACCGTCCGGATACCTTCCAGCGCGCGCCAGTCGATATCGGCGGCGCGTTGCACCAGCTGTGCATAGCGGCACCCTGCTTTGGCACCCACCTCGACCAGCCGCTTCGAGTTCGATGAATTCGGCGCGCCGACCACCAGCATGGCGTCGCACTTGGGCGCCATTGCCTTGACCGCTTCCTGCCGGTTGGTCGTGGCGTAGCAGATGTCTTCCTTGTGCGGACCGATGATGTTCGGGAACCGCACCTGCAAGGCGGCCACGATATCGGCGGTGTCATCCACGGACAGCGTCGTCTGCGTCACGAAGGCCAGCTTGTCGGGATCGCGCACATCCACTTTGGCGACATCCTCGACGGTTTCGACCAGCAACACTTCGCCCTGCGGCAGTTGCCCCATGGTGCCGACTGTTTCGGGGTGGCCCGCATGGCCGATCATGACCATCTGCAATCCGTTGTCGGCGTGGCGCTGGGCTTCGATATGAACCTTGCTGACCAGCGGACAGGTCGCGTCAACATAGATCATCTCGCGTTTGGCGGCTTCGGCGGGAACGGCTTTGGGCACGCCGTGGGCCGAAAAGATCACGGGACGGTCATCGGGGCATTCATCCAGTTCCTCGACAAAGACCGCGCCCTGGTCGCGCAGATTGTCGACCACGAATTTGTTGTGGACGATCTCGTGCCGGACGTAGACGGGCGCCCCCCATTTCTGCAGCGCCATCTCGACGATCTTGATGGCGCGGTCCACGCCCGCGCAAAAACCGCGCGGCGCTGCGAGATATAGCGTGAGGGGTGGTTTGGTCATACGTCTCTCCGGTTCTGTACCAGAGGTAAGGCTTTGATGCGGTCAGGTCCAGCCCGTGTCGGACGGGCGCGGCACCCTGAAAGCCGCGCCTGTCCGGTCCGCGCCTTCAGACGTCCTCGGTCTCGCGTGCGCGCGGGACATCGTCGCGTGGTTCGCGTGCGGGGCGTCCGACGACATCCCTCAATTCGTCAAGCTCGATGAAATTATCGGCCTGCCGGCGCAATTCGTCCGCGATCATCGGCGGCTGGCTGCGGATCGTCGATACGACCGACACGCGCACGCCCTTGCGTTGCAGGGCCTCGACCAGCGGGCGGAAGTCGCCGTCGCCCGAGAACAGCACGACATGATCCACATGCGGTGCGAGTTCCATCGCGTCCACGGTCAGTTCGATGTCCATGTTGCCCTTGACCTTGCGGCGGCCCGTGCTGTCGGTGAATTCCTTGGCCGGCTTGGTCACCATGGTGAAGCCGTTGTAGTTCAACCAGTCGACCAGCGGCCGGATCGGCGAGTAATCATCGTTTTCGAGCAGGGCCGTATAGTAGAAGGCCCTCAGCAGCTTGCCACGCCGCATGAATTCCTGGCGCAGAAGCTTGTAGTCGATGTCGAACCCGAGTGATTTCGCCGCAGCATATAGGTTTGAGCCATCAATGAAGAGCGCAAGACGCTCGTCCCGATAGAACATTGATCGTCCTTTCAAATTTGAACAAGCGCCACATAATCAAGCGAGTGGGTGTGCGTGACGCGAGCTGCACCTAGATGTAGACAAACAACCAAACGTGGCAAGCTCATGAGGGCGGCACTATGCGCCAAATCGCGCTCATATCCATTGGAAGTAATGACCTATCCTTTTGGGGTAGTTCGCGTGAAACTGTCGCTGCCGCAATCGGGCGTGTGGCGGCCTTGGCCACCGATACGCCACGGGTCAGTCGCGCCTATCGGACCCCCGCTTTTCCGGCTGGAAGCGGGCCCGATTTCGTCAATGCCGCGATGCGGTTCGAAACCGAACTGGCGCCGGAGACACTCTTGGCCGAGCTGCACGGGATCGAAGCCGCGGCGGGCCGGTCGCGGAGCAAGCGGTGGGGTCAGCGCACGCTCGATCTCGATTTGCTGGCGTTGGGGCAGGCGGTCCTGCCAGACGAGCAGACGTTCATCACGTGGCGCGACCTGCCGCTGGCGGCCCAGACGACCCGGGCGCCCGATCAGCTGATTCTGCCGCACCCCCGCTTGCAGGATCGCGGTTTCGTGCTTGTGCCGCTGTCTGAAGTCGCACCCGACTGGCGTCATCCGGTCTTCGGTCGGACGGTGCAGGCTCTCTGCGCGGCCCTGCCGGACGAAGACAAGGCAGGTGTGGTGCCGCTGGGTGACGCGAGAGATGCCTGAATTTATGGCATTGAGGCGGTTGCGCCCCTTGTCATTCTGCCCCGGACCGCCTAAGTAGGCGGCTTCCGAAGTCCTTTTTCCACTGACTGGAGTGTGCATATGGCCCGCGTCACCGTAGAAGACTGCGTCGACAAAGTTCCCAACCGGTTCGAGCTTGTGATGCTGGCGGCCCATCGTGCGCGTGAGATTTCGTCAGGCGCGCCGATCACTGTATCGCGCGACAACGACAAGAACCCGGTCGTGTCCTTGCGTGAAATCGCCGAGGAGACACAACAGGCCGATGACCTGCGCGAGCGTATGATCGAATCCAACCAGTCGCAGATCGAAGTCGACGAACCCGAAGAGGACAGCATGTCCCTGCTGATGGGTGCCGAGGCGGACAAGCCCGCCGAGGACGATCTGTCGGAGGAGAAACTGCTGCGCGCCCTGATGGAGGCGCAGGGTCAGCGCTGATTGCGCGGACCATAGCGGTACCCTTCCCGTGCTGGACCAGATGACATCCGCTGACGAACTGATCGCGCTGGTCCGCACCTACAACCCCAAGTCGAACCAAAAGTTGCTGCGAGAGGCTTATGCCTTCGGCGAGGCAATGCATGACGGCCAGTTCCGTCATTCGGGCGAGCCCTATTTCACCCATCCGGTGGCTGTCGCGGGTATTCTTGCCGAACAGCAGATGGACGATGCCACGATCGTCACCGCCCTGCTGCATGACACCATCGAGGACACCAAGGCATCCTTTGCCGAGGTCGAAAAGCGGTTCGGCCGCGAGATCGCCGAATTGGTCGATGGTGTGACCAAGCTGACCAACCTGCAACTGACCTCGACCCAGTCCAAGCAGGCCGAGAACTTCCGCAAGCTTTTCATGGCGACGAGCCGCGATTTGCGGGTCACGCTGGTCAAGCTGGCCGACCGTCTGCACAACATGCGTACGATCAGGTCGATGCGTGCTGAAAAGCAGGTCCAGAAGGCGCGCGAGACGATGGACATCTTCGCCCCTTTGGCCGGTCGCATGGGGATGCAGTGGATGCGCGAGGAACTGGAGGATCTGTCCTTCAAGGTTCTCAACTCCGAAGCGCGCAATTCGATCATCCGCCGCTTCATCACGTTGCAGCGCGAAACGGGTGATGTGCTGCAAAAGATCATGTCGGACATGCGCTTCGAACTGGAGAAAGCCGATATCACCGCCGAAGTCAGCGGTCGCGCCAAGAAGCCCTTTTCGATCTGGCGCAAGATGCAGGAAAAGGAACAGGGGTTCAGCCGCCTGTCCGATATCTACGGTTTCCGCGTGATCGTCGCGACCGAAGCCGATTGCTATCGTGTGCTGGGGGCTATCCACCAACGCTGGCGCGCGGTGCCCGGCCGCTTCAAGGACTATATCAGCCAGCCGAAATCCAACGGCTACCGGTCGCTGCATACCACCGTGTCGGGGCGCGACGGCAAACAGGTCGAGGTGCAGATCCGCACCCGCGAGATGCACGAAGTGGCCGAAACCGGCGTCGCCGCGCATTGGTCCTACAAGGATGGCGAGCGTGTCGAGAACCGCTTTGCGGTCGATCCCGTCCACTGGATTTCCGCCCTGACGGAACGGCTTGACGACGATCAGGACCACGACGAGTTCCTCGAGGCCGTCAAGCTGGAGATGTATCAGGACCAGGTGTTCTGCTTCACGCCGCGGGGCGACGTGATCAAGCTGCCGCGCGGGGCGACGCCGATCGATTTTGCCTTCGCCATCCACACGCGCATCGGCTCGGCCTGCGTGGGGGCCAAGGTGGACGGGCTGCGCGTGCCGCTCTGGACGCGGCTCAAGAACGGCCAGTCGGTCGAGATCATCACGGCCGAGGGCCAGACCCCGCAGGCGACGTGGATCGACATCGCGGTGACCGGGCGCGCCAAGACCGCGATCCGCCGGTCGCTGCGCGAGGAGGACCGCGAGCGGTTCGTCAAACTGGGCCGCGAACTCGCGCGGGTGGCGTTCGAAAATGTCGGCAAACGCGCGACGGACAAGGCACTGCGTACGGCGGCCAAGGCGCTGGCACTTGACGGGGTCGAGGAACTGCTGGCCCGTCTGGGCAGCGCCGAGATCACCGGGCGCGAGGTCGTCAGCGCGATCTATCCCGAATTGAAGATGAAGCGCGGGGAAGAGATCGACTCGGCCCGCGCCGTCATCGGCCTCAGCCCCAACCAGGTTCACCAGCGCGGCGCCTGCTGTCAGCCCCTGCCGGGCGAGCGTATCCTGGGCATCACATTCCGGGGGCACGGCGTGGTCGTGCACGCGATCGACTGCGAGGCGCTGGCCGACTACGAAGAGCAGCCCGACCGCTGGATCGACCTGCATTGGCAGGAAGGGAACCACCGGCCTGTAAATACCGTGACATTCGATGCCACGATCGCCAATGACGCGGGCGTCTTGGGACGAATTTGCACATTGATCGGCGAGCAGAACGCCAATATCTCTGACCTTAATTTCATTGACCGCAAGCCGGATTATTTCAGGCTTTTGATCGATGTCGATTTGCGCGATGTCGAGCATATGCACCGTGTGATCACCGCGCTGGAGGCCGAGAGCAACGTGTCGTCGATCGTTCGGTTTCGCGACCCCGGACTGGTCGGCGTCGAGGCGGGAATGGCCCGCAGAAAAGGATGACAAAGCGTGGTTTTCAAACGCAGGGATAGACGGGCGATCTGGCAGATCGTGCTGGATTTCTTCTATCCCCGCGGTGGTTGGGCCCGTGCTTTCGAATACGTCAAACACCGCGTCCGCCGTCTGCCCGATACGCCGCCGAAGATCAGCCGCGGTGTTGCCGCGGGGGTGTTCGTGTCTTTCACGCCGTTCTTCGGGCTTCATTTCGTAATCGCCATCATCATTGCACGCATTCTGCGCGGCAACATCCTCGCCGCGTTGATGGCCACGTTTTTCGGCAATCCGCTGACCTTTCCGGCCATCGGCTATGTTTCGATCACACTGGGGTCATGGATACTGGGCCTGCCACAAGGGACGAGCCTGCAACTCGGTCAGAGGTTCGGCGATGCCAGCTATGATCTGTGGCACAATTTTCTGGCGATCTTCACGACCGAGCGGATCGACTGGCAGGGGATGAATGTCTTTTACGACGAGGTGTTCTTTCCCTATCTCGTGGGCGGGTTCGTGCCCGGTCTCGTCACGGCCGCAGCCTCTTATGCCTTGTCGGTTCCCGTCATCGCCGCATATCAGAAGCGGCGCAAGAAAGTGCTGCGCGCCAAGCTTGACCAGTTGAGGAAAAAGACGTCACCTTCCCGCGACGCGGGCGATTGAGCCATCAAACGGAGGCACAGATGCCGCAAAAACTACGACTGGGTGTGAATATCGACCATGTGGCGACTGTCCGGAACGCCCGCGGCGGCGCTGTACCCGACCCCGTGCGCGCGGCTATCATGGCCGAGGAAGCGGGGGCCGACGGGATTACCGCGCACCTGCGTGAGGATCGCCGCCATATTTCGGACGTGGACATCGAGAACCTGATGGGCGCCCTGACAGCGCCGCTGAACTTCGAGATGGCCGCCACCCCCGAGATGCAGGCGATCGCCCTGCGCCACAAGCCCCATGCAGTGTGCATCGTCCCCGAAAAGCGCGAGGAACGGACGACCGAAGGCGGGCTCGAGGTGGCGCGCGATGAAAACGCGCTGGCCCACTTCATCGCTCCCCTGCGCGAGGCCGGATCACGGGTTTCGATCTTCATCGCGGCAGACCCGCGCCAGATCGAGGCGGCACACCGGATCGGCGCGCAGGTGATCGAACTACACACCGGCGCCTATTGCGATGCCCATGCCGAAGGCCGTTTCGATGATCGTGATGCCGAACTGGCCAGACTGACGGATATGGCCGCCTTTGCCGCCGATCTGGGGCTGGAGGTTCACGCAGGGCACGGGCTGACCTATGAAAGCACGGCCCCGATCGCCGCCCTGCCGCAGGTGGTGGAGTTGAACATCGGCCATTTCCTGATCGGCGAGGCGATCTTTCGCGGATTGGGACCGGCAATCACGGAAATGCGGCGGATCATGGATGAGGTGCGCGGATGATCTTGCGGCATCGCATGCGCGCAACTCTTGCGGGGATGGCATTCGCGGCCCTCGGCACCCTTGCTGCCGCTGAGCCGATCAGTGCTGTGCCCTGTATCGACACCTGGATCGCGCGGTCCGACAACATCGCCGAGCCATGGGCGGACCATACCGCCGTTTTCGCAAACGGCGACGTGCGTGTCGCGCTTCTCGACACGATCGAGCCTGCGGGTAGCCCGTTCCATCTGCTGATCCTGTCGCCGCCCTTTGATCTGACAGGCGGGCGGAGTTGTCAGGTGGTTTCGCGCGGATCCGGCTTTGGTTGGACCCGTTTGGATTTTGCAACGCTCACTGCGGCCTATGATCCTGCAACCGGATTGACCTTTGCGATCACTGGCGCGGAACTGGCCGAGGTTTCGGATGATCCGATCACCGTCAGTTTAACGCTGGACCAGCAGACGGGCGAGATCACCGGTGAAACCGGGGTCGCCGCCGAATGACACTGATCCCGACCGCAGCGGAAAAGGCGGCGATGGCTGACGTCATCGATCATGCCTGTCGCCTGCACCGGGATGGCCGCGACATCGTCTTTACCGCTGCCATCGTCAGGGACGGCAAGACCATCGCCGCCGCCCGCAACGAGGTGGCCGATACCGACGATCCCAGCCGTCATGCCGAGGTGGTTGCCATCGCGCGCGCGACAGCCGCGCTGCAGGCCCGCGATCTGACGGGCGCGACCCTGATCGCATCCTGCCAGCCCTGCGAGATGTGCCTGGCCACCATGCGCTGGGCGAAGATCGACCGCGTGATATTCGCCGCGCGCCAAGAAACCATCGGGGATGCCTTCTTCCGGTTCCCCGGCCTGAGCATCGCCGATTTCCACGCGGGCTGTGGCGGGGCTTTCGACTATCTCGGCGGCCTGCACGAGGATCGCGTGGCGCATATCTACGCCAAGGAGATCAGCGAATGACCGACCATGTGGTGCCCCACGAAACGCCGCGCTGTCGCAGCCATGCAGCGATCGGCGATGTCGCGGGTCCGCAATCAGCGGCTCCGAAGCCGGATTACGCCGCCGTGGATGTGTTGCCATGATCCTCGGCGTCGGCACGGACCTTGCGAATATCGATCGCATCCAGGGCACGCTCGACCGTTTCGGCGACCGGTTTCGCAACCGTGTCTTCACCCCGACCGAACAGCGCAAGGCAGAGCGCCGGATGGACGTGGCGGGCACATACGCCAAACGCTGGGCTGCGAAAGAGGCCTGCTCGAAGGCGCTGGGCACCGGGCTGCGCATGGGGATCGCGTGGAAGGATATGGCCGTGTCGAACCTGCGTTCGGGCCAGCCGGTGATGGAGGTGACCGGCTGGGCCGCCGCACGCCTGCAGGAGATGACGCCGGCGGGCCACGAGGCGGTCATTCACGTGACATTGACCGATGATCATCCATGGGCGCAGGCCTTTGTGGTGATCGAGGCGCGGCCCATAGCTTGACAGGGCGCGGCCCCCGCATCATGAAGCGCCGGAACGAGGCAAAGGACAGACAAATGGCGGAAAACACGGGAGTGATCGCGTGGCTGTGGGATACGGCCAAGACGATCTTCTGGGCGCTGGTGCTGGCCGGGCTTTTCCGCACCCTCTTTTTCCAGCCTTTCTGGATACCCTCGGGGTCGATGAAGGACACGTTGCTCATCGGCGATTTCCTTTTCGTCAACAAGATGGCCTACGGGTATTCCTATGCCTCCTGCCCGTCGATCCGGATCGGGGCGATCGGTCTTGATATCGGGGCGGATGATTTCTGCGGTTTCATCGAGGACCGTGATGACCGTATCTTCGGGTCCGACCCCGTGCGCGGCGATATCGTCGTCTTTCGCCACCCTGTGGACGGGCGCGACTTCATCAAGCGGCTGATCGGCCTGCCGGGGGACCGGATCCAGATGCGCGACGGTCTGCTTTATATCAACGATGAGCCGGTCACGATCGAACCTGCCGGCACCTTTACCGAGATGATGGAGCCGCAAGGCCCCCTGGGTGTGCGTCCGCAATGTGCCAACGGCGTCGTGGGCCTTGGTGCCGTTTGCGAAAAAGAACGCTTCATCGAAACGCTGCCCAACGGTGTCAGCCATGCGATCCTGAATGTCGGGGATCGCGCAACCGATGACACCGGGGTCTTTACCGTGCCCGAGAACCAGTTCTTTTTCATGGGTGACAACCGTGACAACTCCACCGATAGCCGGGTGGCGCAATCGGCGCGGGGCGTCGGCTTTGTCGCGCGCAAGGACATCGTGGGACGCGCCGACCGTGTGATGTTCTCGTCGGCGGGCCGGTCGATGTTCGCATTCTGGACGTGGCGGCCCGACCGCTTTTTCAAGGCGCTCGATTGAAATTGTCGGCAGAGCTTCGGGCCTTGGAGGGCCAGTTGGGATACCGGTTCGTCAGTCCCGAAAGGTTGATACGCGCGGTCACACATTCCTCCATGTCCTCGGCCCACCGTGACGACAACCAGCGGCTGGAGTTTCTGGGCGACCGCGTGCTCGGGCTTGTGATGGCCGAAGCACTGCTGGCGGCAGACCCGCAAGCGACAGAGGGCCAGCTTGCCCCCCGGTTCAACGCGCTTGTCCGGCGCGAGACCTGCGCCGATGTCGCCCGCCAGATCGATCTGGGCGCGGTGCTCAGGCTGGGTCGGTCCGAGATGAAGTCGGGCGGTCGCCGGAAAGAGGCGCTTCTGGCCGACGCGATGGAGGCCGTGATCGCGGCCGTCTACGCGGATGGCGGTTTCGACGCGGCGCGCGACCTGGTCCTGCGGCTTTGGGCAGCACGGATCACCGACGTGGAGACCGACGCCCGCGACGCCAAGACCGCGCTGCAGGAATGGGCCCAGGCACGCGGCGAAACACCGCCGCAATATGTCGAAGTGGGCCGGAGTGGACCGGATCACGCACCGCGGTTTACCATAGAGGTGCGGACAGAATCGGGCATCGTGGAAAAGGCCGTCGCCGGCTCCAAAAGGCAGGCAGAACAGGCCGCCGCCGCCACCCTTTTGCAGAAAGTCACAGGATGAGCGCACCCACTAAAGCAGGTTTTATCGCCCTCATCGGCGAACCGAACGCTGGCAAGTCCACGCTTCTGAACCGGATGGTGGGGGCCAAGGTCTCGATCGTCACACACAAGGTGCAGACGACACGCGCGCGCATCCGGGGTGTGGCGATGGCCGGAGAGGCCCAGCTTGTGTTTGTCGATACACCGGGATTGTTCCAGCCGCGCCGCAGGCTCGACCGTGCCATGGTCGCCGCAGCCTGGGGCGGGACGGCGGATGCCGATGTCGTGGTTTTGCTGATCGAGGCACATCGCGGCATGACCGAAGGCGTCAAGCGCATCATCGCGACGCTGCAAGAGCGCGAGGTCAAGGCGCCGGTAGCGCTGGCCATCAACAAGATAGACAGGGTGAAATCCGAGGCGCTGCTGGCGCTGACGAAAGAGATGAACGAGGCCTACCCCTTTGCCGAGACCTTCATGATCTCCGCCGAAAAGGGGCACGGTTGCGACACCTTGCGCGACTGGCTGGCGGGCGCAGTGCCCGAGGGGCCATGGCTCTATCCCGAGGATCAGATCGCCGATCTGCCGATGCGGATGATCGCCGCCGAGATGACGCGTGAAAAACTGACCCTGCGCCTGCACCAGGAATTACCCTATGAGCTGACGGTCGAAACCGAGGCTTGGGAAGAACGCAAAGACGGCTCGGCCCGTATCGACCAGATCATCTATGTCGCCCGCGACGGGCACAAGGGGATCGTGCTGGGGAAAGGTGGCGAGACGGTCAAGGCCGTGAGCAAGGCAGCCAGGCTGGAGCTGGAAGACTTCCTCGGCCGCCGCGTGCACCTGTTCGTGCAAGTCAAGGTCCGGCCCAACTGGCTGGAAGAAGCGGCACGCTATTCCGAAATGGGGCTCGACTTCAAAGACGGCAACGCGTGAAACTGACGGCTGACATCTGGGTGTCGGCCTACCTCGCCCGCCTGCGCCAGATCGAGGTACCGGCCTTCGTCGTGCAAAAGGGCGATGCAACCGCTGGCGCTGTTCTCATCAAGCTCAACACGCTGGACGGGCAGGCCAGCTGCTATCAGCGCAGCTTCGACCTGATGACCGGCGAGCGGCGCTGGATGGTCCTCTCCGAAGGTGATGAGAGCGATGTCGATGCCTCNATCGGCAAGCAGTGCGGGTTCGATCCCGACATCTGGGTGATCGAGGTCGAGGACAAGCAGGGACGGCATCTTCTGGATGAACCGGGGCTTGAATGACTTTCATGCCTCCGGCGGGAGTATTTGGGGCAAGATGATGAACACCACCTTGCCCCTGTGATCGAGTGATGCTCGTCACCTTGCACGGCCATCGGCTCTCCAGCCTGTACCGCAGACCCAATATTGCGGCATATGGTTAATGTCTGCTTATCATCTTGCCGGAAATACTCCCCCGCCGGAGGCGTCCGGTGCTTGCAATCCGCGCTTGGGCCGCCTGTTATGGCGCTATGCATGCGGATGTTCCCCGATGATCGAATGGCGTGACGAAGCTGCCCTTCTGGCCGTGCGTCCTTTCGGGGAGACGTCGGTCATCATCGAGGTGTTCTCCGAAGACCACGGCCGTGATTCGGGTGTGGTACGGGGCGGCACCGGCCGCAAGCTGGCGCCCATCCTGCAACCGGGTGCGCAGCTGAGCGTGGCTTGGAAGGCGCGGCTCGACAGTCACCTGGGGGCGTTCACCGTTGAACCGGTACGCAGTCGCAGCGCGGCCGCGATGGGCGACCGGCTGGCTCTGGCGGGGTTGAATGCGGTTTGCGCTATCCTGTCGATGACCTTGCCGGAACGCGAGGCGCATCCACCGCTCTACCGGCGGACCGTGGCCTTGCTGGATTTGCTGGGCGACAATGACCTTTGGCCCTTGGGCTACCTGCGCTGGGAGCAGGCGCTGCTCGAGGAGATGGGCTATGGCCTGGACCTTTCGCGCTGTGCTGCAACAGGCGTGACCGAGGGCCTCGCCTATGTTTCGCCCAAAACGGGCCGTGCGGTCAGCGAGGCGGGCGCGGGGGATTGGGCGGATCGGTTGCTGCCACTCCCGTCGGTGCTGGCGGGCGCGGGCGACGCGGATAACGCCGAAATCGTCCGTGCGCTGGGTACGACGGGGTATTTCATCGAACACCGTCTGATCCGTTCTCTCGGCGACCGCGAAACCCCGGCCGCGCGGCAGCGGTTGCTCGATGCAATTGCGCGGGCGGGTTAGGACAGTTTGTTGTCGATCAAGTAGCGGGCGGCATCGACGCGTTCGCGTGCCATTGCCTTGTCATCGTGACTGGCA
>JGI12210J13797_10080897_pt1 | contig 18795 bp, 15 predicted proteins | sample ElkSlonscriptome_3_FD_13797 | JGI IMG/M metagenome (IMG submission 13797)
CGGGCCGCTTCGCTTCGACTTGATTGGGCAGCACAGCGCCAGATTCTGCTGGCCAGCTGGCCCCGCATCGCAGTCGAATCGTAGGACACCTTTCGGGCGGAAGAGACAGTTCGGCCGAAGTCTCGCCAGTCTGCGCGAGCAGAGACGACGCAGAGAACGTGCGTCAAACATGCTTGCGTCAAAGCCACGGAAATACGGGAGAAAATCTACGTTCTGCGCGGTGACGGCAATCACCTCGCGAACCGTGGAATGTGTGGTGAGCCCTGCTGGGTTCGAACCAGCGACCTACTGATTAAAAGTCAGTTGCTCTACCGACTGAGCTAAGGGCCCCCGATGCCGTAAACGGCGCGGTGCGGCCGCTCACCTAGGCAGCGGACGGGCAGCGGTCAAGCGCGCATCGAGTTGACGCAGCGTAAGGTGGCTGACCGGATCGCGCCAGGACGGAGCGATTTGCGCTGCCGGCGTGAGCACGAAGGCGCGCGCACGGAAAGACTTGTGCGGGATCGTCAACGCTGCGGTATCGAATCTCTGCCCGCTCCATAAAATAATATCGCAATCGAGCGACCTGTCCCCCCAGCGCTGCCCCGACCGGCGACCGAATTCCCGCTCCAGCCGCTTAAGCCCGGACAGCATCGCGGTGGGATCGTATTCGCTCTCGATCAGGCACGCCGCATTCGCGAATCGCCGGCGTGCCGGCCCGATCGGTGCACTATCGATTATGTCGGATCGGCGCGTCACTGTGCCCAGCGCAGCGCATTCCTCCATCGCCGCGCCGATCACGGCGCGCGGGGGCCCGTGGACGCGGTGGCGCATATTCGACCCCAGCGCGATCAGGTAGGTGCTGCTCACTTCGACCGAAACACTCAGATGTCCTCGGCCAGCCGGGCATAGAGATGCGGTCTGCGATCCCTGAAAAACCCCATGCCAGCGCGGTGCTTTGCCGCGCGGGCAAGGTCGAGGGTGGCGACGGCTGCGCCTTCTTCGTGCGCGCCGAAACATTCGACCATGTCACCCCATTCATCGGCAATGAAGGAATGGCCGTAGAACCGCTGCGCCTCTTCGGGCGGACCTTCGGATCCGATCCGGTTGGCGGCGACGACCGGCATGCAGTTCGATACCGCGTGGCCAATCATCGCGCGCAGCCACATTCGGCTGGTATCGAGGTCCGCATCATAGGGTTCGGACCCGATGGCAGTGGGATAAAGCAGGATTTCCGCCCCCTGTAGCGCCATCGCGCGGGCCGCTTCGGGATACCATTGGTCCCAGCACACCCCGACGCCGATGCGGACCGGATCGCCATCGTCGCCGGGAATGTCCCATGTCTTGAACCCGTCATTGCCGGGACGGAAATAGTATTTCTCTTCGTAGCCGGGGCCGTCGGGGATATGGCTTTTGCGATACGTGCCCATCAGCGCCCCGTCCGGCCCGATCATGGCAAGCGTGTTGTAATAATGGTGGCCATCTCGTTCGAAAAAACTCGTCGGGACGGCGACGTTCAATCGGCCCGCCACCTCTTGCATCGCGATCACGCTGGGATGATCGGCGGTCGGCCGGGCGAGGGCGAAGTTTTCCTCGTCCTCCTCGCGGCAGAAATACGGGCCCGAGAACAGTTCGGGCGGCAGGATCAGTTTGGCCCCCCGCGCAGCCGCCTGTTCGATCAGGGCGGTGGTCGCGGCGATGTTGGTTTGCTCGTCCTCGTCACAGAGGGCGAGTTGAAGGGCGGCGACGGTAAGAGTGCTCATGCCGCCGCCCGATAGCGTCAGTCGGCTTTCCTGAAAAGAAGCGTCATCCGGTCGCTTTCGCCGATGGCCATGTACCGGTCCCGGTCCTCATCGCCGTAACGCAGCGTCGGCGGCAGGGTCCACACCCCCCCTTCCCAATTGGCGGGATCGTTCGGGTTGGCGTTGATTTCGCTCGTATCGGCCAGTTCGAACCCGTTGGCCTCGAAAATCGCGACGACCTGATCGGTCTTCATGTAGCCGGGCGCGGGATTGTAATCGGCAAAGCTCGCGTCCTCGGGCGCGCGGTGCTGCACCACGCCGACCATGCCATCATCGTCCAGCATCATGTATGCCGCGTCGAGCACGTCGTCAGCCTGATTTGAATTGGCAAGCCCGTGCATCGAACGGAAAATCAGGACGCGATCGACAGTCCCGGCCATTTCCTCGGGCATTTCGTCGGTTTCGAACGCGGTGATGGCATCGGCGTCCATTTCCATGCCTTCGGCAAGGCCGTTCTTGAACCGCTCGGTCCATCCCTTGGCGCGCGCTTCGCTTGCGCGGCTGCCATATTCGCGGGCATCACTGTCGGCGTTGAACGCGATGTATTTGCCAGCGGGCATCAGGTAGGGGGCGAGAACGCGCGTATACCAGCCGCCGCCCGGACCGAATTCGGCCACGGTCATCGTCGGTTCGACCTGAAAGAAAGCCAGCGTTTCGGCCGGATTACGGTATTGATCGCGCGCCCGGTCATCGGCGCGCCGTTCATGGGCGAGCACGTCGTCGAGATCGGGGGCTGCGGCCTCCATATGCGCGTCTGCGGCGGCAGGTCCGGCGAATGCGAAGAGCGAGCCTGCCGCCAGCGCGGCAACCGGGGCGGCGAGAATGGCTTTGAGACGAATGGTCATGGTCCTTGGGTTCCTCCGATATCGAGAATTCGTAGTCGTGTTCTGACGCGCAGACGGGGGCATGGCAAGAGCCGGGCGAGAACCGGGCCGGGGCGCGGCTTTCGCCCGGAGGGGTCGCAAAGCGCGGGGCGCTTCCTATGTGGGCGGCATGACGAAGGAGAATGACACGATGGAACAGGCAATTATCGCGGGCGGATGCTTCTGGTGCACGGAAGCGATCTTTCGCGACGTGGTCGGCGTCGAGGATGTCGAAAGCGGGTATATCGGCGGCGACACCGCGAACCCCACCTACAAGGAAGTGTGTTCGGGCCGGACCGGCCATGCAGAGGCCGTGCGCGTCTCCTTCGATCCCGACCGCATCACTGCGGGCGAAATATACGACGTGTTCCTCGGCACCCATGATCCGACCCAGTTGAACCGGCAGGGCAACGATGTCGGCACGCAATACCGATCTGCGATCTTCCCGCTATCGGCCGAACAGGCGAACGAAGCGAAAGCCGCGATCGGGCGCTGGAACGCCGATAACGGACAGATGGCCGTCACCACGATCGAGGGCGCCGACAATGGGGATCAGACCCACGATTGGTTTCCGGCAGAGGACTATCACCAGGAATATTGGGAAGGCGAAGGCCAGCGCAATCCCTATTGCCAGGCGACGATCCCGCCCAAGTTGCAGAAACTGCGGAAAAGTTTTCAGAGCAAGCTGAAGGCGAACGCCTAGGGCTTTTCCCACCGGGCGATGAAGAACCCGTCCAGCCCGCCTTTATCGGCGAGCATTCCCGGATGGGTCCGGACATGGCCCGCAGGCGTCGGTTCGATACCTGCGGGTAATTCCTGCGCCGTGACCGGAACGGGTTTCAGGTCGAAGGTCGCATCGATCCACGCGGCCTGATCCTCGCCTTCCTCTTTTTCCAGCGAACACACCGCGTAAACCAGCACGCAGCCCGGCTCCATCCAGCCAATCGCGCGGGCTATCAGTTCACGTTGCAATTCGACCAGTTCGGCGATCTGACGCTGACCGATGCGATGCAGCACATCCGGGTGGCGGCGGCACGTCCCCGTCGCGGTGCAGGGCGCGTCCAGCAGGATCGCATCGAAACGCTTTGCCGGAACGTATGTCAACGCATTGGCCTTGACGATTTCCGCCTCCAGCCCCGTGCGCCTGCGGTTTTGTCGCAGGCGTTGCAACCGGCGGCCATTCATATCGAGCGCGGTGACGTGCCAGCCCGCCGCCGCGAGCGCGAGCGTCTTTCCCCCCGGCGCGGCGCACAAGTCGAGAGCGCGCCTGCCCTCCCCCGGTCCAAGCAAACGCGGCGGAATCTGCGCGGCGAGATCCTGCACCCACCATGCCCCTTCGCCATAGCTGGGCAGTTGTTCGATCGGCGTGCCGCGCGGCAAGCGAACATGGCCGGGCGCGAGGGTGGTGCCGCCCATGTCGAGCGCGCGCGTGCCGCTTTCGCCGGGCTGTTTCAAAGCGAGATCAACCTCTGGCGGATCGACCAGCCCCGGTGCTATCTGGATGGCGCGATCCCCCCATCGCATGGCGACCGGTTCGGGCATTGTCGGCGCCTGCGGCAACGCCGTATCCCGTTTGGTCAGGGTCGAAAACACGCCATGCGCCAGCCGCCGCGGGCCAGCCGACAAGAGGCCGAGACCAGTTGCGATGACCGCATGGGCAGGCGTGCCGAGCCGCAGCGTCTGCACCAGCATCATCCGCAGCACGCTGCGCACTTTCGCATCGTCGGGCAGCCGCTTTTTCGTGGCGCTGTCGATCAGGGTGTCGAGATCGGTCAGCCAGCGCAACGTTTCCGACGCGATCGCCCTCGCCAGCGCGCGGTCGGCAGAGCCCTCGAGATCCCCGAAAGCCGCGTTTTCCGCCTGTTCGAGCGTTTCGCCCCGACGCAGAACCGCATCGATGAGCCTGAGTGCGGAGCGCCGCGCGGGAATCCCTGAAATAGTCGCCATACCCTCACGCGCTTACCCCGGCCGGAAACCAAGCGCCAGCGCGTGCGTTACGCAATCATCATGACAACACGCAAATCAGCAGCCGCGAAAACTTTCGTGAAACCCGCCCATTGGACCAACGATCCCGCGCCAAAGCCGCGCGCGGTCGATCCGTTGAAGGACGAACCGCGCGATCTGTCGCCCACGCGCTATGGCGATTGGGAAAAGGACGGCATTGCCTGGGATTTCTGATTACGGACTGATCGGCGTCAAAGCGCCTTGAATTCCACCTTCAGACCATCCTTCGGCTGCGGGATCGGCCATTCCTGCCAATCCGGCGCATATCCGGACGCGACCTCTATGCGGTAACGCTGCAATAGCTGCGCCATCAGGATCTTCACCTGCATATACGCGAAATGCAGGCCAAGGCACATATGCGCGCCCCCGCCGAACGGGACCCACGCATATTTGTGCCGTTCGCGCACCTTGTCCGGCGTATGGCGCATCGGGTCGAATGTTTGCGGATTGTCCCAATATTCCTCGGCAAAATGAGTCCAGTGGACGTTGATGCCGACATGCGCCCCGGCGGGGATACGATATCCGCCGAATTCGAACGATTTCAGCGCCCGGCGCGGCATGGACGGCACGGGCGGCACCATTCTGAGCGATTCCTTGAACGCGAGCTCGGTCATTTCCAGCTTGCCCAGATCGTCGTAATCGAGGCTGCGCGGCTCGCCCTTCGCGTCCGGACCCCCGGTGATCGCGATGACTTCCTGACGCAGCTTTTCCTGCCATTCAGGGTTCACGGCGAGATAATAGAGCAGTGAGGTCGCGCTGGAGGTGATGGTGTCATGCGCCGCCATCATCAGGAAATTCATGTGATCGACCACCTGATCGACCGGTAGCAGGCTGTCATCTTCGCGCGTTGCGGTCGCAAACTGGCTGAACATGTCCTGCCCGCCGCCTTCGGCCCGACGCTTGTGCGTTTCCCGCGTGAAGTAATCGACGAGGTAGGCGCGGCCATCCACGCCGCGCTTCATCTTGGTGAACGGCAGCGGTTTGCGGACCGGGGCGACGGATGCCTGCACCATGTCCACGAACGCGGTGTTGATCCGATCCGCTTCCGGCCCCCACGGGATTCCGATGAAACTGTCGGCGGCAAGATCGAGAGTCAGCTTCTTGATCGCGGGATAGAATCGCATCGACCCTTCCCACCCCGCGACCTCGCGCGCGATGCCGGCGTTGAGAGCGCCGGCGTAATGGCGCATCGGTCCCGGCTTGAACGCGATCGACAGCGCCCGGCGGTCGATCCTGTGGTGATCGAAATCCATCAGCATCAGGCCACGCGGGAAAAGCTGGTCTAGGATCGGCCCCCAGCCCTGCTCGCTCGAGAAGATCTTGTCACGATTGAACAACAGCAATTCGTTCGCCTCGGCCCCGATCAGGGCGATGTTCCAGCCGCCGAACGCGTAGGTCTTGTAAACCTTGCCGTGGGTTTCGACCATGCGCTGCGTAAAGCCGTGCGGATCGGCCAGTTGGCGAAACGTGTTCCCGACCAGCGGCCAGCCCTTGTCGCCGGGTATGTGGGCGATATCCGCATCGCGAAGTGTTCCGTCGCCCCAATGTTCGAAGGCGCGGGCGGGTGCGGGATCGTGAGCGGCGAGAGTGGCCATGGCGAAATGTGCTCCTGGGCTGATGCAATGATGCAATTGACATCAGTGTAGATAAGCCCTGCGCTCAAATCCAGCCGGAAAGCTCCCGCCGGATCAGGCCATCGACTAGGTCGACCCCGCTGGCCGATGCGTTGAGGCAATCGAGCTGGGCGAATTCCTCGCCTCCGGCCTCGATGAATTCGTCGCGCCCTTCGAGCGCGAGCTCCTCCAGCGTCTCGACGCAATCGGCGGCAAAACCGGGCGCGGCGACAGCCAGCCGCTTTATGCCCTTTTGCCCCAGTTCGATCAGCGTATCGTCGGTCGCCGGTTCCAGCCATTGGGCTGGGCCGAACCGCGACTGAAACGTGGTAGCGAACTCGACATCGGAAAATTCGGGTCGCCGCGACAGTTTTTCGCGCAAAAGGCGCGATGTTTTCTGGCAGTGGCAATAATACGGATCGCCCCGCTCCAGCGTGCGCTGCGGCATCCCGTGAAAACTGAGCATCATGACTTCGGGCCGGAACGGCAAGGCCCCGACCTGCCGCGAAAGGTCGTCGGCGAGCGCATCGAGATAGAGCGGATCGTCATGGTAGGGCGGCAGAAACCGCATCGCAGGCTGCCACCGCATCGTGCCGAGCACGCGGGCGACCTCGTCGAACACGGTCGCCGTCGTCGCGGCGCAATATTGCGGATACATCGGCGCGATTAGGATCCGATCACACCCCTTGCCCATCAATTCGCCGATCCGCTGTTCTATCGAAGGCGACCCGTACCGCATCGCGTAATCGACGATTGCCGCATCGCCCAGCCGACCGGCAACCGCTTCCGCCTGCTGCGCCGTGATGTCGGCCAGAGGCGAACCGCGATCGGTCCATATCTTTTCGTAGGCCTTTGCGCTTTTTTGGGGGCGGGTATTCAGGATCACGCCGCGCAGGATCGGTTGCCACGCGACCGGCGGTATCTCGATCACCCGACGATCGGACAGGAACTGCGCAAGATAGCGTTTGACCGAGCCGGGATCGGGCGCATCGGGCGTGCCAAGATTTATGACGAGCACGCCTATCCGGCCGCTTTCTACAGGCGGGTGGTCATTGGGCAGACGCTGTTCTTGCCAGGTCATGGGCTGTTGCAATACCGCTCTTGTACGGGTTGTTGATTAAAATACGCCTCGCCGCCCCGATCGGAGGCGAAGACGCGGTCGCGCGTCAGATCCCGCCTGAAAGTAGGGGCAGACGCCGCAACCGCAAGCCCGTGGCAGAAAACAGAGCATTTGCAATCGCCGGAGGGGCAATCGCGACGCCCAGTTCTCCCGGATCGGCGGGCGGCGCATCGCTGGGAACCAGATCGACCAGTAGCTCCGGGCAATCGGCAAGATCTGGCAGACCAAGCGCCCCGTAATCGAACGCCTCGGGCAATCCTCCCCGAATGGCCAGCGCATTGCCGAGCGCGACGCCAAGCCCGAAGATCAGCCCCCCTTCGATTTGTTGACGGGCAATGTCGGGGTTGACGATCCTGCCGATATCGACCGCCGCGCAAAGCTGCGTCACGCGCACGCCGCCACCCGCGCCGGCCGCTTCACCGGCCCCGTCCTCGCCGAATTCCCTGCGCGCCGTGGCAACGCAGGCGATGCGCGCGCCGGTTTCCGAATCGCCGATGCGATAGCAGGCAATCCCCTTGCCGCTGCGGTTCACGCCGCCGTCCCAATCTGCCATCGATGCGGCGCGCTGCAGGCAAGCGGCCAGCCGAACATCCCCGCCCAGCATCGCCATGCGATAGGACAGCGGCTCACGCAGGTACTTCGCAGCCAGTTCGTCGATGAAACTTTCGATCGCAAACGCGCCTGGTCCGTGCGAATTGCCGCGAACCCGGCCTACCGGCAGGCCGATTTCGACCGGCACGTGACGGATCGCCATCGCCGGGACGTCGTAGACCGGGACCGCGCCGTTGCAGGCAAGCTCGTCCTTCATCCCGGCCGTTTCGCGGATCGCTGCCCACGCGGTGCGATTGCCGAACAGCCGACGGCCGAACTCGTGCATGGCGGGCGGGCAGGCGATCCGGCTTCGCAATCCTTCGACCGATCCACCGGTCCCGGGGGCGACCTGTGCGCCCATCAACACCTGATAGGGCGCGCGTGGCCGTGACCGTATCATCTCGCTTCGCCGCGACCAGCTCAGCTGGACCGGCCTGCCGAGCGTCCTGGCGATATGGGCGATTTCGATCGCGTGGTCGTTTTCCAGTCGCGCATCGAAACTTCCGCCCGCGGGCATCGGATACAGCGCGACCGAATCGAGCGGCAGGCCCACCGCCTTCGCCGCAGCGGCTCGGGCCTGCTCCGGTGCCTGGCTCGCCATCCATAATTCCAGCCTGTCGGGTGTGTATCGCGCTACCGCTGTCGCCGTTTCGATCGGTGCCGCGTGCGCTGGCTGGATGTCGTATCGCCGCGCAAGATCGATGCGGGTAATCCCGGCTTCGCCTTCCCCGCGTTCCGCGATCAGGAACGATGCCCCGCTATCGGCCATCAGGCGAAGGCGCTGTGCGATGCTGGAACTGTCGGCTGGATAGGACGCTGAAAATCGCGGCTGCATCGCATCGAGCGCCGCCTGCGCGCTCCACCACGTATTCGCCGCCGCTGCAAGCCAGCGATCCGTTTTTACCGCCCCGACGATACCGGGAATGGCGGCTGCACCCGCTTCATCGAACGACACCAGCTCCGCACCGTTGTTCGGGCCATGCCGAATGCTTGCGTAAACCATTCCGGGCAGGCGCACGTCGCCTGCGAATTGGTAGGTTCCGTCCACTTTCGATGGCAAGTCGATACGTGGAAATTCGGGGTTGGCCGTCCCATCGGACGATGCACCGACATAGAACGGTTCGCGCCCCGGCGCGGCGGGTCGCAATGGCGGGGGATCCGGCGGCGTCCGCTCCGCCGCCCCGGCAACGAGTTCGCCGAAAGTCGCTCGGTTCGGCCCCCAGGAGACTATTCCATTATCTACTTCCAGTTCTTCCCACGCAGTGCCCCAGCGCTCCGCCGCCTCCATCGCCAACATCGCGCGGGCGGCCGCCCCCGCTTCGCGACATGGGGCTTCGAATGCGGCAATCGATGTGCCGTCGGCGGTCGCCGAGAACGGGGTGGAGTGGGCGAATCGTTCCGACAGCCAGTCGTCCATCGGTTCGGCCAATCCATCGGCCCATGGTTCCCACAATTCGATCCAGTTCCGCGCCAGCGGGATGTTGGGATAGGCGGGCGATGCCGGGGCCGGTTCTACGCCGATCTGCCGCCAGTCCGCCCCCAGTTCATGCGCTACGATCTGCGGCAATAGCGTGGTTATGCCCTGCCCCATCTCCAATTGCGGCACAGCCACCGTGACGACCGAGTCTTCCCCGATCCTCAGCCATGCGCCGAATACCCGTTCACCCGGCCCCGGTTCGAGCGGGTTGGCATAATTGCGCGGCAACGCCCACCACGCCACCATCAGCCCGCCGCCGAGCGCCGCCCCGGTCAGCAATCCTCGCCGTGTAATCGCCACGCGTCAAAGCGATCCGCTGGTCAGCCAGCGATCGATCCGCGCCGCGATCGCAAGGAAGGGCGCGGCGGCGTCCGACGCGGCCCCGGCATGGTCACCATCGGTTTCGCCTGCGCGCCCGATGCCCGCGGCCGGCGGCTCTCCGGCATCGCCCGCCATTCGCGTCTCCAGCGTCAGCGGAACGCGGCCAAGAAACGGTATCTCCAGCGCCGCTGCGAATTTCTCTACCCCGCCCTGACCGAAAGGATCGCTGACCTCGCCGCAATGGGGACATTCATACCCGGCCATGTTTTCCACCAGCCCGATGATCGGCACGTCGCCTTCATCGAACAATTGCCCCGCGCGCGCCGCGTCCAGCAGCGCGAGATCCTGCGGCGTCGATACGAGAATCGCGCCATCGGGCTTGCTGTCGGACATCATCGACAATTGCACATCGCCGGTCCCCGGCGGCAGGTCGATCATCAGCAATTCGGTGTCGCCCCATGCCGCATCGACCAGCTGGCCCAGCGCTTTTCCCGCCATCGGGCCGCGCCACGCCAACGCCTTTCCCGGAGGGACGATCTGACCCATGGAAAGCAGCGAGACCCCGTGGCGGGTTTCGACGGGCACGAGTTTGTTGTCCTGCGTTTCGGGTTTCGTCTTTTCCGCACCCAGCAATCGCGGCTGCGACGGGCCGTAGATATCGCCGTCGATCACGCCGACCTTTCGCCCCTTTTTCGACAGGGCGATGGCGAGGTTGGCGGTCAGGGTCGATTTTCCGACTCCGCCTTTGCCCGATCCGATGGCGATGACCATGCGACGGCGGCGATCGGCAATCAGCGCGACGCGCGTTTCGGACACTTCCGCCAGGCTTTCCAGCGATGACGACACCAGCGCCTCGAGCTCCTCGCGCGCCTTCGTGCCAAGGTCGCCCGCCTCCGCGACGATTACAGCGCGACCATCGACAATCCGCGCGGATCGGATCCGGCCCCGGATTTCGACCGGCAAAGCGGCGCGGATACGCGCTTCTTCCGAAGCAGGGTCGCGCAACGGCGTGTCACCCCCCGATGCTGCGTCTTTCGGACCGTTTTCGTGATTGTTGCTCATGGCGTCACGCCTCTACCATCAAATTCACCGCGCCAACCCCTGTTTTTCCGCAAAAGGCGTTCCTATAAGGATGTCATGCAAATTTTTGACGGTTTCGGTAGGAAAGTGGGTCTTGCTATGGCGGGTCGAAAGAGCCCCTGGGGAAATGGCGGCGATAGCGGCCCTGAAAAAGGCAGCGGAGCCGAGGGATCGGGCGGCGATGGTCCGCAGTCCGATCAACCCGCCGGCGAAGGGTCGGATGGCCCGCGCAACCCGTGGTTGCCCGGCGGTGGTTCCGGATCGGGCAGCGGGCCGGGAAAACGCCGGTCGGCGAGTATCGAAGACATATTCAAGAACCGCGGACCCGAAGGACCGCGCCGCAGCGGCGGGCCGGGCGGACCGAGTTTCCGGATGCCTCAGGGTCCGGGCGGACGTAATCTCGTCCCCTATCTTATCGCCGGTGTCGCGGCGATCTGGCTGGTGGCGACCAGTTTTCATTTCGTCCAACCGGGCGAACAGGCGCTCGTCACGCGGTTCGGAGGGAAATATATCGACACGTTCGGACCGGGGACGAACGTATCGATGCCATGGCCGATCAGCGTCGTCGAAAAGGAAAACGTGATCGAAATCCGCACAGAGGATGTGCCGACGAAACTGATCCTCACCGGCGATCAGAATCTCGTCGATCTTTCCTATATCGTGCGTTGGAACATCAACGACCTGACGTTTTTCAAATACCAGTTGGCCGATCCGATCGAAACCGTGCGCGAAGCAGCGGAAACGGCGATGCGTTCCTCGGTCGCGGAAAAAACGCTCGACACAGTGATTTCCGGTGAAGGTCGTGCCGACATCGAAGCCAACGTCCGCACGCGGATACAGGCGATCCTCGATGGGTATGGCGCCGGGATCGCGGTTCAGGGTGTCGAAATCGACAAGACCGACCCGCCGGAACGGGTGATCGATGCGTTTAACGACGTCCTCGCCGCACAGCAGGATGCCGAACGCGAATTGAACCGCGCGCGCCGCTATGCCCAACAGGTTCTGGCCCGGGCCGAAGGTGACGCCGAAGCGTTCAACCAGATCTATTCCGAATATCGCCTTGCCCCCGAAGTCACGCGGCGGCGGCTTTATTATGAAACGATGGAATCGGTCCTGTCGAACACCGACAAGACGATCATCGATGCCGATGGCGTGACGCCCTACATCCCGCTGCGCGAAGTGGAGCGGAACACGCAAAGGCCGGCCAATACCGGCAACCAGAATGGATCGGGTCAGTAAGATGCAGAACGTGTGGAACCGCTACAAGATCGCGATCATCGCAGCCGCGGTGTTTCTCGTCGTGCTGGCATCGACGCTGTTCGTCGTGCCGGAAACGAAGCAGGGCGTCATCGTTCGCACTGGTGAACCCCATGCGATCGTCAACATGTTCGATCCGGCCGACCCCTATGGGCAGACCGGGGCAGGTTTCTGGTGGCGGATTCCGTTCGTCGACCGGGTGCAGATGGTCGAACGTCGCGTGCTCGACCTCGACATGGACAACCAGCAGGTGCTGACCAGCGATCAACAGCGGTTGCGCGTCAATGCCTATGCCCGCTTCCGCATCATCCAGCCCGTGACGATGGTAGAGCGTGCGGGCGATGAAAATCGCCTGCGTACACAGCTTTCGCCCATCCTTACCTCGGTCCTGAGGCAGGAACTGGGCCGGCGGACCTTCGCCAGCCTGCTGACGGCGGAACGTGGTGACGCGATGACGAACATCCGCGATACTCTCGACGCGCAGGCCCGCGAATACGGCGCGCAGATCATCGACGTGCGGATCAAGGCAGCCGATCTGCCGGAGGGCACCCCCCTCGACGCGGCATTCACCCGCATGATTTCCGATCGTCAGGAACAGGCGGAAACCATCCGTGCGCAGGGGCGCAAAAACGCCCAGATCATCCGCGCGGAAGCCGATGCAAACGCAGCAAACACCTATGCCGACGCCTATGGCAAGGATCCTGAATTTTACGATTTCTATCGGGCCATGGAAAGCTATCGGCAGACATTCATCAACGGGCAGGGCGCCAGTTCGCTCGTGCTCGATGGAGAGAACGAATATTTCAATCAGTTCCGCGGAGATTGATCGGCACATGATCCAGCGCCGACCGATCGAACCGACGAACGGTAGATCAGGCGCTGCGAATGGCAATCGACCGGCGGCCCTATTCAAAAGCGGTTCAGCGCGATCTGCCAATTTGGGCGTCGCATCTGAACCACGGGCAGGGCCAAACGTTCTCCCCGGCAGGAAAAGGAATAAAAGGACGTGAACAACGTGCGGTATGTCTACGGATTGACGGGAGCGCTTCTGGTTGGAGGCGCGGCGATTTCTCTTGCGACGGGCTACCCCGCGGGGGCGCAGGTCGCGCAGAACGACGATGCCGAAATGAACCGGGTGCTCCCGCTCGACGGCGCACCGGCCAGCTTTGCCGATCTGACCGAACAATTGCAGCCCGCCGTCGTCAATATTGCCACGCGGCAAAGCGTCGAGGTCAATCGCAACCCGTTTGCAGGCACCCCGTTCGCAGAACTGTTCAATCGCCGCGGCGGCGATCAGCCGCAAACGCGTGAGGCGCAATCGCTCGGATCCGGTTTCATCATCAGCGCCGACGGATACGTGGTGACCAACAATCACGTGGTCGCGCCCAACAATCGTGCGACGCTCGAAGAAATTACGATCACCATGCCCGACGGGCGCGAGTACGAAGCGGAATTGATCGGCGCGGACGCCGCATCGGACCTCGCCGTGCTGAAGATCAGTTCGACCGATACGTTCCCGTTCGTCAAGTTCGGAGATTCCAGCGCGGCACGCGTCGGCGATTGGGTGGTGGCTATCGGCAATCCGTTCGGACTTGGCGGAACCGTTACCAGCGGGATTGTTTCGGCGGTCTATCGCAACACCGGACAGGGTGGCGCCTACGATCGCTACATTCAGACCGATGCCAGCATCAATCGCGGCAATTCGGGCGGCCCGCTGTTCGACATGCGCGGCAACGTTATCGGCATCAACAACGCGATCTTTTCACCGTCAGGCGGCAGCGTCGGCATCGGGTTTGCCATCCCGGCGGAAATCGCCGCCCCTATCGTGGCGCAATTGCGCGAAGGAAACGCAATCGAGCGTGGCTTCCTCGGCGTCGGGCTCGAACCGATGAACGACGACCTGGCGGATTCGCTCGGGCTGGAGCGTAATCGCGGCGAAATCATTCAGAACGTTCAGGATGACAGCGCGGCAGACGATGCGGGCCTGCGTGCGGGCGATATCGTGATCAGCGTCGCAGGACAGCCGGTCACAGCGGATCAGACCGTGTCGTTCCTTGTTGCCAATATTCCGCCGGGTGAAACCATCCCTATCACCATCGTTCGCGGTGGTGAGCGCGTGACGCTGAATGCGACGCTGGGTCAGCGGCCGAGCGAGGCCGAACTGGCGCAGCAGCAGCAGACATTCGACCCCGATTCCGAAGAACCGATGGATCCGGAACAGTCGGACGAAATGATCGCCGAAAAGCTGGGTCTGCAGGTGCTGGAAATGACGCCGCAAATTGCCCGCAGCCTGGGCGTGGCGACCGATACCGAAGCGCTGGTCATCGGGGCCGTCGATCCGAATTCCGATGCCGGACGCAAGGGGCTGCGGCGGGGCGACTTGATCCTGTCCGCAAACTACGAAGACGTGGCGACGATCGAGGCATTGCGCGAACAGATCAACATGGCCGAAGCGGAAAACCGCGAGGCCCTGTTGCTGCGGATTCAGCGGCGCGGCATCCCGCCACGGTTCGTTCCCATCCGCCTGCGCTGATTTGGCCGGAGCATACCAAGACAAAAAAGGCGCTGCGAAGGATATTCGCAGCGCCTTTTTTCTGTCCCGGATCAGTTATCAATATATCAGCGCGCCCGTTTCGCGTTCGCCCTGACCGCCCTGTGGCGACCGCGATCGATCCGATGTTCGGTCGGGGGGTGTCCGGGGTGCCTGCGGTGGCGGGGGCGGGACATTCAATGTGTCGCGAGGACGCGGGCTCGGCTCTGACGAAGGCGGCGATGGCGCCTCGACCGCGCCACCGGTCGCCCGTTCGAGGAAATCCTCGTCCACCGCAGGCGGCGGCTCGTTCCCGTTGCGCTGCCCGTCGTCGCTTCCGCGCCGAACATCGGGGCGTTCCCCTTCGACATCGAACGGCTCTCCGATGGGATCGCGGCGGCCCGGCTCGATCAGGTTGCCGTTTTCATCGATGAAGTAATAATCTTCCGGATCGCCATACAGCGCCTCGTCATCCGGCTCCAACCGCCATTCGGGCAGATTCAGATCGGTGTCGAATTCCTCGACCGGGCGATCCTTTACCGCATAGCGCATATAGGCGGCGAACGCGCGGGCAGGGGCGCGGCCGCCCTGCATGCCGGGCACCGGCTGCGCGTCGTCGCGGCCCATCCAGACGCCGGTCGTGATCCCGGAGGAAAAGCCGATGAACCAGCCGTCCTTGTTCGAACTCGTCGTCCCGGTCTTTCCGGCAACCGGCCTGCCGATCTGCGCCGCGCGGCCGGTCCCGGTCTGAACCGCCGCCTGCAACAGGTCGGTTGCCCCAGCGGCGACGTAATCGGGCACCAATTGTGTTTCACGCGCTCGCTCGTGGGAATAAAGCCGTTCGCCATCGGCGGTTTCGACCTTCAGGATGCCATAGGGCTCGACCGCCATGCCCCCGGCCCCCACCGCTGCAAACGCCTCGGTCATTTCTATCAGGCGCACTTCGGATGAACCAAGGACCATGGCGGGAAAGGTTGAAATCGGGCTGGAAACGCCGAACCGGCGCGCCATCGATGCGACCGTGCCAAAACCGACCTCGTTGCCCAATTGGGCCGCGACAGTGTTGATCGAGTAGGCGAAGGCGGTTCGCAAATTGGTTTCGCCGACATTGCGGCCGTTGGAATTGCGCGGGCTCCACCCATCGATGCTGACCGGCGTATCGACCACGCGATCATCGGGGGTGTACCCCGCCTCCAGCGCGGCGAGATAGACGAACAGTTTCCACGACGAACCCGGCTGGCGCATCGCGGCGGTCGCGCGGTTGAAATTCGTCTCGACGTAATCGGTGCCACCGACCAGCGCGAGGATCGCTCCATCCCGATCGAGGCTGACCAGCGCGCCCTGCGTTCCGGCTGGCGTATTCGCATCGATCGCGGCGGTCGCCGCCCGCTGCATCCCGACATCCAGCGTGGTCCAAACTTCTATCGGGGCATTGGTTTCGGGCAGGAGAATATCGAGCTGGGGCAGCGCCCAATCGGTGAAATAGCGTACCGAATTCTGGCCCACCTGCTTTTTCAATTCGACCGTCTCGACATCCACCGATGCCTCGCGCGGGGTGATATAGCCCTGTTCGCGCATCAGCCGCAGGACGACCTGCGCGCGGTCGACGGCGGCCTGAACGTCGGCAGTGGGGGAATAGCGGCTCGGCGCTTTCACCAGACCGGCGATGATCGCGGCCTCGGCCACGCTCAGATCGGTTGCCGGATGGCTGAAGAATTTCCGGCTGGCGCTATCGACACCATACGCGCCGCCGCCAAAATACACCTTGTTGAGATAGAGTTCGAGGATCTGTTCCTTGGTAAAGCGCCATTCGAGCGCCATCGCCAGAACCGCTTCGCGCGCCTTTCGATCGAATGTCCGGTTGGACGAAAGGAACAGATTGCGAGCCAATTGCTGCGTAATCGTCGATGTGCCGCCCACGCGGGAGCGCGATCCGGTGATGCCCTCGATGATGGCCCCGCCGGTACGCCAGACATCGATCCCGAAATGGGAATAGAAGCGTCGATCCTCGACCGCGACCATTGCCTGCTTCATCGTTGCGGGAATTTCTTCGTAATCGAGCCATTCACCGAAACTGGGGCCGAGTTCGACGATCTCGCTCCCGTCGCGGGCACGCACCAGGATGGTTTGCCCGGCCTGGCTCGATTGCAGCTGGAAGTAGCTGGGTATCGATCGCGCCGCGAAACCAACGGCGAAGGCGAGGAAAATCGCGCCAAGCAGGGCAAGCCCCCCGCCCCATAGCGCGATCCGCACGAACGAGCGTTTCATGAAACCACCGTCACCGTTACCGTCACCATCAGACCGGGAACCACCGCCGCGTTTGTCGCGCGATGCGCCGCCGGTCCCCGCACGTGCGGTGGCGGCACGGCGGGAACCGCGCTTGCCCTTGTTCTGCAAACGGTCACCGCGTTTCGACATCGAATATCATTTGTCCAATCCACCCGGAGGAGAAACCCACCCGTCCATGCGACGTGCATAGGGCACTTGTAACCCCGCGTGAACACGCTCTTGTCGGATTGTGGGATTCACCGCGAAAGGATGCGACAAATGGTGAGTCAGCACCAGCTTTCGATGCCTAATCCCCGGATTTGCCTGCATCGAAATCGAGCGCGGCGGAATTGATGCAATACCGCAGTCCCCCGGCTTCGGGTGGGCCGTCGGGGAAAACATGGCCGAGATGCCCGCCGCATTCGGCGCACAGCACTTCGGTCCGGCTCATGCCGAGCGAATTGTCGCGCCGTTCTTCTACCTTTTGTTCGTCCGCTGGTTGCGTAAAGGCGGGCCAGCCGCAGCCACTATTGTATTTGTCATCGCTTTCGAACAGCACCGTGCCGCATCCGGCGCAGACATATTCGCCTTCGTCGTAATGCTTGTCATACTGACCGGTGTAGGCCCGCTCGGTCCCAGCTTCGCGCAGCACGTGATACTGTTCCGGGGTCAGTTTCTCACGCCACTGGGCGTCGGTCATGGTCTTGTTTTCAGGCGAATTCATCGCAGCTTTCTCCTTGATTCCGACCCGTTATATCGGGTCGGAACCCATCGCTCGCAAGGGCGGGCCGGGTATGCCACGTTCGTTCGCCGGGACGATCCGGATACAGCGCTATTCGTCCAGCAGCGCATAGTGCGCCGGGGGCTTGATGACGTCCATCCGTTCGGTCAGCAGGGGGCGGAAACTCGGCCTGCTCTTGAACACGGCGTACCAGCCGCGCGTCTGATCGTGGCCTTTCCAATCGATGCCGCCCAGATAATCCGCCACGCTGATCTGCGCTGCCGCCGCCAAGTCGGCCATGCTCATCGTCGACCCGGCAAGCCATGGGCGATTGTCGATCAGCCAGTCCATGTAATCGAGGTGTCCGTGCGCCATTCGCATCGCATCGCGCAGCGCGCGGCTATCGGGTGGTTGCCGCAGGACGATGCGTTTCTTCATCCGTTCGAGCAGCAGCGGCTGCGTCACGTCGGCATAGAAATTTTCATCGAAAAGGGCGACGAGGCGGCGAATTTCCGCCCTGTTGGTCGCCGTGCCGTTGATCATCGGCGATCGTTCGACCGTCTCTTCGAGATATTCCGCGATCGCCCGGCTATCGGGCAGCGCGATGTTCTTTTCGCGGTTGACGAGGACCGGAGTGCGTCCGGCGGGATTGAGATCGTAAAATGCGTCGCCCGCCGCCCACGGGTCTTCTCGTACCAGTTCGTAGGCGACGTTCTTTTCGCCCATCAGCAGCCTGACCTTGCGCGAAAAGGGGCAGAGCGGGAATTGGTAAAGTTGCCACATAACGGCGCACCTTTGCACCAGATCGGTGACTTGTGCCAGCGCGTGTTATTCGGTTTGCGCGTTCATCATCATCAGGCAGGCGGGCATCATCGCCGCGATCCGATCGTCGCCGTCGGCCTGATCAAGCGATTCGACCTCGTTTCCCACCAGCGTCATCACCGCCTCGCGTGAAAGTTCGCGCTGCTCCATCAGCCTCGCCATCGCCCGAACGAAAAATTCCTGCCCGCCCGCAGCTTCGATGTCGAAATAATCGTTGCCGCGCGGATCGTCGGATTTCTGCCACCGACTGACCACGGCGAACGCAACGCCGCAGCGCGGCGCGGTGGCCTGTTCGATCGGCAATTGTTCCAGCGACGTTATCGCCGGTTCGGCCTCGGCATTGGCCG
>JGI12210J13797_10407416_pt1 | contig 18790 bp, 18 predicted proteins | sample ElkSlonscriptome_3_FD_13797 | JGI IMG/M metagenome (IMG submission 13797)
GGTTAACCAAGAGTTCAAAATTGTAAGTTAGTTAAACACTGTAAGTTAGACCACGAAAAGCAAAACAAGAATGAAAACGATTAAAGAAACACTAATGATTGCAGCCGCATTTCTACTAATAGTAGGTAATGTGATAGCTGCTAGTGATACCGATACTAAAATTAGTGTCAGATCACTAGAAAATGAAAGCAAGAAGGCCCTGATTCGGGTAGCTAGCGTCGGCTCGTCTGAACAAGCCACACTACGCATTAAGGATCAGAACGGCCGGACACTGTACCGCGAAACGCTTACGGGTGAAGATGCCTACATGAAGAAGTACGATTTCTCTCGTCTGCCTAATGGTGAGTACGTAGTAGAAGTTCGTACGGCTAACGGCACTACCCAAGAAGCTTTTTCGCTTACTGAAGGCGCAGCTCAGGCTGTATACTTTAAGCCAGCTATTAAAGTAGATCCTCAGAAGGTGAGTGTAATCTTCAAGAACCAAATCGCCTCACCGGTTTCCCTTAAATTATTTGACCAAAATGGCCGAGTACTTTATGAAGAGCGAGTAGCCTCTCAGGAGAAGTTTGCTAAAGGGCTTAACCTATCCCAATTGAGTCGGGGACAGTACTCTCTAGCCATTCTGGGGGATAATTATGTATACACTAAAAGTATTAATCTGAAATAAGACGGTTCGCCGGACGATTATAGATTTTTTGTTAGGTTGTTGTATTGGTGCAGGCTCCTTCGGGAGCTTGCATTTTTTTATTCCGTACCTACCCTAGTAATTCCCTCCTAGAAAACACGACTTCTCTCTAAAATTCTTATTTTTGCCAACCCATTTTTGAAGGTACGCGTCCTAATAAGCGCCGCCTTCTTTTTCATTTAATAGCGTTGGTATGAAAATATCCATTAACTGGCTTCAAGAATTTATTGATCTTACAGTGCTACCTGAAGAAATCGCCGATAGACTCACTCTATCAGGCTTAGAGGTAGAAAGTCTAGAGAAATTCGATCAGATTACAGGCGGTTTAGAGGGTTTAGTCATTGGTGAGGTACTTTCGGTTCAGAAGCATCCGAACGCTGACCGGCTCAGCGTCACCCAAGTAGATGTTGGCGAAGCAGAGCCGTTGCCCATTGTTTGCGGTGCTCCCAACGTAGCCAAAGGACAAAAGGTAATTGTTGCAAAAGTGGGAGCTACGCTGTATCCGACCGAAGGGGACTCGTTTGCCATTAAAAAATCAAAAATTCGGGGCGAAGTATCGCAAGGAATGATCTGTGCCGAAGATGAAATTGGGCTAGGCACCCAGCACGATGGTATTATGGTACTCGATACTCAGCTACCCAACGGCACTCCCGCTTCCGATTACTTCGGGTTAGTATCGGATCAGGTGCTGGAAATTGGATTAACTCCCAACCGAGCCGACGCCGCCTCCCACTTCGGCGTGGCTCGCGATTTGAAAGCACTGTATCACCAACCACTAACATTGCCTAATGTAGAAAACTTCTCGGTAGACAATCAGACTCTGCCTATTGAAGTGGAGGTAGAGAATACAGAGGCTTGCCCTCGTTATTCAGGATTAACTATTAGTGGAATAACCGTGCAAGACTCGCCCGATTGGTTACAGGCTCGGTTACGATCTATTGGGTTATCACCCATCAATAACGTAGTTGATGCGACTAATTATGTGCTGCACGGACTTGGCCAACCCATGCACGCTTTCGATGCGGGTATGATCACCGGGGAAAAAGTAGTCGTGAAAACCCTACCGGAAGGCAGCACCTTTACGACGCTTGATGAAAAAAAGCGTAAGCTACTAGCGCAGGATTTAATGATCTGCAATGCCGATGAGGGCATGTGTATTGCCGGAGTATTCGGAGGTATTAAATCGGGTGTAAAAGCAAGTACCCAAAATATATTTCTGGAAAGTGCCTACTTCTCGCCGGAGTACATTCGGCGTACTGCCCAGCACCATGGGTTAAAGACTGATGCCTCATTCCGCTACGAGCGGGGTACCGATCCTAATATTACGGTTTACGCACTGAAAGTAGCCGCTTTGCTAATAAAGGAAATTGCTGGAGGGCAGATTTCTTCCAACATAGTAGATGTATACTCTAACCCTATAGAATCATTCCGAGTAGAGGTGAAATACAAGAACGTAAATCGGCTCATTGGAAAACAGGTTGACCGTGAGGAAATCACCGTAATACTACAGCAACTTGAAATAGAAGTAGTAGAAGAAAACGAAGCCGGTATTACCGTATTGGTGCCGCCCTACCGGGTAGATGTGCAACGGGAAGCCGACATCATTGAAGAAATTTTGCGAATACACGGTTACGATCAGGTAGAAATAGCCGCTCACTTGAGTACTGACTATATCGCCCACTTTCCTGAAATTGATGACCGTAAGCTACAGTTGCGCCTCAGTGAGATGTTAGTCGGAAATGGGTTTTACGAAATAGTGACCAATTCACTTACTAAGCCCGCGTATGTTCAGGAAGCAACCGCCGTTTCGCTGTATAATCCTCTGAGCGAAGACCTCAATGTTATGCGCCAGCATTTACTATTCTCCGGGCTGGAAGTAATCGCGCACAATATTAATCGTCAGCAAAAAAATCTCAAATTTTTTGAGTTCGGAACGACTTACCGCCACCAGAATGATAAGTATTTGGAAGCAAAGGAGTTAGTTATTTTTATGACGGGAGCTGTGCAAGCTGAAAGCTGGATGGCACCGACTGAGCCAGTGTCTTTTCATCATTTGTCCTCGCATATTCAAATAATTTTTAATAGGTTTGGTATCACGGGTATGGTTCAGGAGTCCCTGAACGACCCATTCTTTAGCTACGGATTACAGCTTGTTTATCAAGGTAAAGTTGTAGCCAAACTCGGTAAGGTTGATACCAAAACAGCTGATTTAGCCGAGGTAAAACAGCCCGTTTTTTACGCTGTAGTACAGTGGTTGGTGCTGTTAGAGAAATTGAGAGGCATCTCGAGCAAAGAGCGAACAATTTTTCAGGAGATTTCTAAATTTCCTGAAGTTAGAAGGGATTTGTCTTTAGTATTAGACCAAGAAGTAGCATTTAGTGAAGTAGAGAAAGTTGCAAAGGCTAAGAGTAACAACTTGGTTAGGCGCATCAATGTGTTTGATGTATACGAAGGCGAGCAGCTAGGGAAAGGAAAAAAGGCCTACGCCCTTAGCTTTATCTTGCAAGATCAACATAAGACATTAACAGATAAAACTATTGATAAAACAATGAAAAGGCTTATGAATCAATTTGAACAGGAACTACGCGCAGAAATTCGTAAATAGTCCATTAGCCACGCTATCAGCTAGGCGGACTAGCAAGCGGGCACTCCATTATTTTCTTAACCAAAACCAAACTCTGCTAATACGTCCGTCTGCATGCCCCATCCAACTGCACTCTCATCCGAAATTGTTACCTTAGAAAGGAAAATCGATCTATTCCTTGACAAGCATACATCATTACAAAAAGAGTTACAGCGAGCAAAACAAGAAAACGAAGAGCTGAAACTGGCTCTAAATTCTAAAGAAGAAGAATTGGAGCGTTTTAAAAAATCAATTAAAATCAGTAAACTTGCTCAGTTGACAGTAGCTGATCACAGCGAAACTACCGAAGTAAAGCGTACTATTAACGAGTACATCAAGAAAATTGATAAATGCATTGCTCATTTGAGCCAGTAAAGCACATTTTCATGGAGGCACTTTCCATAAAAATAAAAATTGGGGACCGAGAGTATCCTATGCGGGTAGATCCCGAAGATGAAGAACGTATTCGCCAAGCTGGTCGGATGCTGAACGAAGAAATTCAGCGTTACCGCCAGAGCTACAATACTACCGACAAGCAAGATCTGCTGGCAGTAGTGGCGTTCGATGCGTTTTTAGAAAAACTAGAATACCAAACCCAGCAGGCTGACACGGAAAAGGTGATCGTTGATAAGATTGGTCGTTTAAACCAGCTTATTAACCAAGCCATGTCATAGTGCTAAAGTTTAAGACAGCCTCAGATGCTGTCTAACGTGCATACCCGTTAATATTCGCTCATTGGCAGCGTAGTTAGGCTACTGTCTGTAGTATCCACATCTAACTATATCATCATGGGTGAATCAAACATATTACCTCTACTTATTGCTATAATCGTCTCTTTGGGAGCGGGCCTTTTTATCGGCTTACTACTCGCTAAACGCAAAACTAGTACTCAGGAGCAACAGCTTAAGGATCAAGAGACTACTCTTAACCAGAAAGAAGCTACTGCGCAAGCCGAGGCTGACATTATTATTAAAGATGCCAAAAGCAAGGCTGAAGCTATTAGAAAAGAAAAAATCTACGAAGCCAAAGAAAAGTTTCTAAAGCTAAAGTCAGAATTTGAGGAAGAATCTAATCGGAAGAAAAACATTCTGATTACCAATGAAAACAAGCTTAAACAGCGTGACACTCGGTTGAACGAACAAGCAGAGAAGCTTCGTAAGCAGGAGAATCAATTAAAAGAAAAGGAAGAAAGCCTGGAAACCCAACGAGAGATTACCCGAAAAAAACAAAATGAACTAGAAAAGGTGCATCAGCAGAAAGTAGCTATTTTAGAGAAAGTATCAGGATTATCAGCCGATGACGCTAAACAACAACTTATAAAAAGCCTGGAAGACGAGGCTAATACGCAGGCTACAGCGCTCATTAAAAATATTGTAGAAGAAGCCAAGCTTACGGCTACTAAAGAAGCTAAAAAAGTAGTACTAAGCACTATTCAGCGAACGGCTACTGAACATGCTATTGAGAATTGTGTATCGGTCTTTAATATTGAGAGCGATGATGTGAAAGGAAAAGTAATTGGGCGGGAAGGACGAAATATTCGGGCGTTGGAAGCATCTACTGGGGTAGAAATCATTGTGGACGATACTCCCGAAGCAATCATCATTTCTGGTTTTGATCCGGTACGCCGAGAGATCGCTCGCCTTTCGTTGCACCGACTAGTTATCGATGGTCGGATTCACCCGGCTCGTATTGAAGAAGTAGTGGCTAAAACTACCAAGAATATTGAAGAAGAAATTATTGAGACCGGCGAACGCACGGTGATTGATTTGGGTATTCACGGCTTGCACCCTGAGCTAATTAAGATGATCGGGCGAATGCGGTTTCGCTCGTCTTACGGACAGAACCTGCTGCAACACTCCCGCGAAGTAGCCAACCTTTGTGCTACTATGGCTTCCGAGCTAGGTATTAGCCCCAAACTGGCGAAGCGGGCTGGGCTGCTACACGATATTGGAAAAGTGTGGCCTGAAGAGCCAGAGTTACCTCACGCCTTGCTAGGGATGAAACTGACCGAAAAGTACGGCGAGCACCCGGACGTATGTAATGCGGTAGGCGCGCACCACGATGAAATAGAAATGACAGCAATTATCTCCCCGATTATTCAGTCTTGCGATGCTATTTCGGGCTCTCGTCCCGGAGCCCGTCGCGAGATTATTGATTCGTATATTCAACGACTGAAAGATCTCGAATCGTTAGGGCTGGAATTCAACGGAGTTAATAAGTGCTACGCTATTCAGGCCGGAAGAGAGCTAAGGGTAATTGTAGATTCGGATTCAGTTACTGATGACCAAGCCGGTAACCTTTCCTTTGAAATCTCCCGCAAGATTGAAAAGGATATGCAGTACCCGGGGCAAGTGAAAGTAACTGTAATTCGGGAAATGCGCTCGGTAAGTTTTGCTAAGTAATTAATCAACCCATTTTTAAACGCTGCTTAGGCTGCATACCTAATAAAATAACTGGGCAGGGTATAAAAAAAATAGCATCTATGGCTCACTTAGATTTGAGCCATAGATGCTTAATTTACTTTGATAAGAATAGACTACTGTAAAGCTTCGGCCATTTTTTCGCCAATGGTAGCTGGTGAGTCTACTACAATAAGTCCACACTCCGTCATTACCCGCATTTTAGCTTCAGCAGTATCTTCTTCACCTCCAATGATTGCTCCAGCATGACCCATACGACGACCGGCGGGGGCGGTTTGTCCGGCAATAAAGCCTACTACCGGTTTTTTGTTCCCATTTTCCTGAATCCAGCGAGCCGCTTGAGGCTCGTACTGCCCGCCGATCTCGCCAATCATCACGATGCCGTCGGTATCGGGATCGTTCATCAGTAGTTCAACCGCCTCTTTAGTAGATGTACCGATTATCGGGTCGCCGCCAATACCAATGGCAGTAGAAACTCCCAATCCGGCTTTTACTACTTGGTCAGCCGCTTCGTAAGTCAGCGTTCCTGATTTGGATACGATTCCAACTTTGCCAGGCTTGAAGACAAAACCGGGCATGATACCTACTTTGGCCTCACCCGGAGTGATGACTCCTGGACAGTTCGGCCCGATCAATCTTACTCCCTCTTTCTGCTTCAAATAGTGTTTGGCTGTCATCATATCCTTTACCGGAATTCCTTCAGTAATCGCAATGATTACCTCAATGCCAGCATCGGCTGATTCCATAATTGCGTCGGCCGCAAAGGCAGGAGGCACAAATATGATAGATACATTAGCCTGCTTTTCGGCTACGGCCTCGGCTACACTGTTAAATACCGGACGGTCTAAGTGGGTTTGCCCACCCTTACCAGGCGTTACACCGCCAACTACATTAGTACCGTACTCAATCATTTGTTCGGCATGGAAAGTACCTTCCGAACCAGTGAAACCTTGAACGATAATACGGGAATCTTTATTTACTAGAACACTCATAGGGTGGGGAAAAAATTTTTGACAAAAATAGGACAAATCAGCGCATTGCCAAAGCTATGAAGTGTTAATGTGTTTACGTATTCAGGTGTTCATGTAAAAGCAACTTTTTCTCGTAAGCATCTACGCACCCTAGAACTTTGGCACCACAACACTAAAGATTACTGAAGGTTGAAAATATACAGAAAGTTTCCGTCTAACTGCGTGCCGTACTGCCGTAAGGGCAGGGGACTTACTCCTCCGGCCGGATTACCCTGAAAATCGTAGATAGTGTTGTCGCAGCCCTCTTTTATAAAAAAGCCGGATGGATCAACAAATATTTCGGCACAAGCCTCTTCAAATCGGTGGGGACTAGCTTTCTCGAAAGCTCGGTAGGTAGTAGAGTTTTCTCGATAGATTAGAATGCCCTTCCAGCCGCCTACTATCTCAACAAAACCACCATCTTGCCGCAGTGGTAAATACTCTTGATTAGTTAGGTTAATAGTCTCATCGACCAGTACGGGTGGAATAGGATCGTACAGGAAATCATTCTCACAACTGGCCAAGAGACATAGGAGGAAAATAAGGGTAAAAATCCCCCTTTCCCCCTTTTCCAAAGGGGGAATAGATACGTCTCCCTTGGTGAAGCCGACGCGGCGCGGGAGGGTTAGGGGGACTGAACTGAATGACAATTTATAAGGTTTTTCCCCCATTTTATTAGGCACTCTTTTAGTTCTCATTGTAAAGTCAATGTACACTCGCTTTTTCCAACGCGAAAATTAAGTAGAAAGTGTCTGCCCATAGATACTTTAAGGCGATCCCGTTACAGTACAACCTAACAGTTCCAAACAACGTATTGCTTCTGGCAAATCTATATCTTTTACCAGCAAGTGATCAGTAGAGTAGGCAGAGAGCGCAAAGATTGAAACTTGAGCATCCGCCAGAGCTTTCGCTACTACCGCCAAAAATCCCACTAGCTCAAACTGTAAGGTAATCCGAAACGATAGCATCCGCCAACCTCGCTCCACCTCAACAATCCAATCATCATTCAGGTGCTGTTCATCAACTACTGCAGTAACCTCTTCCTTATCATTAAATATCGCCACGAAATCTTTAGGAACGTACTTCGCCTTGACCACGGCAAAATGCTGAGGCCAGATTTCTACTGGACAGCCAGATAGTATGGTATTAGGTTGAAGTGCCACTAAAATCCAGCGGGGTCTTTGGTTAGGCTATTTATGATTAAAGAAGTACCATTAACTATAGATGATTAAATTTAGCAGATTTAGCCAAACGCGGAAAACTGCTTCAGAAAACGCACGTCGTTCTCGGTAAAAAGCCGCAAATCTTTGATCTGGTACTTGATCATTGCAATCCGCTCAAAGCCCATTCCGAATGCGAAGCCGGTAAATTCTTCCGAATCAATACCGCAGCTATCGAGTACGTTGGGGTCAACCATGCCACAACCGCCAATTTCTAGCCAGCCCGTACCTTTCGTTACCCGACGGTCAGCTTCGGTTTCGGTACCCCACCAGATGTCCAGTTCGGCACTAGGTTCGGTAAAGGGAAAGTACGATGGTCGTAATCGGATTTTTGTTTCTGAACCAAACAGTTCGCGGGCGAAGTGTAGCAACGTTTGTTTCAAATCAGCGAAGCTGACGTTTCCATCAACATACAAGCCTTCTACCTGGTGGAACACACAATGCGCCCGCGCCGAGATAGCCTCATTGCGATACACTCGCCCGGGCATGATCGCCCGAATCGGTGGCTCCTGATTCTTCATCAATCGTACTTGTACCGAGGAGGTATGCGTTCGTAGTACAATGTCCTGCTTATCTTCGTCACTATTCTTCTCAATGAAGAACGTATCCTGCATCTCCCGAGCCGGATGGTTGGGTGGAAAGTTTAACGCGGTGAAGTTGTGGAAGTCGTCTTCAATCTCCGGTCCTTCGGCTACGTTAAAGCCCATTCGCTCAAAAATTTCTACTACCCGGTTCTGGATTTGGGTCAGCGGATGGATAGCCCCCAAGCTGTCCGGCACCGATGGAAGGGTTAGATCGGGTACATCATCGGGTTGACCATTCTGCTGCTCTTCCAATGAGGCGATTAGTTCTTTAAATTTATTTTGAGCAGTGTTCTTTAGTTCATTAAGTCGCACTCCCATCGCTTTGCGCTCTTCAGGAGCTACGGTTCTCATTTCGCCAAACAGATCACCGACTACACTTTTCCGGCTAATAAACCGAATACGATACGCTTCTAATTCATCTTGGTTAGCGACCGTATACTGGCTAATTTCCTGCTTAAGAGCTTCTATCTTTTCGTTCATAGCGTAATTCTGAATAAACCCCAAAGGTAGAGCTTCTTTTAACTGATTTCAATGGTTTCAGAGTTTTCGTAATTTTCGCTATGATAAACTCATATCAGAAAATAGCCATTGTAGGAACAGGCAATGTAGCCTGGCATTTAGCTCCGGCTTTGGAAGCAGCAGGTTATTCAGTAGTACAAATCTACGGTCGGCAGCCTGAGAAAGCGCGAGCGTTAGCCAACCAATTGAAGCAAGGTCGGATAAAAACGGATTTAGACTTTACCAATAGTTCGGCTCGCTTGTTTATTCTAGCTGTATCGGATGATGCTATTAAGGAAGTAGCTCGGCAGATAAGGTTACCCAAAGAATCAGCAGTGGTGCATACCTCCGGTGGGCAACCCATGGATACACTAACGGATGTCCCAACACAACAGATTGGGGTATTTTACCCGCTACAGACCTTCAGTAAGCAGCGAGCTATTTCTTTCGAGAATATTCCAATTTGTCTGGAAGCCAGCAATAAAGAAATGTTAGATGAGCTAACAAAACTGGCCGAGAAGATCAGTAACCACGTACAAATCATTGATTCTCAGCAGCGAGCCGTATTACATGTAGCCGCAGTATTCGCTAATAACTTCACTAATCATTTATTGCGCATGTCTGAGCAGTTATTACACGATCGTCAATTAAATACTACTCTGCTACATCCGCTCGTTCATGAAACGGTAACCAAAGCCTTAGAAATTTCTCCGGCCCAATCACAGACCGGCCCGGCTCGTCGTAACGACCAAAAAACGATTGATCACCACATAGATTATCTGAAGGCGTATGATCCGGCTTATGCTAAAGTGTATCAGACACTAACTGAACACATTCAGTCAATATCTCAAGAATAAAATAATTTACAGAACGCCTAATTTCTTTAATTCTTCCCGAAGATTAGTATCGGGAGTAAGGTGAATTCCTTTGATTCCAAGGGCCTCAGCACCGGCAATGTTTTCGGCTACATCGTCAATGAAGATGGCTTGTTCGGGTACAATAGTTGGCTGACGATCCAACAAGGTTTGGTAGATTCGGGCATCGGGCTTCACAATTTTAAGTTCACCGGAAACTATCGTGTCCTCAAAATATTGTAAGAACGAATAATCGCGCTGAGCAATGGGGAAAGTTTCGGCGGACCAATTAGTGATCGCGTATAAGCTAATGTCAGACTTTTTCCTCAAATCTTCCAAAACCGCTACATTTTCTTCAATGGCACCACCCAGCATTTCTTCCCAACGGTGGTGATACGCCTGAATCTCCGCTACGTACTGTGGATACGCCGCCGTCCGCTCTTCCACTGCTTCGGCAAACGGACGACCGCGGTCTTGTTCTTTGTTCCACGCTCCATGACAGACTTCCTCCAGAAACTGTTTCATCTCCACCTCTTCGGTAAACATTTCTCGATACAAATACTCGGGGTTCCAGTCGATTAGTACCCCACCAAGGTCAAAAATAACGGTATTGTAAGTCATAAAAGCAGTTAATAATCATCAAACTGCAATGTACAATACACAATTGATAATCGATAATGAATGATGACGAATGATTGATGAGTAATAAATAGTATCCAATCACTAAACCAGATCCCGGACAGGTTCCGGAGCCAATCTCTAAACCCTATTGATTTGTGTACTATCGGCTGTTGACCGTAGACTGATTATCACTTCCCAAACCAAATAGTGCGAAATCATACTTTACAGGGTCGGTAGGGTCAAACTTTCGGAGATTTTCGGTAAGCTCTACCGCAGTGCGCCAGTCAGTTTGCTTGCGGGTTATTAAGCCGAGTTGGCGGGCCACCCGGTCTACGTGTACATCGCAGGGGCAAATGAGTTGGTTGGGACGAATCTTGAACCAGAGACCAAAATCTACTCCTCGGTCGTCTTGCCGTACCATCCAGCGCAAGTACATATTAAGGCGTTTGCAGGCTGAATTGCGCTCGGGCGTAGCCACGTGCTTACGAGTTCGGGCAGGATAGTCGGGTAAACTGAAGAATAAATGATGAAAATGAATGAGTCCGGTTTCAATTGCTGATGACTCTTCGTTCATTCCCAGCCAAAAGGCTTCTTCTAATGAATCATGTTGCTGATAAAAGTGGCGGAAGAAAGCAATGAAATAAAGCGCGTCGGTAGCGTTAAATGTGCGATGCTTAAAATTCAGAAAAGGTTTGAGATCATCCTCTTGGTGGTACAGAATAAAATCGTGCGGAGCATTGTCCATGTAGGAGAAAAACTCTTGACACTTATTGATGATTGTTTTGCGCTGTCCCCAGGCCAGTACTGCCGCTACGAAACCGCTGATCTCAATATCCTGCTTCTTCTGATACTGATGGGGAATGCTAATTGGGTCGGTTTCAATAAAAGCCGGCTGATTGTAGCGGTCATGTTGTTGTTCTAAAAAATCACGAAGTTCTTCAAACTTACGCATGTAGTAATCGCTCCTGCGTCAACCGCAGTTCGTACTGTTCTCCTTCATCCTGCCAAGTAACCATAATCCCTCGACCAGACTCTTCAACATTCCAGCTAAATGATTTGATGGTTTCAATGTACTTCAGTTGCCCAGTTTTCAGGTTGAGGAAAACTAAATCGAAGTCGGGTAATTCTTTAGGAATTACGGTATTGAATTTTTGTAACAGAACACCATCAAAGCAGGGGTACTTAAAATCGCCGAAAAAATCTTTAGCTAATGCTTCGGCATTGTTTGGGATAGCGCGCAACTTATAATAAGCTGGGCCGAACATAATTTCTTCCTTTAGCATTCGCTCAATACGCAGATGATCACTCTTGAAAAACGACTGCCAGCTCGGGGCAGTTGGTCGGGGCGCAACCTCCTTTCCAACTTTAGGAAAAACCTTCCGAACCAGCGAGGTAAGCATCCACGACAAGGTAGAAAAAACCCAAACCACGCCGACAAACAATAGCGAGAAGGCCATAATAATCGGATAGAATACAGAAAATATTCCGGTCCAGATCCAGTTGAGAATTTTGTTAGAAGAAGATTGTTGCGACATCGGTACAGACTAAAGCGTATAATTGTATTAAGTATAGTATACAAAAATACAGCTTAATAAATTCCGAGTTGGTTTTTAGATTGGTCGCTTTCCCAGCACATCAGTCACCTAACTACTCAAGCAAAAATTTTATCTCAACGGGCTATCTAATTTCCGTAGTCCACAATTTCAACAAACCAAGATGTCCACTTTGACAGTATTGGTAGAGCATTATATACGTAGCCATTAGCTTTTCTTGCAAATAAATACTTTCCAACGAAACTACTCCGCTACTAAAATTTCTACTGAGGCTGTATCTTTTCCAGGATTTTGTATTCTACTGTCGGACAGTAAAATTTTATTACATAATCGTTGGAAGGTTTAGCATCTACATCGGAAAGTGAGCGACAGCAAATCCAAGCTGCTCAGAAAAACCCGCAAGCATTTCGTCCTTTGTACGAAAAGTACCATCAGCCTATTTTCCTGTTTGTGTACCGGCGGGTAGATAATGAGAGCGTAGCCGCTGATATTACCTCCCAAGTATTTCTTAATGCGCTACTTCATTTGAAGAAATACAAAATTACTAAGGCTCCTTTTCAGTCGTGGCTCTACCGTATTGCTCATAACGAAGTAATGCAGTTCTTTCGCAAGACCAAACACGTCCGCAAAATCGTCATTGACGAGAATTTGCTGACTGAACTAAAAAGCGAAGAAGAATATTCACCGGACTATTTAGAAAAGTGGCGAGACCACTTGATCGTGGCTATTAATACGCTGCGTTTAGAGGAAGTACAGCTTTTGGAGCTACGCTTCTTTGAGCAAAAGCCCTTCCGGGAAATTAGTTTTATTCTCAACATCACTGAGAATCACGCCAAAGTAAAAACCTACCGCCTGCTGGCTAAACTCCGCAAGCAGCTGGAAATATAAATATCTGTATCATGAAATTAACGTATCGCTGTATGTTTGATGATCGCCCCTCTTCCGATCCTGCTCAGTGGCAGAATTTTGATCAACTACTGACTCGGTATCAACGTGCCCAGCGAACCCGATCTAATTACCGCCGTTGGTTGTACGGAACCATAGTAGCGGTGGGATTAGGGCTGGGTAGTTGGGAAGTTATTCATTGGCTGAATGCACCTCGCTTTACTAATCTGCCCGCTCGGGTAACTTCACTTCCTCCCCAGCTATCCACTCCAGAGAATCCACTTCAAGATAAAGAGTTTACAGCACAAATTCAGGCAGTGCCATTACCCGAAAGAAAATCTTCTCTTGCCCCAAATACTGAGACTCTACCTCCAAAACCCGACGTAAATAAGGCCGAAAGCACAGCGACTAGTCAGTTTGCGGAGGCTCAACCGATAGATGGTTATCCCGCTCTATACGAATACTTTGCCAAGCATTTACAGTATCCGGAAGCAGCCCGAACCGCCGGAGTGACGGGCTCGGTACTGGTTGAGTTTTATATTAACGAGGGAGGCCATCCCGATCAGATTCGGATTCTACAGGGCGTGCGTGAGGATATTAACGAGGAAGCTATTCGTTTGATAAAGTCTATGCCTGAGTGGTTTCCGGCCCAGGTGAATGGTGAACCCATAGCAACCAAGCACACCATGCCCCTCACTTTTCAGTTGGATAATGATTTCTAATGCTTGTTTATATGAATACTTCTAATAGTAAAGCGATCTTAAGATACATCATTCCCCCTTTGAAAAAGAGGGCCGCCGTGGAACGGGTTAGGGGGACTTCTTACCATTATTCACTTTTAATCATAATCCACCTCACCTCGATTATAGCAGTCTCAGCCCAAAACTTTAAACCCGATACACTCACCGTTCCAATCAATGTTGAGTACGCCATGAGTGCTGAGCTAAGCGGTGATACTTTTCTAGACTATTTTTTCTACGGAACTGATTCGGTAGGCAATGTAGGCTACTGGATCTACGAAAATATGGGCAACCAGACATTTACGCTAAAACCTCTCACTCTCCCTACAATTACCGAAGCTACTTTTGCTTTTTCCGACCTCAATCGGGATAATTTGCTAGACATAGTAATATCGGGAAGAGACAGTATTGGCGGCGGAACGACTAATGTCTTTTATTCTTTAACCGATCCGGGCGATAGTTTTAAAATGCCGGTAGATAGCCTGCAAGCCAGTATTATTACTTGTGCTGATTTTGATAACGACGGTAGGCGCGACCTGCTGCTCAGTGGTACCAAAGCTGATTCTCTAGTCGCCTTTGTTTATCAGAATGTAGACACGGCTTTTATCGTTCAAGATACTCTGTCTGTCGCCCTACAGAAAGGAGTAGCCGCGGCTTACGATTGGAATAATGATGATGAAGTTGATCTACTACTAAGCGGTATCACCGAAAACGGGGAGACGGTAAATCAGCTCTACCAGAACCAAACAAAGTTTGCATTTGAGCCAAAGAACGTCGTTCCCGATTCGGTGATCGCCACCGCTGTAGCCATTGGCGACTACAATCATGATGGTCGCAGCGATGTACTACTGTCAGGGCGTAATCGTCAAGATGAACCCATCACCCAATTGTATCAATACACTAGTCAAGCTTACGAACTACTGGATTTAGAAGTACTCTCGGTGCAAAGCAGTTTTGCTTCACTGGCTGATTATAATCACGATGGTCTGGCTGATATTGGGTTGGCTGGGCAAGACTCTGCCGGACAGGAAGTACTGCGCTGGTACTTTAACCAGGATAGTACCGTCCGGGAAGAAATGTACGACTCATTATTGCTAGCCACTAACTTTCATCAGGCGACAGGTGATATGGATAATGATGGTAATTTAGACGTACTGGTAGTAGCCAACTACCCAAATTTACCCGACTCTTTATTTTTGCTCTGGAACGAAACGGATACCGAAAATCCTGGCCCCGGTAGCCCCTCCAATCCTCAGGTTCGCACTATTGCCAATAAGACATTTCTTAGTTGGGATGCTTCGCCCGATGATACCACTCAATTAGTCGCGCTGACTTTTGATCTGTACGTGCTGTTAGAAGATGACACTGCTTTTAGTGTTTCGCCGGAGTTTTCGGGTGGATTTAAGCATCGGGCTGATTATGGACGAGCAGGATACGGTACCGAACATACAGTTCGTAACCTACCGGAAGGCAAGTTTTATTGGGGCGTAGCAGCAGTAGATAACGCCTTTCAAATGAGCGCACCCTGCGAAGGACCAGCCGTTTGCTTCACCATTGCACGAGAAGATACAACAGTGTGCGCTAACACTACGCTTCTCCTAGAAGCGGAACAGGCGGTAGATTGGTATTCCACCCAGCAAGGTTACCTTCAAACCAGTCAAAGATTAGATTATACAGTGGCTAAAACCGATACGCTTTACTACGCTGTTCAATCGGAAACTAGCTGCGCTACCACGTATACGCTTACCATATCTACTGACGAAGAATTTGACCCGCTTCCGGCTGATACCATTGTTTGCCGAAACGAACCATTAATATGGGCGACCGATTCCATTTTTTCTAAAGTCAATTGGTACTCAGCCAGTCAGGGTTTGTTAGGATCAATGGATACATTAGCGTTGGTAGTGACTGAACCCGATACGCTTTGGCTGGAAGTTACACTGCCTTCGGCCTGTTTGGTATACGATACTATGATAGTCAGTTTATTTCCTGAAGAAGAATTAATTACCGATACGGTAGTCAATATAGACTTTGGCTCATCGGTCACGCTGAATGCCGGAGAGGCTCTTGGTTATGCTTGGTTTCCGGCGGATAATTTGAGCAACACTGCTCAGCAATCAGTAGTAGCTTCACCTACCCAAACGACTACCTACTTTCTCGAGGCAATTACATTGAATGGCTGCACCGTTACTGATAGCATTACCGTGATAGTAGAACCCGTCTCGGTAATCACTACGCTGTTTGTACCGAACCTTTTTTCACCCAATGGCGACGGCAAGAATGACGAGTTTCGTCTGTATGGACAACGTATTGAAACTATGACCTTTCAGGTGTATGACCGGCAGGGCACGCTACTGTTTGAAACCAATCGCTTGGAAGAAGGATGGAACGGAAAGTATCGCAATCAGTCGCTACCTAATGGTCTTTATCTCTGGAAGATTTCGGGTTCTTTTGAAGATGGCACTCCTCTGGTATTTGAAGGAAATCAGTCCGGCACACTGCGCTTGGTTCGGTAATTTATTGATAATCCTTCGGTATGACTCGTACTTTACTACTGCTTTTCTTCTTACTCAGCGCACTTTGCTCCGCCGCCCAGAGCCCACTGTTCACTCAGTATCAATTAGCTCCCACCAATGTAAATCCCGCCTGGGTAGCGGCCTCACCCGACTGGTGGGTTATCGCCCATTATCGTCATCAGAATTTTAATGGTGGATATACTTTCCAATCCTCTCAACTTACCGTAACCCGTCCCCTGCTCCAGGGCAAGCGTCGGTACGGCGGAGTGGGCATTTCAGTGCTGGACGATAATACGGGTGAATCGGGTTGGTACCGCTTCCAGCGAATCGGAGCTTCCTTAGCGCACGATATTGAGCTTTCGCGACAACAGCGACTTAGCTTAGGGTTCCAGACTCACTATCAGATCAAGCGAATCTCTACTGAAAATATTCGCACTGGTAGCCAGTTTCGACCGGGACAGGGATTTGACCCAACAATAGGCTCGGGTGAAAATATGAACGATCTGCAAGCGGGCTATTTCTCTTTGGGAACCGGGGTGCTATGGTACGCCGTAGACCGTCACAAAAGTACCACATTTTACGCGGGAATAAGCTGGCTGGATTTTAACCGACCGAACGAGTCTTTTTTTGGCGATGCTCAGCCACTGCCATCGACACTGAGTCTACAAAGTGGTTTTCGAGCGTATCAAAAGAATCGATTTAGTATATTCCCTGAACTTTTACTGCTTCATCAGGCTGGAGTAAGTATTTTAAATGTGGGTAGCCGATTCTCCTACGAACTGAGAAATACCTTGGCAGCGAATACCGCCACTCCGCAGGTAGATTTTGTCACCCGCTACACATTGAACCGAAGTTTGGCTTTGGCACTACAGTGGCGTCAGCTTAATTACACTTTGGGTGTTAGCTTTGATACAGGTGCGAGCAGCCACCGGGCTAATTCACTACAAAATGCGTTTGAAGTAGCCCTAGCCTGGCACCAACCCGTATCACCTAAAAATAAATCTAAAAGAAAGCATCGTAAGAAGCGTAAATCTCGCCGACGAGCTCACTCACAAAAGAATATATCTGTAGCTATTCCTCAACTTACCTCACTTCCGCCTGTTTCCTTCACCGATTCGGTAGGAGGAATCTCAAGTATGAATGCAGTAATTGTTCCTTTATCTTCGGACGATTTTCGCGGTCGGATCGAGACATCTACCCTTAATCTATTTGTTGAGTTTTCTTTTAATCAAACTTCAGTGAGAGCAGAATCACAAAGTTCGTTGCAAGCTATTGCGCGCTTCTTGCGGCAGAATCCAAATTTAGCAGTAACGCTCACGGGGCATACTGATAATATTGGTAATCAAGAAGACAATCAGCAGCTATCGTTAGCTCGGGCGGGTGCGGTTCGTCAGCTTTTGCTGAATAACCAGATTGCTCCTTATCGAGTGCTTATTGAGGGAAAAGGGGAAAGAGAGCCTTTGTACCCCAATACCGATGAAGTGCTCCGGGCTAAGAATCGGCGGGTAGAGATTAGCTTTTCGACTCTACGATAGGTAATAATAATAGATAGCATACCCGGCTGCCCCCAAGACAGCAACTCCACCGACAATTAGAGCAATAAGTTTCCAGTTAATTTTCTTTTCGGGTATATCAGCGAGTATAAGGCGATCTTTGAGTTCGCGCATAAACTGTAGCTCCATTCCGGTCAGAATATCGCGGTGCAGATGCACCCCTTCAGCCAAACCAAGATTTTCGCGCATCCGCTGCTCAAACTCTACTACCTCTTCAGCGGCCATCAGCCCGCTAACGTATCTATCAATTTGGTTAAAGCGATTTTCAGCCATCGTCTTTCGTTGTCTTAAACAAAATCTTCGTTTTGGTACCGTTCGCGCACCATATTTTTCAGACTAGTTAGGCAACGCAGTTTTTGCGTTTTTACTACATTCTCGTTTTTGTATTGTAGCCGCGTAGCAATGGCCTCCATGCTAAACCCCCGAAAATAAAATAGCTCCAGAATACTCTTGCAGGGTTCGCCAATAGTTTCCATCAGGCGGGCAACTAGTCGCTGACGATCGTTGGTAGCGAATTGGTCAATAGGGTCGGTGTGAAGATTTTCTACCAAACCTAATTCACTACTTTCTAAGGTAATAGGCTGTTGCAATTTCTTGCGAACAACATTTTTTCCGATAGCAAACAGATAGGTTTTCAGTGAACTAGTTAGCGACTCTAGCTTACCCTGAACGATATTACGGTACAGGCAAACTACCGCATCTTGAAAGGCATCAGCTGATTGCTCTTCATCAATGCGGTAGCTATGCTGCGCCCACTGCTGAAAAGCCGGTCGATATTCCTTGTAAATTTTAACTAAGCTAGTTTCATCGCCATCTTTAATGCGCTGAATAAGCGTTTGATCTTCGGTATACGTTTGCTCCACAGCCAATGCGGGTTATTGCTACGAAAAAGTTAGTAAGAATGAAACAATTACTGTTCTAGAAATCTGAAATTTTCTTCAGATGTAATTAATTAGATAATTTATACTAAAGAAACAAAAAAACCACTCAAATGAGCGGTCTTCGTGCGAATATTATCTTAGAGTTTA
>JGI12210J13797_10619754_pt1 | contig 18788 bp, 8 predicted proteins | sample ElkSlonscriptome_3_FD_13797 | JGI IMG/M metagenome (IMG submission 13797)
AAACTCGCAGGGTTTTCAAGAATGACGGAATGAAATTTGTTGCCGCAGATAGCAAGTCTGGTGCCGAACAGTATTGGGAAGGGGGGAATTCAGGCTCATCCGACAGAAGCGTGCGCCAGAGTTCTTTGAGGACTTTCCAGGCCGAAGGTGAGTTTCTCAGCAGAACTCAATGTCGAACACCGAACAAGGAATCTCGAATGTTGAACTTTTTGTTCGGACATGTCCCGGACTTCCTCATTGGAAACTCCTTGTTCGACATTCGATGTTCTCCAACGGTCCACAGAGCCTTTGGCAATAAGTTGGTCGCTAAAAACAACCAGGTTTCGACACTTCTCGGTGAACGCTACTAGTCACCAGGACTGGAAGTCGGATTTGGCAAAAAATGGGCGGCAAAAAATGGAAACCTGTTCTTCGCGTCTATGCTTTGACTCTTCATTTTTTGCCCTCCATTTTTTGCCATTCTACCAATGGCACGGGCCCAAGCGAATGTTGGTCAACATCGTAAGTTTCGATCCGACCATTTGTTGGCGTTCACTGAGAAGTGTCCTTTTTCCCCAACACTGAAAGCCCGGAGACCCCGGAAAAAATTGACGTTCGTGCGTGCCTGCGGCCCGCTTACCGATTCGTCCGCATCGATAACATTGCCTGCCCCTTTCTGCTCCCCTGACGGACTGGTTCACATCGCGATCGCTGATGGCGAGGCGATCGACACCCCGATTCTCAAGATTGGAAACACGATGACGCATGTGCAATTCGATCGCGGCCCGAGCGAATTGATGAATCAGTGGTACGTGCTGGCACCAACGCATCACGCGGCGATGAGTGTGGGGCTGAATCATTCGCTCTTTGAAAAAGTTGGCAAGCTGTTGAGCATTGATTTTCAAGTGGTTTCGACGAGGTGATGCAACCATTTGCCAAAGTGAATCAATCCGTTCCCAGAATCCCTTGGTGTCGCCCGTCATGAGTCATTGAGCGGCTTCGATTGTCGCAAAACGAGGGTCGGCAACCCTTCTCGCAATGAAGCAAAGCAAGTAGACTGCATTGCGAGAGAAAACGGTGAGACGCAAAGCGAAAGAGGGTTTGCTCTTCGACCGAGGCTATGTCGCTTCCCCGTTGTGCCGTCCTTCGTTGGCCACCTTGGCGACGGGGAAGTTTCCGACTGTGCATGGCGTCACGGGCAACGATGTCAAAGACCCCAACGAGCAAGACGAAGTGTCTGCGGAGCATCCCGAAATCGTTGATGAATTGAAGAAACAAATTCTTCAGTGGCACGCCGACAAAATGAGGCCACAACTGGCGACCGCTGGATAAGAGAATAGTTGATGAGAGAATAGAAAATTGTTTTGTTGCCTGACACGATCCTTCACTTGTAGGAGATTCGCTTTGAAAACGATTGGTAACCAACGGCTTCAAAGAGCCTGGGCTCTTCAGCTCACACAGCATGCGTTAGTAGCCTCATTGCTTGGATACGTTTTTGTGATGCCATCAGGGCTTTCTGCCGCACCGGTTCACCTCGTCGAGGAATCGCCGGTCGACGTGACCCAGCTTGATGACGGAGTGTATCTAGTGGATTTCGGCAAGGTCTCGTTTGGAAATATACGCCTGCTGCCCCCTTCGGGCGCTCGGGGTATCGTGACCGTGCATTTCGGTGAGGCGATGATCAACGGACGCATCAACCGTAGGCCTCCCGGAACCGTGCGCTACAAAAAAACAGATATTGAGTTAGGCGGCAAGGCATCCGTTTTGGTGGCCCCGCCGGCGGATGCGAGAAACACGAAGGTGCGATCCGCTCCGCGCGCGACGGCCGTGTTGACCCCGAAAGAGTGGGGAACGGTTCTTCCCTTCCGCTGGGTGGAAATCGAGGGGTGGGATGGTCCGTTCGCGGCTGAGTCGATCGTTCGTCGATCTGCCTATTCTTCTACCTGGGATGATGAGGCCGCCTCCTTTGAATCGTCCAGTGAGATGCTCAATCAAATCTGGGAACTATGCCAATACTCCATCAAGGCGACCACCTTTGCCGGAGTGTATGTGGATGGTGACCGCGAGCGAATCCCGTACGAGGCGGACGCGTACCTCAACCAGTTAAGCCACTATTATGTCGACCATGACAAACAGGTGGCCCGCGATACGATCGACCACCTTTTCAAACATCCGACCTGGCCGACGGAATGGGCATCGCACATGGTCTTCATGGTCTATGCCGATTACATGGAAACCGGAGATCGGCAGTGGCTAAGCGAGAATTACGAACGCGCTAAAACAAAGCTCTTACTGCAGCGGCGGGGCGACGATCATTTAGTATCCAGCGTGCGGGGTCAGGCACGTCCCGATCTGGTGGACTGGCCGCCTGCCGAACGCGACGGCTATGTATTTACTGAACGTAATACCGTTGTGAATGCCTTTCATCTCCGCAGTTTGGAGCTGATGAGCCGTTTGGCGAAGGCGTTGGGCAAGACCGCCGAGGCGGAAGAATACGCGGCACTTTACGATGCCGGGTATGAGGCATTTCAGGCGGCGTTTTTTGATGAGGTCAAAGGACTCTATCGCGATGGGGTTCGCACAGAGCACATTTCGACGCATGCGAATCTCTTCCCGCTGGCTTTTGGACTCGTCCCGCAAGAGCACCGGAAGCAGGTTGCCGACTGGCTTGCTTCGGGAGGGATGAAGTGCTCCGTTTATGCGGCACAATACCTGATGGAGGCGTTCTTTGAAAACGGAAACGCGGAGGCGGCGATTGGTCTGATGATGGCCCCCGGTGATCGAAGCTGGAAGCACATGGTCGAGAGCGGAACGACCATTACCTGGGAGGCCTGGGATCAGAAATACAAACCAAATCAGGACTGGAACCATGCCTGGGGAGCGGCTCCCGCCAACCTTATCCCACGCTTTATTCTGGGCGTTCAGCCGATGGAGCCCGGCTTTGCCAAGGCCCTCATTCGTCCAAATCCCGGCACGTTAACCGCTGCAAAAGGAAAGATTCCGACGATCCGTGGGCCGGTCGAAGTCGAAATCGAAAACACTCCCGGAACCCCTTTCGAGCTCGCCCTCACCATTCCGGACGGCATGAGTGCCCAGGTTGAAATTCCACTTCCGGGCGGAGTCGGCGAGATCCGCCACAACGGAACCCCCGCCAAGAGTGAAAATGTCGAAGGCTTTGCGGTGATCCAGGTCAGTTCGGGAACCCATACGTTCCAGACCACGACTCGAGTGAAAGAGCCCGTTAAAAAGCCAACGCCGGAAATTATCAAAGCGACTTATGGCTCGTCACAGAAAAAGATTGATGTGACCGCAAAACTGCGGCAGCGCCCCATCACTTCCAATGGTCGTGTCGACCTTTCGGGCGGTTACAACCAGCATTTTGGCGACCCACACCATCGAAGCGTGAAGACCCTGACGGTGGAGTTCGAGATCGGAGGCGAGACAGAAGTGCGTTCGTTTCAAGAAGACAGCCCGGTTGGCTTGAATTTCAACAGAGATCAATGAGGAGGTACTGGCGCAGCACGGTTTTCGTGCCATTCACGTTGGTAAGGGCTTCAAAAGAATAACTTCCGCAACTGAAAAACGATTCTTCCATTTCTGCAATCAGAAAACTCTCCCCGCCACGGCGGTGTAATTCCATCGAGGCAAAATCGAATTAAACTCAATAGGCAGGTTCTCAAGAAGTCCTTGAGTCGCTTTGCGTTGGGTCTGGTTCATTTTCTTAATGACATGCACCGTCGCCGTTCTTTTTCCGACAACGTACGATAGAACAAACGCATGGTGTCTTCGATTTGGGAGCAACACTTTTCACAACGGATAACTGCCATCCATGGCCTCCCGGAACTGACGATTGCGATTGAATCACGGATCAGCAAAAAGTAGAGTCCAATCCTCCTGATGAACCGATAGCAATCGCCAATGTCTTCCTTTGCGTGCTACTATCTAAAAAACAAGCGACAGGAAATTGAGCTGACATTCAATCAATGCCTTTCGGATCATGGAGTTATTTCGAGATCATCAAACAAATTTGCATCATAAGAACTGGCCAGCGATACCAATCCACTGCGACGTTGGTGCGACACGTTGGCAAGTGATTGTCCGTCGATAAACGCCTCAATTTTTTTATCGCGGAACGTGAGTTTCAGTTCGTGCCATTTGTTGGCGTCAAAGTTCTTTATTGAACCATTGGCCAAGATCGTTTTATCGAACAGCAGCGTCCACGTTCCCTCTTTGGTTACCATCAGCCGATGGCCTCGAAGGTAACTGCCCTGAACCCGACCGCCCAATTCAACATGTCCCCCTTCAATATACGTTTCGACTCGACAAATTAAGTCGTCCCAGTTCGCATCGCCGACCAACGTATGGGGTTTGACATTGCTTCGGCGGTAGATTCGCATCCAGTCGTAGCCTTGCTCGGGACAAATCTGCTTCAAGCACTGACCGCCGCCTGGCTTGTCTGCGATTTCGAAACTGCCTTTTTGGTCGGAATGATATTTTGGTAAGTCACCCACCTTCCGGTCCTCGTAATCCTCTTGGTAAGGAACGGGAAACGGTGCGTCTTCCGGGACCTCATACTGTCCTTTTTGCTGCCCCGATGTCGTCGTCAGCGAATAGATGCATTTGGGCTCGAGTTCGATTGAAAAGGAGCCGTTCTTGGGCGTCACATTCTCTTGTTGAATGAACTGATCCTGCTCATCTGATTTCCAGACCTTAACGGTTCCGGTTGAAAGGTCATCTTCAATCGTAACCGCCAGTTTTTCGGCTTGCTCGGTGCAGATGATCATGCTCCAGTTCGAACCGGTCCTTTCTCTGAGTGTAACGCAACTTCCTTTGTAAGTTGATGCGTCGAAGAGTCCGCATCCGGCATCGAGATACCGCCAAGCATCCGGCCCAGCAAACTGAGTGGTGTGTGCCGTCGCCCAAACACAGGGCCACACTTCGTAATATCCACTCCAAGGACGGTTCGCCTTCATGGCACCTGCTTTGTCCCACGTCACCGTCGGCGTGATGGAGCCGATTGGCGCCCAAATCAATGTTTTCGTGATCTGGTCGCGAATATAAAACTTGTTGTACAAACGCGCAAGATTCAATGCGCCCGCACCGCCCCACTCCTCGCCCGTCCAACTCCAATCTTCGCTCGCCCACAGCGGTGTGCCAGATTTCTTTGCCTTCTCGGTCGTGGGACGTCCACGGCCATCCACCATGTCTTCGTTGAATTCGCGCCCCGTCACATAATGATACCCAACGGCTTTAATGACTTTTTGGAACTCTGGATCATTCTCTAAATCGTCAAAAATCTGCCAATCACCGCTGTTGTCATCAGGTCCCTGAATTTGGACATGCGAGTAGCCCTTGGCGTCGAGCGCAGGACGCAAATGATTCACCAGCCAATCACGATCGGTGCCATTTTCGTTTTCCGCCGCAGCGACCCAATCCATGTCCAGGCCCCACTGCTTTTTGGCGACGTCAAGGAACGTGACGAAATAGTCAGCAGAATCCTTCGTGAAGATATTGGGTTTTAGCCAGCCTGGAAAACTCCAAGGAAGATACTCGAGAATCACCTCGGGGTTGCGGTCGCGTGCTTCCTTCATTAGCCAGAATTCGTAGCCTCGCGACACCGGGTTTTTGAGCTCCTCGCGCGTGATGGCGTGCGAGGGTTCCGAGCCACAGGTCGAATTCTCTCCGCCTCCCATTTCGACTTTCAGGTGCTGGAAGCCTGCACCGAATTTCGGTTTGAACAAAATGTCCAGAATCTGACCTCGCACTGGATCTTCATAGTCGTACAGCAAATCCGTGGAAGCGCCAGCACTCACTGCGCCGATTCCTTCAAACGTCCGCCCAGAATCGTCGCCGTTGAGTGTGATGTTCACGACATCTCCAGTCTTTGGAAAAACTCGCGGCTTAAACGCTGTTTCGGGATTTTGAATTTCACCCATTTCGAACCAGCTCGGCTCGCTTTTCTGCGAACCACGCTGCGTGCCCCAGACAGTGACCTGCCAATAGATCCGTTGGCCCGATTTCAGTGGTTCGCCTCGATACTCCAAAGGATCGGACTGCGGCGAACTGGTTGGCCCCGTATCCCAGATATCTGGATCCTTCAGTTTTTCCAGTGTTGTCGCCATACAAACCCGGTAGCCGCCCTGTGCAGGATGCTTTTCGTCTGGCACAAACGTCCAACTGAAACGCGGTTTCGCGACCGTGATTCCCGTTGGCGTCACCTTTGACTCACAGCGTAGATCGTTGACCTCCGCGTGCGCGCAAGCGTCCAAACATGCCAAGCTGATCGCTACAGCAATGAATACTAGGTAGTTTGTATGTTGTGACATCTTTTCGGACCTTATCGGTTGCAAGCCTTTTCAGTTTCAGCATCAACGCTGATTTAAGTAAGTAGGTTCCGGCTGAGTCGGCACTTCCGTCCCTGCATAGGGTCGTATCACTACCGGTCCCAACAAACCTGAAGGCTTCAGCTCGGAATCCTCATCCCAATGCTTGTACCCCTGAAAGGTAATTCGCCCTGTCGAACGTTCCCGCCCTTGGGATAGCCAATCGGGCCATTGCTTCACATTCGGGCCCTGCCGTTTTACATCATCAGGAAGTTGTTCATCGCCGATCAATCGATTGGGCCATAGGTTGGTGATTCTTACTTCAAGATCATTTACGTCAGCCTGAACATGTCCATCCAGATTAATTCGGAACGGTGCTTTCCAAAAAACGCCCAGATTCTCTCCATTCACGATGACTTCGGCGATCACGTGAACACGGCCTAAATCTAACTCCAGGGAGTTATCTGACTGCACCAACGCTTCAGGCAGATTGAACTGTTTTTTGTAGGTTGCTGTTCCGGAGAAATAGCGAATGCCATCCGTTGGCGAAGTTGTCCATGAGATCAGCTTTTTGAAGGTCTCTTTTCTCGGCGCGCCCAAGTTTGGCGGAAACGTCACGTCCCAAGAGCCCTTCAGCACAATGGGTTCAGGAACCGATTTTACTTCCACGGTTTTTGTAAGACCGGATGCCATCCTGCAGGTCAGCGTTCCTGAATAAGGCGTCTTCCAAAATACCGAATCGTCCTTCCGAGATAGGGTCGGCTCTGGCGACGGCAGCTGTAGCTTCAAGACATTTCCGTTAGCGACCGTCCGTTCGACCTTTTCCTCGCCAGATGAATAAACAAGACGCAACGCATTTCGATCTCCCTCAACGGCTGTTGCCCCAACCAATTCATCATCAACCGCGATCTCATATTCTCCAGCGTTCACCAACGATTCAATTCTATTTGTCACATCATGTACGGGATAAACTGAGGGAACACCCTCGATCCCCAATTCAAATTTGCCGAAAACGGCCTTCAGGATCGTTAACTCTCCTTTTCCATTTGCATCAATTTCGAGCAGTTCGCGTTCCTTTGCGTATTTGACCGCGCGTGTATCGCCAATTTGATATTCGACACGCAGTTCTTTGTGATAACCCGGTGCCGGATCGCAGTCGCAGAGGCTCCTTAATACGCTGACGCTTAGCTTTCCACCGCTAACCTTGCTCGCGACCGTTTCTCTAACATCGACCAGCCCGTCCTGTAAGAAGGTGCCATACTCAGCCTTAATGATTTTCAGATCAGGAAGCGGTGTCGATGCGGGACGATTCAGATCCATCGTGACGTTGACAATTGAGTCCGATGAAGCAGCGGGTCTTCTAAAGATGACGAAAATGGACGCTTCCGATTCGAGTTGGACGCGCACGCTTGCGGAGCCATCACCGTTGTCCTGCCAAACGGTCGCGTCAGAAATCTCGCCGGTTTGCGCATCCCAGAATTCAGGCTGTCTTCCGGAAACCCGAAAACGACACGTCTCCACGCGGCTGTTCTTTTGAGAGTTGGCGAGAAAATAGATATCGGTCTCATCGGCCCTGCGATGAGTCCAATCGAGGTTTTCGCCGAAGCCGCTCTCAACGCTAAGGTCAGGCACCAGTGCATCCTGTTTCAGCATGTCAAGCACTGACACGTTTTTGATCAAGCCCGCATCCCTAAGCGATTCAGCCCTTTCAGCCAGTTGTTCATCACATTGGGGATAACCCTGAAGGCTTGGAGATCGGGTGGGTGTTGGCCCGATAATCGTTGCGCCTGCTTTCGCAAGTTGACCGATTGTGCGAAGGGTCTCGGGACGCATCCAAGTCGTTTCGGGAAGCATCAGAATTGAATAGACATCACCAGTTGGCGTACATATTTTTCCATTCTCAACCGTCAATGCAGATAACTTGTTATGTCCGATTAAATCATAGTTGAACCCAAGTTCATTGATCCCCGGAACCAGAAACGTATCATTGGGCGAGGATTCTCCGACGAAGACCAAAACATCGGCAACGGTTTGTCCTTGTTGAAGCAGAAATTGCGAGCGGGCAACATAATCCAAATACGCTTTCCCCTGCTCCCACCACGTGTTGTAGCGGTCGAATGCAATACCGAATGGCCCCAGGGTCACTCCAGGCTTAGCGTCCCAGGGTTGATGAACGTACGTGTGATAGACAAAGCGATTGATCCCCTGCGTCCAGGCTCGGTCACCAATGGTTTTTAGCGTTGCCGGAGAGTGGTTCCATCCACCAAGTGATGTAAAGGCTTCCGCTTCTGCAATCGAACTTCCATTGAGTTTGGCGATGGAGGCGACAAATTTAGGCGAATCGAAAAACGCCAGAACCCCGCTCCAGAATTCGGCCATCACCATATCGGCCGATTCACCTACCTGCATATTGTCGAAAGGCCCCCAGTACGGTTCCATCGAAAAGATCATTCCATGCTGATGTGAAAGCTCACGAAAACGACCGTAGTAATTCTCGGCCATCAAATCGCCAATCGTACGACGAAAGTCCCACAAAAACCGTTCGGTGACTTCTCCGCTTTCAACATAATACCCAGCCAACGCCGGCAAGAATGGAGAGCATCCATAACCACGAAGCCGCTTAAATTCATTTTCGAAACCGTCCGTCCAATTGGCAGTTCCCACCTCGTAACTGTCAACGTGACATTTGGTAACCGCCGTCCCAGTCAACGGCCCCAGTTTTTGAATGATCGGATCAATGCCGTCTTTCCAGAATGCATCCACTGCCCTACGGCTCATCTTGTCGCATTCCAACCCTTGACCGCCAACAACACCCGGCCGATTCTTCGCACCGGTGGGGGTGTATCCAAGCCGAAGAATCGTCCACTCACCTTGGGGAGCGTTCCAATTCAGCAACCCATCTTCTGAAACGTGGTCCGTTAAATCGATCAACGTTTCCGACTGAATCACCGCATCGGCAGGAATTGCTTTTGAGTCAGGCATCAAACGATTCCGTACTTTTCCGGAAAGCGTTTTGTAATCCAGCGAGTCGATGCGTTCGGACACTTTCGGCGTTGGAAAAGCCAGAACGGCGATATCCTTGTAATAATCCAGTTTCGTTGGTGGTTGAGGTAATTGCGCCCGAAACGGCTTTCCGCCTTGATGCGTTACTTCGCTGAAAACGACCTCTTGCATGGCCAGCTCCGGCGTCACCCAGGGACCACCACTCGACGACCAACCGGGACCGTTGTGGAATGCAAGTTCCAAGCCCAAACGATCCGCTTCCTCGGCCGCAAATTTGAACAGCTCCAACCACTCTGGATTCAAATAGGCCGCCGATCCAGGAGGATGGCCCATATTGACATTAAAGAGTTGAGCTCCATGAATACCGACTCTCCTCATCGCTTCAAAATCAGCCGTGATGTTTTCCCTGGAAACATTGCCATTCATCCAATGCCACCACGTCAACGCCTTTGCCGAATCGGGTGGAGTGTGGAAGCCCTCTTTCAACGGATCCGACGCCAAGGCGTTCGCTGTTGCGACTACCAACAGTGCTGCAATACTTAAGAAAACTTGTTTCATCGTCAATAATCGGTCTTTACCTATTTCATGCTTCTTTTTTCGGCCGCATCAAATGCCTCGTGCCCCGTCGAATTTTTCCCCAGCACCGGTTTACCAACGATTCAGTTCAGCAACGTGGCCAAGCATGCTGACGACTCCGTATTTTCCCTCACGTGAACCACCGTTTTCAATATATTTCTTAACCAACGGCAACCCTGGCTCTCCCATCCAGTCGATAATATTATGCAACATCTCAACGTTGCCGCACTCGTCGAACAGCATCTGATCAAGCGCCACCAAACCCAGTTTTTGTTCTCCGCACTCAACCAGCGCCCAAGCAGCCATCATCTGGATTTCAGGCTCTTGATCACTGAGCGCTTTTTGCAATGCTTCTTTTGCAGGTGCAGCATCTGCATACAACAAAAGCAAACCATTAATAGACCACCAGCGGATACCCGCATCATCATCCTTCAATCCATGCACAAACCGGTCGAGGTTAGCCTGATCCTGTTCCAACGCAACGTCGGCCGCATCCAGATAGGTCTCCAGCGGGTAAAGCTTCGGGTCGCGCACCATTTCATATATCGTCATCTGGTTCGCTTCAGCACGTCGCACACGCATCTGTTCCGGCAGCAGCCCCGAATCATAGATTCTTAACTGCTCCTCGCGCAGCGCCTGTTTCAGTTCTTTGATCTTCGCCTGATGCTCAGGAGCGTCAATCAAGTTATGCACGTTGTCGAAGTCAGCAACATTGTCATAGAATTCCTCCGGAACGCGTCGCTCGAAGAAACGCCCGGTAATCTTATTGGTTCTTCCTTCGCGATATTCTTTTTCCCAGGCCGGAGCAACGGAACCCTTCCACATATAGCCCAGGTATTGCCCGGTCGGCGCATACGGCATGTAGTTTTTGTGGTAGGCAAATCGCTTGCCGCGCATGACGCGCACATTGTCTTTGCGTTCATCCGTCCTCTCACGAAAAGCGAAGTGATATTTCGGTTCTGTTTCGATTCCCTGCCCGAGAAATACGGTTCCCTGAAACGTATTGGGAATCTTCGCGCCCGCGAGGCTGACCCAGGTTTTCGGCATATCGATAAAACTGACCAACCGATCCACCGCCACTCCGGTCTTCTCAGCGGGATAGAGATGTTTATATTTTTCCGGGATGCGAATCACCAGCGGGCAATGGATACCCGATGCGTAGAGAAAACGCTTGCTCCGAGGCATCACACCGCCGTGGTCGGAGTTATAAACGATGATGGTGCTGTCGTATAAACCATCCTTCTTCAACGCCTTCAAAACCTCCCCCATCTCGGCGTCCATCTGTTCCACGGCGCGGGCGTACTGGAGATAGTTATTACGGACTTGCGGCAGGTCGGGATGGTAAGCGAAAAGCTTCATGTCCTCGGCGCCCTCCATCAGTTCTTCGTTCGGAACGTAAGGACGGTGGGCTGTTTTTTCATGACTACTCGTCGCATTGTAGATGCAGAAAAACGGTTGCCCGGGCTTGCGTTTGCGCCATGCGTATTTGGCTTTGGGTTCATCCCAGCACGAACCATCCGGCCGCCCTCCGATGTTGAAATCGGTCTTGGTGCAGTTCGCTACAAAATATCCGGCCTCTTTCAAGACATCCGGGTAATACTGAATAACGTCGTGCGGAATATCATATCGGCTACGCATCGGTTGCGTTCCCATCGATACCGCGTTCATCCCGGTGATCCAACTAGAACGGGTCGGTGCGCATACCGCCGCGTTGTCGAAGCAATGCGTGTAGCGGAAGCCCTCCTTGGCAAGCTGATCAATCACGGGCGTCCTCGCATTTTTGCTCCCATAACAACTCACCCACGAAATACCGTTATCCTCACTCGTCAGCCACAGGATATTTGGACGCTCCGTCTCCGCTCCTCGTGCGAACGTCGTCGCGATGGTTAGAGCGGTCAAAATCGACAGTGCAATTTTTCTCATAGGACTTACTTTTCGATAATCCTTACTGATCATTCTCTACATTCCCCTGACCGTAAAGTCGTAGGTTCCTGAACCGGCCGAGATGACGACACGCCCGTCTTCGGTTCGCTCAAAACGAAGCCCGTCGACATCCTTGATCAAGCGGCCACTCTCGGTCACGTTGGTCAGCTGATCGGTAGGCAGAATCAAACTAGCCGTGGTGTTGGCCGGCACGGTAATTTTCCAGTGGAATTCGCCGCCGTCGATCTTCCAGTCACTCGCAATACGTCCCTGGATGGAATCGTAGTAGCCCCTGGCCCAGTCCACGCCGCGACCGACTTCCGGTTTCATGCGGATCGCTTTGTAGCCGGGGCTTTTCAGATCGATGCCCAGCATACTGGAAAACATCCACTCGCTGCACGCCCCATAGGCGTAGTGATTGAATGAATTCATCGCGCCCGCGTTGAAGCCATCCTCGCGGGTCCAACTGTCCCAGCGTTCCCAAATGGTCGTCGCACCTTGCTCTACGGAGTAACCCCAGGAAGGATAAGTACGGTTTTGCAACAGACGGTAGGCCAAATCACTACGGCCAATCTCCGTCAGAGTTGGCAACAGGATCGGAACTCCAAGGAAACCAACAGACAGGTGGAAATTCTTAGCCTCAATCCGGTCCACCAGGTGGTCCGCCGCCTGCTTTCGCTGCGGGTTGGTCAACAAATCAAAGTGCAAGGCCATGCAATATCCCGTCTGGGTATGCCCCTGGATCTTGCCGTCCTGTTCAACGAAGCGCTTCTGGAAGTGCTTCGCAATGCGGGCAAACAGGACCCGGTACTTCTTAGCATCCTCGTCCCTTCCGACTGCGTTGGCCATCTCTGCCATCAGCTTTGTCACGTAGGCGTAGTAGGCCACGGAGATCACCTCCTTTGGCGTGTCGGAACCAACCGCCAGCCAGTCGCCGAAACCATCGCCTAGACCATCAAGACCATTTATTCCGCACGCCTCCAGATACTTCGCCATTTCATCGTAGTGCTGCTCGATCACGCGGGTGTCGCCGTAAACTTTATAGATCGTCCACGGGCAAATGATCCCAGCGTCCGACCACCCCGGACTTCCATGGCCATGAAATACCGGTGCCTGCTTGCCGAAGATGCCTTGAGGGTTCGCGGTGTCCATCACGTCCACGATCCACTTGGTAAAAAAGGCCGCCACGTCCTGGTGATAGGTCCCGGTGCGAATGTAAACCTGGGTGTCTCCGGTCCAGCCGAGGCGTTCGTCGCGCTGCGGACAATCGGTCGGCACCTCCAGATAGTTGGATCGCTGCCCCCAGAGGACATTGCGGTGCAACTGGTTGAGCATCGGATCCGAGCACTCAAAGGAGCTCGTCATCGGTGCATCCGTATGCACCACAATTCCCGTCAGCATGTCCGCTGCGGGCGTCCCCTTCAGGCCCGTCACCTCGACATAGCGAAAACCGTGGAAGGTGAAGTGCGGCTCCCAGGTTTCCTCACCCTCTCCTTTCAAGACATAGGTGTCGGTCGCACGAGCGGAGCGGAGATTGTCGGTGAAGACGGTCCCATCCGGATTCAGCATTTCAGCAAAGCGCATCATCACTTTGTCACCGGCTCTGCCACTTACCTTCAACCGAACCCACCCCGAGAAATTCTGCCCCATATCGAAAACATGAATCCCCGGCTGCGGCTCGGTCACCTTGACCGTCTGGAGTTCCTCGGTGCGACGCACGGGATCACTCGAATAAGCCTGTCGCAATGGCTTGAGCGGCGTGCCCGTGTTCACCGGTGCCCAGTGGCCGTCGTTGTAATCGGGAAGGCTCCAGCCGGGGATCTCCAACCGGGCGTCGTAGGTTTCTCCGGCATGCATGTCGGATTTCAGGATCGGACCGAAGGACCCCTTCCACGAGGAGTCCGACACGACCGCATCGCTGCTACCGTCTTCGTAGTCGATGTGCAGTTGAGCAAGCAGCCGAAGCGTCCTCCCATATTTGTTCTGTCCCAGGATGCTGATGTTCCCCCGAAACCATCCGTCGCCAAGAATGCCCCCAATCGCATTGTTCCCCTCTTGTAGCAGGTCCGTGACGTCGTAGGCCCGGTAGCAAATGCGTTTTCGATAATCCGTCCAGCCGGGCTGAAAGAACTCGTCGCTGATCCGCTGCCCGTTCAAGTGCATCTCGAAGACGCCCTGGGCCGAAGCATAGAGGATCGCCCGTTTGACAGGCGACTTCACCAGAAACTCTTTCCGCAATTGTGGCGATGGCAGGTAGCGTCGCTTCAGCAAGTCCTGACGATTTGTATTGTGGAAGTTGAACTTGCTTCCTTCGCTCACGATACGCTTGCGAAGAACCCCATCCATCGTGTATTCCAACTCGAGGGTCTTTCGCATTCCGGGCGCGGGGTCTTTGCCGACAAGATCGTTGTCGATCACGAATCCTTCCAAAGATGAACTCGGTACCCCTCGGAGAACATCACTGATATCGACCTGCTTCGCGCGGTTTTTGGCAAGGCCATAGAGTGCCTTCAAAATGACAATCTCGGAATGCTCGACGACGGGATTGGCAGGCACTTTGTCATACCCAATCCACTCGGCTTGCCAATCGGATCGACTCAGAAGCCCCATCGACCACATCGCGGGCGTGCTCCAGGCTGACGGTTTGTCATCCTGATCCCAAGACATCACCTTCCAGTAGCATCGCTGACGGGACGATAACGGCTTTCCTTGGTAGACCACCTGATTGCTTCGGTCTGAGCATACTTTCCCGGAGTCCCACAAGTCACCCTGATCCCGTTTCAGAATCTCCGGCGTACTGGCCACTAAAATCCGATACGCGTTTTGCTTCTGAGCACGTCGGTCGGACTCCAGCTTCCAGCTCAGACGTGGCTGCAGCACATCGATGCCCAGCGGGTTGGTATGATACTCGCAACGCGGATCAACCACATCGGCACCCAAGACCGTGCCAAATGCGGCTAAGCAGATGGGCAGAAGACATCGTATCGTTGACTTGACTAGATTTCTTTTCATTGATTCTGTCTTGTTGAGGTGTTTCCTATGTAGGTTCAAAACGGTTCGCTCACACGTGCCTGTAAGGCGAGCGGCAAAAAAGCATTCTGTAGTGGTAGACTCATTCCTGACGCTCGCCCAATGAGATTGGTTACTATTAGACTCTAGTCTCTTTCGTATTATTGGTCTGAGGTTTGGAGGATGGTTACAGGACCGAACAATCCAGATGGGCTGAGCGGGTCGTCTGCAGCGAAATGCTTGAAGGTGATGAACGTTTTTCGCGGTCCACTGGGCAGCGGTTTTTTTTCCGTGATCCACTGTGGCAACGTGGCTATGCTATTTTTCGGGTTGCGGTATTGATACTGCGAACGGTCCGGAAGAGCGGCGTCTTTGATCAATCGGTTGGCCCAAGCATTGACGACTTCGATTTCCAATTGGTTTTGTCCTGCCGTTAGGGCATCGGTCACGTCGAGTCTCCAGGGAGTTGTCCAAAGCACGCCGTGATCGTGTCCATTGAGACGCACGCGGCAGAGATCGCGGACCTTGCCGAGATCTAAGTAAACGCGGCTGCCTTCGCTGCCTTTGCCGTTATCCATTGAAAATGTTTTGCGGTAGGTCGCGACTCCGGAGTAGTGGCGTATCCCATCGTCTGGGTGTTGAGACCAATCTTGGAGCGAGTCGAAGGTGGTGTTGGCCGGTCCGCCCCACTCCGGGTCGAAGGAAACCTTCCAACTTCCGTCAAGTTCTTTGATGGGTTGCAGGGCGGGGAAGTTGGTGACTGGGTTGCTGGACGGAAGCTCTTTCTTAGTCGCTTTTGGAAAGAGAACGAAGTAGCTTTGATAGGACTCGAAGACGAGGGGCACCCGCGATTGGACGCCGGAGTTTTGGAAGTCAGGCAGTCGCCGCATTTCACCGGTTACAGGGTCCCAAAGTTCTGGTTGGCTGCCGGAAACCCGAAAAACGCCCTCAGTCTCTACACGAAGGTCCGTTCGATTGGAGACAAAGTAGATGTGTTCGTCTGGTGTTTTGCGGTGGATGAAACGCAGACTTCCCGATGGCGAAGAGAAATCCTCGGGAAGCTGCAGATCGGAGAGCAGCTTCGCAGTCGCAGCGTAGCTGGGGTAGAGATCCGAGCTCACTTGCAGTTCGCCGCCCCAGTAGATACTTCCCTTTCCATAGTCGATCCGTTGCCGGGTGCTTGGGACTTTCTCGCCCTCGCCCCAGATCGATTTAGCGAGCGAAGCAACCTGTTCATCGCACTGGGGGTCATTGGCAAGGCTTGGCGATTTTTGTGGTGGATTGCCAACGATGGTCGCTCCGTTTTCCAAAAGGGTGCGAACAAAGTCCAGGCACTCTGGCGTCATGGTGGGAGAGTCGGGCAAAACAAGGACTCGGTACTTGCTGCCATCGGGGAAAGCGATGCGGCCGTCTTCGACGAAGGCTCGCGAAGCAAGCATGCGAGGCGAGACCCCGTCAAAGACGTAGCCCCTTTTGTCGCGGACACGTTCATCGCCGTCGGTGGCGTCGTCGGGAGCGGCGAATATATGAGGAGCGCCCTCGGGGGTTAGGTAAAGGATGTCGGCCACGGCTTCACCCTGCCGGAGTAGATGCGAGCAGCGAGCGATGTAGTGGTGGTACGCTGGCAAGAAATCCCAAAACGTTTGGTTGCGATGCCACTGAATACCGTACCGCCCCATGGTCATGCCGGGCTTGACGCGATCGCCGAAGGCTTGGTGCTGGAAGGTGTGAAAGACGATTCCATTGATGCCGATAGCGAATGCCCAATCGGTTTGGTTCTTCATGTTGGCGGGAGTTTTTCGAAATGCGTCCTCCGATGACGTGAAGGCTTCGGCTTTGACGACCTGTTGGCCCATGGTGTGCGCAATGCTGGCCGCTTCGATACACGAGTATTGGGAATCATGCGGAGCATTCCAAAATTCACACATCGGGACATCGGCCAGGGCTCCCAAATCAAGGTCACCGGCCGGGTTCATATCGTAGGGTTCGTTTGAATATCGGAGATTGTGCTGGCGAGCGATTCGCTTGATCGCGCCAGCGTACTCTTGGAGCACCAACTCTTGAGCAGTCTTTCGCATGTCCCAGAGAAAACGTTCGGTTTGCTCCATGCTTCCCACAACCAAACCCATGTAGGCCGGGTAGTAGGGCAGCGGGTCATAGGATCGACGCTTTTGGAATTCCTCGCGAAAGGAAGCGGTCCAGTTTTGCGAGCTCATTTCCCAGCTATCCAAGTGGATCGTCGTCAAGCCTTTGCTGCCTCCGATCTTGCCACCTTTGTCGAGCAACTTGTCGATCAGCTTGGCTTGGAAATTGTCCCAGTGCCTTTGGAAGCTTTCGCCATCAAATTTGTTGTTTTCAAAACCGTGGCCGCTGCGTGGCGCAGGGCGTGTGGTTTGCCCTGTGCTTCGCGACACAAAACGCATGATCGTCCAATCGCCTTCTGGAACCTCCCAATTCAAAGTCCCATCGGATTGCATCGAAGCGGTGAGGTCAAGGACCCGCGTATCGTCGATGACTTGATTTGCGGGAGGCTCGTCGTGGTTGGCAACCGGATCGACATAGCGCCGGAGCGTTCGCTTGATGGAATAGGGCAGCACATCTTTGAGGGTCTTGATGTCGACCTCGTCGATCTGCGTTGTTCCCTCTGGCGGCGTCGGAAAGGCGAGGACTGCTACGTCTTGGTACCATGCGTCGCGGCGGTCAGAATGCTCGTCGCTCATGCCCGAAAAAGGGTTGGGCTTATGGGGAGGCGGAACGGCGAGTTTCTCGTTGAGTGTCGAAGGCCCTGAAACCGACAGGGAGCTTCCGACCAAATGCTGCATCGAGTCTTCCGTCTCGACCCACGATCCTCCACTTCCCGCCCAGCCGGGACCGGTCCCTAGAATGACTTCAATGCCCATTTTTTCGGCTGCGATGAAGGCATCGGTAACGTTCTCCTGCCATTCTTCGCTCATAAAGGGAACCGGTCCTCGCGGCACGCCGATATCAACTTCAAGAAAAATGACGCTGCCGATACCCGCTTCCTTCATCGCGTGCAGGTCGGCAATCATTTCATCGAAGTCTTGATTGCCGTCCATGAAGTACCAGTACACCCCCGGACGAGCGGACTCAGGTGGGGCGTGAAAGGATTCTCGCAAGTCGCCCGCCATTGTCAGCGAAGATAGAGCGAAATTCAGGATGCCAATGACAAAGCAGTTTTTCATCTAATGGTTGTAATGGTTTAGAGAAGCGGAAGTTGCTGAAGTTGAGTGTCGTGAAACTGCCGTCAAGATAACAAAAGGAACGAGCGAAGAACTCTTCTTGTTTTTTCTCGATTCTATTACTTCACCACGAAACGATAGACGCCAGAGCCAACATCCAATTGCCGCCACTTCGGTTGGCCTGCTTGGACCACCTGTGCTTCGTTCTCGACATTAAACGCTTGATTGCTTTCGGTTAGTCGATTTCCATCCGAATACGGGATGAACAGTGTCGCGGTCGTGTTGGGCGGAATCTCAACGTCCCACGAAAACGAATTTGCATCGTTCTTCCACTCGCTGCGAATTGGTCCATAGGGAGATTCGATGCTGGTTTTTACCCAGTCAAGCTGTTTGGTCAGGTGGGGTTTCAGAACAAAACGCTTGTACCCCGGAGCCGATGAGTGCGGGCGAATGCCGCCCAGCGATTCGTGCATGAACGCTACGAAACCACCGTTCATGGGATGGTTGAATGAATTCCTGAACCGTTCCTTTTTCCATTCGAATCGACGTTCGGGCCAGGTGGACAGACCGCAACTCAAAACATAGCCCGGACTCGGAAAGGTTGTGTCCGTCAACATTTGGTAAGCCAATTGGTCCTGTCCCTGATCCGCAAGCACCGTGTAGAGATGCCGCAATCCGTGAATGCCGCACGAGTGATGTCCGTCATGCAAGTGGTTGATGTCGTACACAAGCCCATCAACGCGACCGTCGATATCTGCCGAATCGACCATTCCTA
>JGI12210J13797_10963138_pt1 | contig 18782 bp, 20 predicted proteins | sample ElkSlonscriptome_3_FD_13797 | JGI IMG/M metagenome (IMG submission 13797)
GTTATTCGCCCTGGCATGGCCGGAAATTGGTCAAGCATTGCAAGTAATCCAATCGTGGAAGACCCGCGCTACTTCTACGAACTAGAGTCTAAGGCACTCGTCTCAATGGCTAAAGCGAAGGTCAAAGGGGCGAAAGATACGGTCAAGGCATATCGAGCCCTTTCAGCCATCGAGCAAGCCGATGCCACTGTTCACACGGCTCATCGTGGCTATCAAGCGCAGATGGCGAAAGGCGAGATGCAGAAGATTAAATCTAACGCTCAACTCGCCAAAACCCTCCACGGGTTACGCCCTGGCTATGCCGCCGCACAGTTGGCGATCGCCGGAGCGGATCAGCAAGCCTCAAACCGGGTTGCTGAGTTGAAGTCTAAATATCTGGAGGCCATGCAGTAAATGAACAAGGCGATCACCTACAGTCTTCTCTTTTTGGCTGGGGCGATCGCCTTCTCTGCCCTATCAGAGTTGGCGGTCGTTTTTGTCGTGGTGCGTGTGGCGCTGTGCATCATGGCCCTGCTCTGGGGTCTATCTCTCACCCCGCATGGTCATGATGCAGCCGTTCAAATCTTCAAGCTGAGTGATGCCCAATTGGGAGTCATTCGTCTGCTCATGGTCATGGCTCTAGTGACTGGAGTCGCTGTCAATCTATCGTTTGAGGAGCTGCCGTCATGGATGGCGATCGCACAGTCAAAATAATCGGCTTAACTGCATCCAGTCTCGCTCTATGGCTGATTCCCAAAGCTGCCGGCGTGCCCCATGTCTGGAGAGCTGCGTTTGGGTTCACCGCTCTATCGGTCTGCCTCACTGCCGTTCATGAGTCAGCCAAAGAGCAAGAAATGGAAGGCTTCACCCGTGCAGAGAAGATGGCCATTAAAGAGAGACACGCCACAGAGCTGGCTTACTCACAGATGGCGTTTGAGTCAGAGCTGCAAAACCGCTTAGGCACAGCACAGCCGCAGCCGCAGCAACACCAACAACTCCCAGCCGCTCAAAATGTCTATGTGACCGTCGATGCAAACGGACAAGTGACCCTGCCCACTGAAGACCTGGCCCAGTCCATCGCGGATGCTGGCTCTGATGAGCAAAACTTTCTGTTTGTGGGCAAGAGCCGCTGCGGCAAAACATCCATGCTCGTGAATGCGATCGCCCATAAAAACCAACGTCATCAGGGGATGGTCGATTGGTTCATCTTCAACGGCAAACCAGAGAAGGTTAACGACTGGGGAGGATTGCGAGCCAGCAAGAGCGACTATTGGGATGTCAACTCAGAAGAGAAAGCGGTCGAGATGTTTGGGCAATTTCAGGCAAATGTCGGAGCCCTGCAAGACTGGCAGACCAGAGGAGAGGAGCATTACCCCATGTTTCTCGTGATGGATGAGGTCAACAATCAGCGCATCCTTATGACCGACAATGACCGGAAGAAATTCGACAAGAAACTCAGTCTCTATGCGACTCAGTGCATGAGTGAGCAGTCGGGCTTGTGGATCTCGACTCACTCCCATGCCGTCGATGACATCGGACTCAACAAGCGACTCCAGCAAAACTTTCAGGTCATCGTCTTAGGCCGTCTGGGTAAATATGAATCGATCGCCTACGCCATCGATGACGAATACCTCATTCGAGATAAAGACTTGAGAGTTGCGCTGAAAGCTCAGTTACAGGCGTATGTTGCCAGTGGCGAGAAAGGGGCGATCGCCTTCACCAATGTCGGCGGTGATTCTCGGCTGGTGAAGCTGCCCCAGTACTCCAAAGACGTTCGGATCAGCGCATCCCCGCTCAACGCGTCGGTCAAGTCACAGCCACACCCTCAGAACAATCCGCAAAAGTTGGGATTGAGAGAGCAACTAGAGACAATGTGGAGCTTACCAGCGGCAGAAGAGACTCATGATGTTGACCTCTCTAATCTGCCAGAAATTCTTCATCCTTTAATCGACTATGCGACTCGGAATCAGGGTCAATGGTTAACCGCCAGAGAAGTACGATCGAACGTCAGATTCTACAAAGAGCAAGGGCTATCTACTGACCAGATTCGAGGGCTATTTCAAGAAGCAAAATCGATCGGTGTGGGCAGTGTGGACGGAGAGGGCGATCGCCTCCGATATCGACTGTAGACCCACCGACTGCGGACAGCGATAACAGCCTGTGGATGCTGTGGATACAAAGGGTTGCACCATCCACACCCACTGTAGACACCCTGTGGACAAACGCCAGTCAAGCGCTTTGTCCACACCCTACGTCCACACTCTATCCACACCCCTGCAAAGCATCAGGTCAGCCTACAGTTCAGATGAGCTGCTGTCAGGAGATACGCCCCAATGAGAGCATCCAAAGAGTGAGAAAAGTACGCTAAAAATCTAGGCTGAAAGTTTGAGCGCTATCGGGGGAAGCACCCCATATAGCGATCGCTCAGGTGCTCACTCGCTCACTTCAGGAGGGCAACTTTTTCAGTAAGCCCTACAATTAGCTGCAGATGGGAAAAAGCAGAACACATATACGCCATGAGCCATTCCTACCAATATCCCTCTTGGAGTCGTGAGCCTTCAGAGGAAGAGCTACAACTGCTAGCTCGGCAGTTCTTTAAAACGCCCAAGGCGCTTCACGCCATTGTTTTAGTCAGGGTTCCGACCGACGATGTAAACCGCCCTCAAGTCACTCGCCATTGGCAAAGTCTTCAACAGGAGGCCGTCACTTGCTGGGAAGCCAGGGCTCGCGAGGATGATCTTTGCCTTCATATTGAGCGGCGATGGATTCCCCATCAATGCGTTTTTCTGCCAGATACCGAAGCAGGACAAGAGTTTCAGGAGGTAGCCGAAGCAATTGCACACCTCCCCATGCACGCTAATGTACGACCCAAGAACCAAAATCAAGCGTACTGGCTGAAGACCCAACACTATCTCTATCAGGCACGGGGACTGCTCGTAGCCAATCAATTGTTTGGCTTGCTCGCAGGAAATAATCATCCCCGGAACCTCTTACAGGGAAGCGTTGGGATTGAAGAGACACGAAAAATTGAGCAGCTAGCCGCTGCAGACACAGCGCTATACACACTTACGCAAGCTGTTGTGCCTGAACTGGGCGACACCCCATCCTGCTCCGCTGCTAATCAAGAGAACCTGGGACTACGGCTTTTTGTTGAAATTCAGGAGCAGGCCTTCATACATAATTGGAATGCCGGGCCAGCCAACAAAGAATACACCTGGACATCTCTGCAAGCCCAGGAAGATTGGCACCTGAAGCACGTTCGCTTCTTGAAAAAACTGGGAGAGCAATCGCAACTACTCCCACGAGAAGCACAGTATCGAGACGCGATCGCCGAAACGGGTCGATATTGGGAAGTCCTCAACGCGGCTCTCTCATCGGATTCATGGCCCGTTAAGGACAGCTACGAGCAATATGTTAAAGCTCTGGCCGCTGCAAAGTCTGTCTGCATCAGCGACATCAATTGGCACCAAGAACAGCCCTACAAGCTCGAACGCAAGCACGAGCGAGAAATGCTCACGCCTCGACTTCGACCATGCTCCACAGTTCCAGAATCTGAATGCGACTGCCCGTTCAGACACTTAGGCACTGACCTCACCTTGTCTAACTGCCTAAAAGTAGCTCAACAGGAGATTGAGCCTCCACGGCGAGCCAATACTCCTCGTCCCATTGACGGCACGATTAATCTCCAAGGATTCATTGTCTGGACATGGCATTAACAAAACTTCATTAACACCATTTTACAATTATTCGATACTCCAAATTCCCTACTCTCGAAGTAGCCTAATCGGCTTTTGTTATTGCTTTTTTTACTGAATATTTGAATTGTTTGTGTATACCCTCCACCCGACGGATATACACAACATCAGCTACAATAAAGCTTGTCTGAGTAAGTAGAAAAAAGTAATTATTCTACTTACAAAACGCACAGACAAAGTCTTTTCTGAGGCAACAATTCAACAGTGATTGAGGCAATGACTCCTGCACAACAAATAGGAGATTGACTCAGCTATGGACAAACCAGAATTTATCACAAACGCTATGAATTTAAATTCACGACGCTACTACATAGAGCGTATTACAGAGGTATCAACAGAGGAGGAAGAGATTATTGGATATTTACGTCTATCAACTCAAGAGCAAGCACACACTACTGCACTTGACAATCAAAAAGCACGACTTATAGAACAGGGAATTACTCTGCTTGTTGTTGATATTGAATCTGGAAAAGTTAGCAAAAGACCTGGCTTAAAATACACGATGCAAAGAGTATCGAAAAAACAGGTCAAGTCAGTTATTGTGACACGTCTAGATCGGCTTGGAAGAACCACTCCTATCATTCGTCGCAATGTAGATATCTTTCGAGACACGGGTGTCAATCTTATCGCAATTGATCAAGAGATTGACTTGCATTCTCCACATGGCATGTTCTTAGTCAATATACTGGCGAGTCTCGCCGAGATGGAGGTTGAGCAGACTAGTGATCGAATTAGAGCTGTAAAGGAATTTCGGCGGCAAAAGCAGTACGCTTGTGACTACGCACCATTTGGATACATAACAGAGAACAATCAGTACAAGCTCAACACACAACCTTATCTTTGTCTGTTGGAACAGCGTCCCGCAAACTATTTGGAGCTGTACTCGGAGGATGTTCAACCTTTTGCAGGTCTTTCCATCAAGGATATCGCACGAGACTGCATTGACATTCTCCTGCAAACCAAAGGATGTAGCCCAGCGGTCAAAGCTATCACCACAAAATACGGTCTTGGCTTTACGGTGGCCAAAAAGTATGGAGGGAATGTAGTTCTATACTGGAGCAACCCTGGCTTGAATCGGTGGTCGACGAATCCAATTCTACAAAGCCACACGGTGTACGGCAAACGCAAGCAGCTCTCGGACGGGCGACGAGTAGAGCTTCCTCGAGAACAGTGGCAAGTCATCGAAAACACCCATCCGGATGAACGTCTGATCACAGATACAGAAGCAGCTAAGATTCAGCGAATTCTGGCCTTTAACAGAACACACCACGGGTACCATCTTTATAACCATGATCCGAGTCAGAATAGCGCGTACAGCCAATTCGCCTATCAACGCGGACTAGTCTACTGCGACCAATGTGGTCAACGGTGCAGTGCAACGTCTCGCCACAGCAAAGACGGACAAACAATCTATTACTACTACTACTGCAAAAATCGCCTGCGCGGCTGCCCGAACGGCAAAGGGACTCGGCGTGATTTGATTGAGAGTACGTTAATTGAGCACCTGCTGAGGCAGTCCGTCGAGCCCATCGATGAGCAACCCGCAGTCGAACCAATTCCTGCCAGCAATCCGTATCAGGAGAAGCTAGCTCGATTGGAAGTGAAGCTCAAACAGCTAGAGGAGATAGATGGCTTTGACTCCGACATTGAGGAGTTGAAAGCGAAGACTCGAAAGGAGATTGAGCGGGTCAGTAACCCTTTCAATCCAGAAACACTACCGCATCAGACGGTTCAAGAGTTGATTGAGGTTGGAAACGGACTACTGCTTTGGCATGCTCTCTCAGCAGACGAGAAAGTCGAAGTTTATCCCCGATTGATCGAGCGGATCACGATCAACAACGGAGGTGTTGTCGATGTCAGTCTTAAACGTCCAGACGCGACGGCATTAGAGATTGAGGCTCTTGAATCAGGGAGGGTCGTGTAATGTCGATTGCGGATATTCTAAAACGCTCTCAACTCCGGGCTGAGATCGCCCGAATCCAGGCGATCTCTAAGTGGAAAGCTGAACCTACCACCTACGGGGACAAATGCCCGTTTTGCGGCTCGGTGGACTATGGCAAATACTCGGTCGAAAATGGGACGCAGCGATATCGCTGTCGTTCCTGTGAGCGACGATTTAATCAGCGTCGAGTCTTCGAGTGTAACTGCCAGGAACCCGGGCAGGAGCCAAGTCGATGCCACACGTGCCCGAAGTTCGAAGTCTTTATTAAGGCGTTCAAGCAGTACTCGACGGACTTAAATCAGCTCAGCCGCGAGGAGTTAGAGGTAATTTTAGACCGTTTGACTACTGACAACTCGCCTGAATGAACCAGCGGCAGTACGGGTGTAGGGGCTTGGGAGAGCGGCTATTTTGGCTCGGATTAGTCGCGAATAGATGGTTATGTTCACGCTGATGCAAATGGGGGTTCATGCTATTCAGTTCCATTCAGAATCGGCTTAGCATCTAATCAAACGAAATGAGCTGAACCAGATCAATCTTTCCTAGCAGAAGCGATCGCTCACTATCATATGCTCTATAAGAAGTGTGAGCGATCGTCTCTACGTGTAGTGGCTCGCAGCAGCTTTAAGCTGTTCCTCAATTGCATCACATGCCATATTTACCCGAATGGCACTGACGTAAGCGGCAACTCTAGCGGCTCAGCTCGCGCAGAACTTTAAGGACGTAGAAAATTAGAATAGGGGCAGTACGAGAGGAAACGAGGATGAAAACGTTTCAGGTTGAGGTGAATATCTCGTCGGATCGGCGCTTACAAATCGCGCTACCCGACGATGTGGAACAGGGCACCTATCAGGTAGTGGTCGTTATGAATCCTACGGTCGTTGATGTGACAATGGCTGCTCCTGGTCAATCGCTGAATGCACTGGCAGGACAAGTCCAGTCTTTCGCTGGAGCGAATGCGGTGGAATGGCAACAGCAAATGCGGGACGAGTGGGATGACTGTTGACTACGTTGTCGATACGAACATTTTCATTCTGTTGTTCAACAACCAGCTGGAAGAACTGATTCCCGAGGGACGCTTGGCCTATTCTGTGATCACGGAAATTGAGCTGTTGTCGTTTCCTAACTTGAGTGATACTGATGCTCAGCTTATTCAGCAACAACTCAGTCAGATTCGGCGAGTCCCACTCGATGAGGCTGTGAGCGCCGCGACTATCCGCCTCCGCCGTCAACATCGGCTCAAGATACCCGATGCGATCATTTTGGCCAGTGCTGAAGTTATGGATGCTACCTTACTCACCAATGATCAGCAGCTCGTCGAGACGCAAGCAGTGAAGACGCGATCGCTGAAACTGAAGGAGGTGTAACACAGGCTTAGGGATAATCGTTGAGCATCAGGTGGAGAAAAAGCGGTCGCCTCTACGCCACTTCAAAGCCAGCATCAATTGCTGCCAACTTCTCGTCAACGGCACTCTGGTCTACTCCTAAATATTCCTGTAGAGCTGCTAAGGACTTATGACCTGAGACTCGCATCAACTCACTCAGGCTCCATCCTTGCTCATGCAGATGAGTGAGGCGCGATCGCCTAAATGAATGCAGACTCACTCCGTCGTATCCCAATAATTCAGCTGCCCGTTTCACCCGATGTTCAACAGCTCGTGCCGTGATGTGCCCACTCTTGCCGGAACTGGGAAAGAGATAGCCTGATGGTGGCTTCACCCGTTCCAATACTTTCGCCATTGGTGCTGTGACTTTTGCCGTCCGAGACACCTTCATCTTGGTATTCGGAGCAGGGAATAATAAATACCCACCCGTGACATGGCCCGCCTCCAGCAACAGCACCTCACCGATGCGGCCTGCGGTGAGATAGCAGAGTTGGGCGATCGCCCGATACGGATCATCTAACTCACTAAACAAATTCTGTAGCTCCTCCAGTTCGAGGATTGCCGCTTTACCAGAACGGTTCTGCTTTCCTTCTCTCGGCATGAGAACTATAGGCTAAAACAATAGTTCTATTGTACGTAGCATATTCGTTTTTGAGAAAAGACGAACAAACTAAACCCACTACTTCTGTCAGGCTTCGGAAGCTATCTTCTATGCCCATTCAGGGGGTATCTCTTCGGAGCGATCGCTACAAATCAGGGTTGAACACTTGTGCTGCTGTTAATCTCAGTTCTGGAAACGTCGCAGAGATTAAAGCATCGTCTCCTCGATAGGTTGCGACCTGATATTCCCCATCCACCAGCGTGAAAATCAAAATCGTAGGTTGTTTAGGGCTGCCAATATATCGAGATGCACCCACAGCCAGGTGATCAACGATCCAATATTCAGGGATGCCTTTCAGCTCGTATTCTGCCAGCTTGTGAAGATAGTCTTCGTGAAGGTTACCGGGTGACACGACCTCAACCGCGAGCTGAAGGGCTTTGTCCATGGCACTGTAGGATTTGGGTTCAGAGTCCCAAATGGCTTTATCTACAACACTGACATCTGGTGTCCGTCCTCGGATCTCGCCATCTGCTCGGAGTGTCTTTACCGTCGCTTTTGTCGTGATACGGTAATTCAACTTGAGCCGATTTTTCTCAACCTGCATTGCCAGTTGAAGGAACTCAGCAATATCATCATGCTCACGGGTGGCCATCAGTTCTATAATCTGCCCATCAATTAACTCATAGCGCTTTCCGTCAGCTGGACACGCTTCTAGAAACTCCTCAAACGTTAGTGAGCGAACTGGGGTTTGAACCACAACGACCTCGTTGATTCTTGATGAGACGTCGATTCCATCATATATCGGTGTCACTTAATGACTTGTTTCAATGGGCGATCGCCCGATAGGGGTCATCTAATTCAGTAAACAAATGCTGAAGCTCATCCGGTTCAAGAATGGCTGCTTTACCAGAGCGATTCTGCTTCCCTTCTCTGGACATGAGAACTAGAGATTAAAACAATAGTTCTATTCTATGCAAAGTTTTCGTATTTTGAAAGAAACACGAGAAAAATTAATTCCATCGGGTCAGTTGAGCTGCATCAACGGTTCGCTGAGCTGTTTTAAGCAGCAGCCATTCATTACGATCACTCAATTCTGAGGTTCTTTGCATATCCCCTCGAAAAGGTATATTCCACTTTGAGATAGTAGGATCTCATTATGAGATTGTGTTCATCAAATTTTTCAGTACCTTTTCACGAGGCTGAACTACGCTTTGAAACGCTGTATCAGCTATTCCCGATTTTCTTCTTCAGGCAATGCATCAATGGATTGCAAGATAGCGCGTGTAATTTCCTCTCTTTTATAGAGATCGTCTAAACGATTTGGCGTATCTATATTAAGTGCGAAGAACACAGGGCCTGTTGGCCACTCGACCCACCCTACCCACCAGCCCCAGCGCCCCTCCCAGCCAGTTTTAGCACGTAGAATCCAGTCCCGCTCTGCTTCAACGATCATAATATCCTTGACTAATCGTTGGTGCTCAACCCTAAAAGGGAGTTCGTTCTGGTACAGTTTTTGTAAAAAATAAATTTGCTCTTGTGCCGAGATTGCTAACGCTCCATCAATCCAATAAGCACCTTCGCTAGTGCTTGGGTTTGCGTTTCCGTAATCAATTTGCGTCAGATACTCTCTTGCTTTCGCTTCTCCGATTTCGTTGGCAAAAATTTCGTAAACCCAAACGGCTGAGTTTCGCATAGCTGAGCGTAACGTTTGATCCTGATTGTGTGGAGCGAAGTCCCTCTCCACTCCATCCCACTCAAAAACTTGAAATTCATCACGAACAACGCCTGCATCGAGCGCAAAGAGAGAGTGTGGAATCTTAAACGTTGAGGCCGGGGAATAGGCCCTATCAGCTCGTTCCTGGTCGTAGACCCACAACTGCTGGGCACCTCCGCGCTGATCCAATACCACGATAGTCCCTTGAGCCTCAGCGCCGTCGAAGAAACTGGCCCAGTCCGGTCGCTCTTGCCTTGCTACACTGCCCGAAGACCTATCATCTACAGTGGTCGAATGACTTATCTTTGATCGCTGCGCAATCTGCGGAGTATGTAGTCTATTGCTAGGCTCTGCTGAGATAGGTGAAGTAAGCAATATCCCTGCACTACCTATGCCCAAAGAGGCAAGTAAAAGGAAACGATGATTCATAATGCTATCTTGCTAGGATAAAACTCATGGAACAATTGCAGTAACGCGGATTTCAATCCGCATCGTAGGCAGTCCAAGCGCCGCGACGCCTACCTGAGTCCAAATTGGAGCATGGTTGGGCATGTAATGACGATATAGCCTGACCATCACATCATTAACTTCGGGGGGCAATCCGCCAGCGTGGTAAGAATTGACGTGGACAACATGCTCCCAACCCGCACCAGCAGTTGCCAGGGTTCGCTCTACGTTTCGAAACGCCTGAGCAATCTCATCCGCAAGCGATTCGGGAATTTGCAGATTGTCATCCCAACCACCCTGTCCAGATGTCTCCACGCGATCGCCAATTTTCACCGCTTGCGAGTAATGCAATTCATTCAGCATGTATTCCCCATAACCGGGGGTGACAAAAAACTTGGGGTTATTCATGGTGTTCCTCATGTAATGTGTTTGTCTCTATCTTGCGTTGCTGAAATGAGTTTGTTTCAGCATCACCAGATCCAAAACCCTGCGTCGCCCGCTGCGCAGAGTTTTGGGTTTTATATTTAATTGTGGCCATCTACTTAGAAGTTTCCTCATGAGTTTTTTCGGAAGTTCTTCTGAATGATTCATTAGAATTTCCAGGGGAGCGGCAATCGATAGGGATTCTCCTGCATATCCAGCACTTCCCAAGTCACAGGGTTAACCTGTCCTGTAACAGGGATGTTGTAGCGTCGTTGTAAATCTCTCACCGCAGACTCTGTAACCGCGCCAAATATCCCATCAACAGCGGCACCACTCGGATTTCCCAACCTGACTCCAGCAGCATGCAAGAATCTATTATCCGAGAGAATTTGCTGCAACATTTGTACCTCTCTACCGCGATCGCCCCGTCTTAGGGTTGGCAACGTCATATCTGTGTAGGCGGTTGCAACAAGAATAGTAGATTGTTGAGGTGGAGGAGTGGCGATCGCTGGATGCGTTTGTAAACCCCCAATCACTCCTGTTACTGTGATGATTGATAGAGTGGTTTTAGCGAGCATCGCAGTGATTCTAGAAGTTAATCGCCGTGTTGTGGTTAATTTCATCATCTTTCTCCTGTTTGTCGTCATGAATGATTTGCATTGCGTTAGCGAACCTGTTTTTGGGGCATTCCGGTGAAGCGAGTAAGCTGTTGAATTAGATGGCTTTGACTGAAGAATTCGACTTGTAAGGCGAAAACTAGCCATTGGAATGAGATAACTTACGAGCGCTAATAACCAGAGCAGACAGGAATAGAGATTAGTAATTTACAGCAATCATGGCTATCACCAATTCTGTTATTTCCCAGCGTCCGGTATAGCGAATATTGTTGATAAATAGAGCTGAAGCCGTTGTTACTCCACTACGTATTCCACCTTCGATATTTTGGCGTTGCTAATTCAGGGGATAAATCGATACCTGAAAGCTCTAAAATCTCGTTCAGAATTTCGCAAAATCATCTCGCTATTCAGCAACGCCTCTAAATCCTTAGGTTTGGCGCTGGGGCAGTTAGAGGACGCAGCGACTGCCCTCTGCGGGAAGTTCAAGGCCGAGCAGGTCGTCATTATTGCCTGTTCTACACTAATCGTTGTGCTGTATTGATGTGATATTTCCACTTCGGAAGTCAGCTAAATGCCGTTGCATAGTCGTGAGCAAAGTCCTTAAACTGACGCGGCGTTTTGCCAGTCGCATCCTCTATCCCTGAAGCGATCGCTGCTGCCTCATTGCGTCGATAATGGGCGAAATCTTCAATCAGTCCATCAGATTGCCAAGCTGGCATCCCAAAGCCAGCCATCGCTTCCCGCATCTGTTCGGGTGGGATATCGACAAACGCAATTTGACGCTTCAGGGCAGCAGAGAGATGTTCTGCCATCTCGGTATGGGTTAGCGCCTGCGAACCCGTAAGATCGTAAATCTTTCCTTCATGCCCAGCTTCGGTCAGAGCAGCTACAGCAACGTCAGCAATGTCTCGGACATCTACGATGCTCACCTTCGCATCACCGATCGCAGCGTAAAAGGTATTTTGCTTAAAGATCAACGATCGGAAGTTTAACACGCTCTGCATAAACAGATTGGGGCGCAGAAACGTATACGCCATCTGGGTTGCTTGGATCGCTGATTCGACAGCCGCATGGTAGCGCAAAAAACGCACGGGTGAGTCAGCATTGGCGGCGAACTGCGACAGTTTAACGATGTGCTTGACACCGCTTTGTTTCGCTGCTTCGACAAACGCCAGTTGTTGGGCTTCGGCGTGTTCTGTTGAGTTGGTGACGAGGAAGGCTCGATCAACCCCTGCTAGGGCAGAGAGCAGTGTTTCAGGGCGATCGAAATCAGCCTCGACCATTTCGATGCCCAGATCTGCAATTACCTTGGCTCGATTGCGATTGCGCACCATCGCGCGAGCTTGAACGTTTTGCGAGGCGAGACGCTTGAGTATCTCCAGCCCGTTATTTCCAGTTGCGCCAGTAACTAGGATCATTTGAATCTCCTGATTAGATGTTGAGCATTCTTCTGCTCTACACAGCAGAAGTTTTGAAACAAATATTCGACGAGTTGCAATTGTCCAAAAACGACTAGCTTGATGGTTTTCAGTTCGCTGTGTATCCACCACCAATCACTAACTATTGACTGCGATCTAACAATTTCATCTGACATTAACTGTGCCCAAAAGCGTGGTTGCTTGAATGGTGAAAATTGCCTTTGAAACTGCTTTGCCGACCAACTCCCCTTCTGCGATCGCGAAGTTGAAGTCGAACCTGCTCACTCCTTTCTCATGAGAACTTTGCCGATTGTTGCCTGTTCTACACTCATCATTTGTGCTGTATTGCCTTACCGAAATTGATGACGCAACAGCCATTGCAGGCAAATTCCGGTAACGATGCCGTAGCTTAGCCAACCTGCCCCATAGCTCAATGCTGTCGAGAATGGTGCTGGCAGTAGCCCCGGCAAAATGTACGCGACAGTTGAGCTACTTGCTCCTTTTAATGCACCTCCTAAAGCGCTGACCAGAATCCACCAATGCGCTTTACGGACAAATCGTGTCAAAATCGGAAACTGAGCTGCGCCCAAAATAGCCAGTACAATCGGCTCATAGACTAAGCTCATCCCAAAAACACGCCATATACCCAGCGTGACTAGGAATGGAATAAGCGGATCAAAAAGGGTTATGTAAGAACTCACCAGCGTTAGCCCAAAAGTCCATCCCAGTGCGCTAACCACTATCCACCAAAAGGCTTTAGGCATGTACTGGCGCAAAACGAGCCATTGGGCTGGGCCAATCAACAAACCTGAAAATATGGTTGCTACAAGCTGAAATCCTGACTCTTCTAGGGCTCCAACAATCGCCCCCGTAATTGTAGTAGCCAATGTCCACCAGAGCCACAGGCGAGGAGCGATCGCCAACTGTCGGGCTTCATCGTGCCATTTATGCTGCTCCATAATGCTCACTCCAGAGTTGAAGTGCAACTCTATATCTGTACTCTTCGGCTCAACTCGTATGAGAGCGGTTGACAAAAAACTTGGGCTTATTCATGGTGTTCCTTGTTCTGATTTAGACCCTAATGTTCAGAATTCACTTGCCTTATAATCACAATGTTTTCAGCAAGCAGTAAAATACCCCATAGCCGCGAAAACGCTCGTAAAATGGCTTCCATTGTCCAGTTCTGAATCTGTACTTCCCAGATCATCAAAACAATAGTGAATCCAATCACCAACAAGGATAGGATGACCGATGAATTGCGGCTGCGATAGAAGCGGATTGTCCTCTCCCGCAAAAATGGCTCAAAAATACAAACGATGTAGGATATTCCTGCACTGACGAACAAGCTGCTTTGAAGACCCGAAGGCAGGTTTGGGTAGCCAAGCGCGATCGCTGTCAGACAGACTCCCAGCGCAAGATACAGGAAAGTAAACAAGGTAAATCGTTTCATTACTTTCTCCGGTGAAGCTTATTCTCGGTACCAAACACGCACACATTGAAAGCAATTGATTGCAAGACCCTGACTGATCATCACTGGGTAGAAAGCATTACTGGTCGTCACTCCGTAGTCACCATCACCGGTGCCTTCAATCCGATCGGGTAAAAAAACCGTTTCAACATTGATTACCTGTATCGTTGTACTTTCGATCCACTGATTGACAGCACTCACAACCTCCGAAAAAGATTCATACTCGGAAGGTCCGCCGAAGGGTCCCCGTTTAGTAATTCGAGGCGCAAAATCTTTGTACTTAATCATTTGATTCACCAATCTAAAATTGCAGAGTTGACAATCGATTCAAGAAACCCTCATGATTTGGTTTGTTTAGCGCTACAACAACCATTGGGTTAGCGGAGAAACCAGGTAGCGGAGCGAGAACGCCTCCCAGATCGCGCCGATGATGAACAGTGGGAGCGTGGCCAGGCTCAACCAACCGAGCTGTTTTAGCCCACGAACGTAACCCTGACGATAGTTCCGAGTACCGATGGTGGCGGGGCGAACCCAAGACCGACCAAGGATGTATGCGCCAAACATCAAGAGAGCGTAAGCTTGGAGTTCGATGAGTATCGTTAGCGAGTGCGGGATCAGTGCCACCGCCATAACCTTGGTAGTCGGAGTCATGGCTAAACCTAAGGTGAATGCTTTATACGCAAATATGGCGAGGCCAGCGAAGGGAACGATCAGCGAAGAGAGCACGATCCACAGCGCGCCGGTCATGACGTTGACTCCCAGGATAGTCAGTGAGAACAGCCAAGGGTTGTTGATTAGCGATCGGACAAGATCTGCCGTTCCGTTATCTTCCATGGTGGCCAACTGAGTTGCGCCCAAGTTGGGAAAGACCATCGCCGCTACCATCCCAATGATGACTAAGCCATATACAATGGCGTTGATGATGAGGTAGGCGCGAAAATTGGCGCGAATGATCTGGAAGGGTTTGCGAAGCAAGTGGATGTGTCTTGCTTCATGATTCGGGTGAATAGGGCGCTTTGTGGCGATCGCTTTGCGTGACATATTTTTAGCTCCAATGTTTGGTGATGGATGTAGTGATGATTAAGCGTGAGAACCGCCGCGTAGAGCAGCGTTTTCGATGAGGCAAAACTCACGGGACAATTGCAGTCGCGCAGATTTCCATCTGCATCGTTGGCAGTCCAAGCGCCGCGACTCTATCTGTGTCCAAATTGGGGCGTGGTTGGGCATGTAGTGGAGACATAGCCTGACCCCTGCATCGTTAGCCTCCGCGTGCATACAGCAAGACCCAGCAGAGGATGTGGGTCAGCGGTCTTCCGTCGGCAGCGCGAAGCTCGGGGTACTGGGAGACAACTGCTCCGCGTACGCCTGCCGGTAGATGTCCAGCCACGGTGCGCGATCGCCAGAGATGACAGTGTCGTTGGCTGGGTCATCCAGGGCAAGCTCGAGTCGGGCATCGCTGACGGTGATTGTTTCAAGCGACGGTGTATCAATCCAGTCGTTGTCGGGAGCCAGAGAGGACTGAATGGTGCCAATCTCGACGGCCAATGCGTGACCAGCTTGCAGCGTCCAGTCCGTCGATCTGAGGTCGAAGCTGGTCGTGCCGGGTTTCATCACCGCCACCTGCCGGTTGAACGCAACGGCGCTGCCGTCTGGGGCGACGTCGTACAGCTCAACCATGACGTTGCCGTAGCCCTCGGTATTCAGAGACACCCGTGGCGTGCCAGTGATCCGAACCGACTGCCCAAGTGGCTCAGACCAGACGAAGAAGCGGTTGGGAGCCTCGGTTGCAGGGTCGGCGGGCAGGCCGTCGTCCAGGTACGACTCGCCGCCCAGCGCGATGGTGGCGGAGTACTCCACGACGGGCCAGGTGTCCTGGGTGCGCCAGTTGCCGGTACTGTCCTGCACGACGTAGGCTGGGTAGTCCACGGTCGGTTCGATGCCCTTGAGGTGCTGGTCGTAGAAGGAGATCACCTCATCGAACCAGCCCTCGCGGCCCATTTGCAGTTTCCCATCGGCAGTGCGCTCGTTGCCCCGGTAATGCTCCCAGGGGCCGAGCCAGCCGCGCTGCGGCCCCTGGTGGTTAGCGAGGAACTCCTCCACCGCCTCGGCTTCGGCCTTCCACTCGAGGAAACCCTGCGTGAACAATAGCGGCGTGTCGGTGCCCTTGGCGCGCTCGGCCAGGTTGCGGAACTGCCAGAACTCCGAGTCCGGGTCAGCGTCCTGGTAGCCGAGCGAGTTCAACAGCAGGCACAGCGGGTTCACCTGCTCGTAGGCGGCATTGCTCCGGTAGCGCTCGTCATCGTCGGGCAGCTGCGGCAAGATAGCAATCTCGTTATAGGTGCGCGACACATCCACGATGGTCGAGCGGGGGACGCCGTTCGACCAGGCGCTGCGGTGCAGATCCCAGATCGGCTCCTGGGCGACGACGGCTTTGAGCGCGTCCTGGTCGAGGTTGTTGCCCACTAAACCGGTGATGGCGTCATAGGACTTGCCATACATGCCGACGGCACCCGTAGACCAGGGCTGGCTCGCGGCCCAGTCGATCGCGGCCTGCACGTCGGCCTGCTCACCGGGACCCATGAAGTCTAGACATCCAGTGGAGCCGCCGAAGCCGCGCAGGTCAACCATCACCAGGGCGTAACTGCGGTTGAATAGATCGGTGCCTTCGATCAGATCGTTGAAGCGGTTCGAGGGGCCGGTGTGCGCGTGGTTTTCCAGTGCCTGTTGGCCGGAGTGCCCGAAGTAGGCTCCGACCGACAGGATCACCGGCACCCTCTCGCCTGCGGCCAGTCCTTCAGGCAACAGAACGTCGGCGTGCAGTTCAACGTCGGAGCCGTCTGAGGACGGAAAGTAGTGCTGCGTCCAGGCCGCGCCTTGGGGAACGCGGTCGTTCTCGGCGTGCGTGACCGCTCTGTCGGCGGTGGCAACCGCAGCAGTGGCGATCGCCTCTGACGTGGCTGTGGGCTGCTGCGCCTCTGATTGTGTCAATGTGGCAGGTGCCCCAGCGAGGACAAGCAACATCACTGCTGTGCCTGTTAATAAGCGCCTGACGTAGGTCTTGGGAACGCGCATAATTCTCCTCCTGATGGAAGCTGTTGGTCTTGAGTCGTACGTGAGTCGGTTACGATTTCGTGAGCTGTTAGAAGAAATCTGAGACATGAGGGTGAACGCTTTGCCGTCCAGCCCATCCGGCAGCGTGCCTGGGGCCACGATACCCGTGTCCACCCTGCCCGGCAGCCAGGAGATGCCTTAGCCGATGAGGGCCAGCACGGCATGAACTGTCAGGTGGGCGATCATTGCGGCCTCTAGCCCGTAGCGCCAGAATAAATACCCCGCAACCCCTGCAAACAAAGAATTTTGGATCAGCAAGAACCCCACTAGGGCTGGGGTTAAAGGCAGTCCTAGGGCGATCGCAGCGGGCAAGTGGCCCACGGCAAACAATAGGGAGGAGACGGCTATGGCAACTACCACCCATCGGGTCTGGGGTTTACCCTGGCGCTGCTGCCCAAATCGCCAGCCCAGCCAGAGCAGCAGCGTCATCAGTCCCCAACGGATCAGAATTTCTTCGGTGATACCGCCGTAGAGAAACCGCACTAGCAGCGGCGTGGGCTCAGCCGCCCCATAGGCTGGTGGCAGCAGCGGGCGAGACAGCAGGGCGATCGCCGTCAGTAGTCCGCCGCTGATCAACCCACCCACCACACCGGGCCGCAGTTGAGGAACCATGGCTTTCCGCCACGATCGCCCAGTGGCCAGCGCCTCTGCCCCCGGTGCCATCAGCCCTAGCCGGTGAGCCAAGAGCACGCCTATCAGCACCGCTACCGACACTAAAACCGTGGGCTGCACCAGCACCAGTAGCCTGACCACGGCGGCAGGTGGGGCACCCTCTGGGAGCGAGGGCAACGGCATCAACACCAGGGTCATCACCCCAGCCATGCCTGCCAACCACAGCAGCCCAAACAGTCGCAGCCTAGAGTTTTTATGCTTAACCATGGTTTTATCCTCTGCTGATGGTTTTACGAACTGACGAGATTACCAACGACTACTCCGATAACTCTGGGAAACGGGGTTTGATACCCCGTCGGGTTTGAACACTTTGTAGGCGATCGCCAGAAACATGGGTACGACAACCAGCATTGATAGAGCCGTGTAGGTCGCGTGGAACTCGCTGACTGTGAATAGAGTCGGCGCGGTCACGGCGCTTCCGGTCACGGCGCTTCCGGCTACGCCCATCAAGAGATTGCCGCCGATGTTGTTCGCGAAGTGTACGCCGATGGCGAGTTCGGTGGTTCCGTCAATCAACGAAACCACGGTCCACACTAGCCCCGGAACAAGGAAGTAGTTGATGAAGACCGTGAGCCAGCCGCCAGCGCTCGCCTCCGGGTTGAGCAGGTGCGCCAGGGCGAAGATCACGGCTGGCACCAGCGCCAGAAAGACGCGGTTAGACCAAACAATACTCGCGCCCTGCACAACGTATCCGCGAAAGAAAAGCTCCTCTGTGGTGGTCTGGATCGCAACGACAATCAGTGCGATGGGCACGAAGAGCGCGAACGTTGTGAGGTCAAAATTAAACGAGAAGGTGTCGGGATAGAAGAAGTACTGTCCCAGCCCAGCGATCAGCCAGAATGGCACGAACCACGCCACAAACCCCTGACCGACCCGCCGCCAGCTGATCTTCTCCCGTGCTGTGACCAGCGTCCGAGGATGACGCTGGTGAATGAGGGTGACGGCGATCAGGATGCCCGCGAGGAAGAACAGAAAACTCGCCCTGAACGCAACGAAGCCCCCCACGAGGCCGAGCGCAGCGTAATCCAGCCGATTGAAGGCCGCCAGCGCCTCCTGACCGCCGAGCAAGAACGCGACGCGCGGGACGGTGATGCCGTTGACGACCAGCCCCACAAAGAAGATGACGACTAATCCCAGAACATACCGCCACCACCGATACTTACCCCACCCGGCAGCCTCCACGTAGGTAACTTTTTTCGCTTCTGCGATGATTCCCTTTGTTCTTGCGGTGTTTTGCATCTCCAATTCTGTTT
>JGI12210J13797_10601133_pt1 | contig 18780 bp, 14 predicted proteins | sample ElkSlonscriptome_3_FD_13797 | JGI IMG/M metagenome (IMG submission 13797)
CGGATGGCCCGGACCCGATCCTTCCAGTGGGCCCAGTTCCGTGCCCGTAGGTCGACCCAGCCTGCGTCCACGACCCGAGGGTTGTCCAGAGGCAACCCGGGCTCCGGCGGGACCTTCACGTCCGCGCCCCGGAGGAGCGTCTCCCCGTCCGGGAGGAGGATGGGAAGGCCCACTGAGAGGATTCGCTGGCGAAGGTCGTCGTCTTCGTTCAACAGATCCAGGGTGCGGGTGGCCGTCGTGCCGGGATCCAATTCTGCGGCCGCGTCGAGGGTCCCGAAGAGCCGACCCAGGAGCGACGCCTCGAAGAGGAGCTTGGAGAGCCGGGGGGGGCCGAGCATCTCGTAGGCCACGGACTGCACCCCGTGCTCCGCCTCCATGGCATCCATGTGGGCCAGAACCTGACCCCGGAGCACCCCGGCACGGTAGGTCGGCCCCAGGGTCGCTGCGTCCAAGGCCGCCACCACGTCCTTCCCCGTGGGGTGGGCGCGAATCTCGCGAAGGACCGTATCCGCGATCTCCTCCGGCGTGAGGAACTCCATGAGGCCCAGCGCCGTCAGCGTCTCGAACTCCGCCGGGCTGAACAGACCGTTCTCGCCGGCGTCCAGGATGACCCCGTCCACGGTCGCCTCCAGGGCCCGGAACGGAGCGGGCTCTTCGAAGGCCTCCAGCAGGGAAAGCGGGCCCACCGCGTCGGATCGCTTCAGGGCCTTCCCACCCCGGCGGACCGGCCCGTAGCCGATGGATTTCCACGAGATCGCCGCCGTGGGCTTGACCTCCTTGACCGACGGGGCGTCGGGCGTCCGGGCCATCAGGTAGAGGAGTAGCGTGTGGGCGCCAGCCAGAGAGGACTTGGCCAGGAGCACCCGGGAGGGTCGCTCTTCGGAGTGGGTGAAGGGGATGTTCAGCCCCATCCCGCCGGTCCCGGCCGTCCCGACCTTCACGTACATCCGCGTGCGTACCTGCTTCATGGCCTCGAGGGAGACCTGGACGTGGCGGATCAGCTGGGGCAGGTACAGGGTCGCGAGGTGCTCCTCCACCGCCGCCGTATCCGCGCCTCCGTCGGCGGCGGCGGACCGGAGGGCCGCGGCGGAGCGGAAGGCGTTCCGATACGCCAAAGCCCCGGCGGTGTTGATGCAGTCCACGACGACATCGGGTTGGAAGTCCAGGAGGAGGCGCCCCAGCGCCGAGCGCTCCAGGACGTCCTGGGTCAGGGCGCCGTAGAGGTCGTCGACGAGACGCGCCCGTGCCTGGGCGTCGTGTCGGATGTCGTCCCGGCTCCAGGTCCTGTGGTCGTGAAGGACGAAGAGGTCGCCGAAGTATCCGTCGATGTCGGCCCCGCTGTCCGGGACCACCGTCCTCAACTCGGCGATGGCCCCTTCGGTCTCCTCCTCGCGGAGAGAGGCGATCCGCAGATGCGAGGGCTCTGCTGCAAGGACTCGCCGCGCCACCGCAGTCCCTACCAAGCCCGCCCCGCCCAGGACGAGGATCCTGCGCCCCTTCAGCTCCATCTCGCCTCCGATTCGGCGTCCGCGCTGGGGGTCCCGACGCTCCGCCGCAGTTCATGGATCTCATCTGTCGTCAGCTCCCGCCACCGCCCGGCGGCGAGCGTCCCCAACGTCACCGGCCCGTACCGCTCCCGGACCAGACGTCGCACCGGGTGCCCCACCGCCGTCATGATCCTCCGGACCTCTCGATTGCGACCCTCGGTGAGGATCAGCCGCAGTTCGTCCCGCGACGCTCCCGGAGGCCGCCACGCCTTTCGGGCTCGAGCCGGCCCGTCGTCCAGCTGCACTCCGGCGGTCAGGCGGGCCAGCGTCGCCGGCGCCACCGGGTCCTTCACCTGCACACGATACTCCCGCTCCACCCCATAGCTGGGATGGGTCAGGCGGTGGAGGACGTCCCCTTCATTGGTGAGGAGGAGAAGCCCCTCCGTCTCGCGATCGAGGCGGCCGACGTAGCGCAGCGCGGCCATCTCCTTGGGGAGGAGGTCGTACACAGTACGATTGTGCCCCGGATCCGAGGCCGTCGTGAGCACCCCGGGAGGTTTATGGAGGAGGAGCCAGCGGAATCCCGGGAGCTCCAACACCCGGCCGTCCAACTCCACACGGTCCCGGCCCGGTTCGACCCGGGTCCCGAGGACCGTCACCACGTCGCCGTTCACCCGGACTCGCCCCGCCTCGATCAGCCGTTCTCCCTCCCGCCTGGACGACGCCCCGGCCCGGGAGAGGTACTTCTGCAAACGCATCGCCTCAGGCCTCGGGTCCCTGGACCTCGGCACGAACCACCGGTTGACCCTCTGGATGCTCTTCGGCGGCCTCGGCCCTCGGCTGCTCCTCGGGGGCCTCGCCGTTCGGGTCCTCCTCAACGGACTCGCCCTTCGCGTCCTCCACCCGGGGTGCCGGTCCCGGCTCCTCCTGGGCGGTCTGGGGCGAGGCCGACTCTTCGCCGTCCGTGCTGTCCAGCGAGAGCTGAGGATCCTGCCCCTCGCCCTCCTCGTCATCGTCGAGCCCCAGATGGATCCGATCTCGGAGCACGACGGGAAGCTCGTCCGGGCGAGGCAGGTCCTCCAGGGCGGAGAACCCGAAGTGCTCCAGGAACCGGGCCGTGGTGCCGTAGAGGAGAGGGCGCCCGAGCCCCTCCCCCCGCCCCACCACCTCGACCAGCCCTCGATCCTGGAGACTTCGGATCACTCCGGAGGAGGACACACCCCGGATGTATTCGATCTCGATCCGGCCGATGGGCTGTCGATAGGCGATGATGGCCAGCGACTCAAGCGCCGGGCCCGAGAGACGGGAGGGACGCGGGACGGTGTCGAATCGCTCCAGGTAGGGAGCAAACTCGGGGCGGGTCAGAATCTGGTAGCCCCCGGCGACCTCCTCCACCTGGAAGGCGCGCTCCGCCTGGTCGTAGTGCCTCCGGAGCTCCCGGATGGCCTCGTCCACCCGATCCTCGTCCAGGGACTCATCAGCCCGAGCGATTTCCTCGGCCTTGAGGGGGGCGTCGGAGGAGAAGAGCATCGCTTCGACGATCTGGCTGGGCCTCATACGGCCAACGCTCCTTGCGGGTCGGGCCCTTCCTCCGTGCCGGAGACGCCCGCCGCATCGCTGTCCTCGCCCCCGTCGTCATCCCCGTCCCCGTCCTCCTCTTTTCGGTAGATCCAGAGCTCTGAGAACGGGCTCACCTGCCGAAGGAAGATCGTCCGCCGGCGGGTGAGTTCGAGGCTGGCGAGGAGGGTCATCACCCCGTGCATCCGAGCCTCCAGGGCGTCCACACCCCGAAGGAGGCGAGAGAACTCCACTCTGGCCGCCGCCGTGAGCGTCTCCAGGATCAAGGCCACCTTCTCCTCCATGGCCACGGGGCGCACGCGAACCCGGTGCTCCTGATTCCGGGGCTCTGGAATCTCGACCTCCATGGCTGCAGCCAGGACCTCGTCCCAGCTGGTTTCCAACGGGGTGGTGTGGAGGGAGGGCCGAGGCCGGGAGGGCACGAAGCCCTTCGAGAAGCGACGGCTCCGTTCCGTCTCCGCGACCTGCAGCCGCCCGACGATCTCTCGGATCTGCTCGTACTCCAGGAGCCTCCTGACCAGCTCGGCCCGTGGATCCATGTCTTCATCCTCGCCATGCCGTGGCAGAAGCATCTGGGCCTTGATCCGGACCAGCGTCGCCGCCATCTCGAGAAACTCTCCGGCGCTGTCCAGCTGCCCCGCATCGATGGACTTCACGGCCTGGAGGAACTGATCCGTGATCTTCGCGATCGGGATGTCGAAGACGTCGATGTCCTGGGATCGGATCAGGTGCAGCAGGAGGTCCAGAGGGCCCTGGAACCGATCGATGTCCACCTGCCAGAAGCCCTCCTTCTCGGCGAACGGACTCCCCAACATCCCCTGAGACGCCGTCAACACCAGGTCCTCGTCAAAACCAGATCCTCATGAACTGATCGGCCATCCCGGAGAGCCAGAAGACCGGCGCCAGGACGAACTCCAGCGCCGAGGGGGCCAGGAAAACGAGGAGGAAGAGGATCGGAATTCCGAAGCGCCCGAGCTTCTGGTACCGGATCGAGAGGTCCGGGGGCAGCAGGTGGGCCACCACGTGGGATCCGTCGAGGGGGGGGATCGGGAGGAGGTTGAAGAAGGCGAGCAGAAGGTTGATGAACAGGCCGTAGCGAGCAGCGGAGAGGAGGACGCCCCCGATACCTTCGCCCAGCAGCCCGTAGGACGCCGCGATGAGGGCCCCCGCGAGGGTGCACAGGACAGCCAGCCCCAGATTCGACACGATCCCCGCCAGGGAGACCCGGATGTCGCTCCACGGGTGGTTCCGGAAGTTCGCCGGGACCACCGGGACCGGTTTGGCCCACCCGAAGAGGACTCCACCCTGGGACGCCAGGACCAGGGGCACGATGATCGAGCCCCACAGATCCAGATGGGGCAACGGGTTCAGCGTGATCCGACCGAGCTTGTCGGCCGTATCGTCGCCCTCACGCCGCGCCTGCCAGGCGTGGGCCACCTCGTGGACCACCACCGAGGCGATGAGGACCGGAACGATGATCAGTAGATCCAGATTCATAAGACCCTGAACCTACCCTAGGCGCAGGGTGCGCGACTACCCCTCCCGTCGCCCTCTCCCACGAGCCGTCCCGGCGCCTGTTGATCCCTCCCACCGGGAGACATATCTTTTCGGGCTACGCACAACGACACGCAGTACCTCAACGATCAACCAGCCCGCCAGCGGGCGCGCCCAGAGACGACGATGCCGAACATCAAGAGCGCCAAGAAGCGCATGGAGCTCAGCAGGAAGTGGAACGAGGCGAACCGCCGCAAGCGGGCTACCCTCCGTACCGCGGTACGGAAGGTCCGGGCCGCCGAGACGGCGGAAGAGGCCGCTGAGCTCTATCAGAAGGCGGTGGTACTCATCGACCGGGCAGCAGGGCGCCGGCTGATGCACCCGAATCGGGCCGCTCGCCTCAAGAGCCGGCTCTCCAAGCACGTGAAGGCTCTCTAGCGGCTCTTCCGGGTTCGGCAGGCGTCGGTAGCCGAGGGGGGGAGACCGTCGCCCCGAGCAGGACGACGACGCGGCCTCTCCCGCCCGGATGCGAAGGGGCCCGTCGCTCAGGCCTTCGGATCGGGGCCCGTCGGTCAGCCCTTCGGATCCGTCGACGCTCGCCCTCCTCAGTGCCGGGGCTCAGTCCCCGGGATCCGCCTCGAAGAGGACCTCGCCACCCACGATGGCGGCGACGGCTCGGCCCAGCAGTTCCCAGCCCTGGAAGGGCGTGTTTCGGCTCATCGAGATGAAGGCGCTGGGATCCACGGACCACCGACGTTCCAGGTCCAGGACGGTGATATCCCCGGGGCTCCCCGGTGCCAGGGTACCCCCGGGGAGATCGAAGGCCCGAGCGGGCGCCACGCTCATCCGGTCCACCATCTCACCCAGGGAGAGCTTCTCCTCGTGGACGAAGTGGGTGAGGATCAGCCCCACCGACGTCTCCAGGCCCACGATGCCGTTCGGCGCGTCGTCGAAGGCCCGCTCCTTCTCGTCGTAGTGATGAGGCGCGTGATCGGTGGCGATGATCCCCAGGGTTCCGTCGAGCATCCCGGCCTCGACCGCCGCCCGGTCGGCCTCGCTCCTCAGAGGTGGGTTCATCTTCGCCTCGGTCCGATATCCCTCCACCGCCTCGTCGGTGAGGAGGAGGTGGTGGGGTGAGGCCTCGGCGGTGACGTGAACGCCCCGGGCCTTCGCCTGGCGGATCATCTCCACCCCGAACTCCGTCGAGACGTGCTGAAGGTGGATGTGGCCGCCCGTGAACTCCGCCACGAGGATATCGCGGATGATGTGGGCGTCCTCGCTGGCGTTGGGCTTTCCCCGCACGCCCAGGCGGGTGGAGACGAGTCCCTCGTTCATGTGGCCGCCGGCGGACAGGCCCAGGTCCTCCGGGTGGTCCGCGACGGGAACTCCGAACCCCCGAGCGTACTCCAGGGCCAGACGCATGAGCCCCGAGTCCATGATCGGGTGTCCGTCGTCGGTGATGGCCACCGCCCCGGCCTCGATCATCTCTCCCACCGGCGCCAGGCGCTTCCCCGCCAGACCCAGGGAGATGGCCCCGGTGGGATATACCCGGGCCGCACCGGCCCGTCGGCCCGCTGCGGCGACGAACCCCACCAGCGCCGGCGAGTCGATCACAGGATCGGTGTTCGGCATGGCCACGACCGAGGTGAACCCACCGGCCAGAGCCGCCCGGGCCCCGGTGGCGATGGTCTCCTTGTGCTCCTGACCCGGCTCCCGGAGGTGCACGTGGGGATCGATGAGCCCCGGCGTGACCACCAGCCCGGCGCAGTCCATGACCCGAGCGTCCTCCGGGACGTCGACGTCCGGCGCTATCTCGGCCACGGTACCATCGACGATCAGCACGTCCCGGGTCGCATCGAGGCCCTGGGCGGGGTCGACGACGCGCCCACCACGGAGCAGGAGAGGGCGAGGGCTCATTCAGCTTCCTCCCTTCTTGGCCGCTTCGGCCGTATCCGGGGCGCCTCCTGCAAGGAGGTAGAGGACGGCCATGCGGACCGCCACCCCGTTGGTTACCTGGTTGAGAATCACCGAGTGGGGTCCGTCCGCCACATCGGAGTCGATCTCCACACCCCGGTTCATGGGACCGGGGTGGAGGATCAGGATGTCCCGGGGTGCCCGCTCGAGCCGAGCCGAGGAGACCCCGTAGATCCGGTTGTACTCACGGAGCGACGGCACGTAGCCGCCCTCCATCCGTTCGAGCTGGAGCCGGAGTACGTTGAGGACGTCGGCCCATTCGATGGCCTCCTCGACCCGGGAGAAGACCTCGACCCCGAGCTCTTCGATCCCCATGGGGAGCAGCGTCCGGGGCCCACACACCGCCACCTCGGCCCCGAGCTTCAGGAGTCCGTAGATATTGGACCGAGCGACCCGGGAGTGGAGGACGTCGCCCACGATGCCAACCTTGAGGCCTTCGATCTGGCCCATGTGGTCCCGGATCGTGAGCATGTCCAGGAGCCCCTGGGTGGGGTGCTCGTGACGACCGTCGCCGGCGTTCACGACGTTCGAGGGGATCCGCTCCGCCAGAAAACGCGCCGCCCCCGACGCGCCATGCCGCATCACCACCATGTCGATGCGCATGGCCTCTAGATTCCGGGCCATGTCCACGAGCGTCTCACCCTTCACCACCGAGGAGCCGCTCGCCGAGATGTTCACGGTATCGGCGCTCAGACGCTTCTCGGCGAACTCGAAGGACACCCGGGTGCGGGTGGACGGCTCGAAGAAGAGGTTCACGATGGTCTTCCCGCGAAGCACCGGCACCTTCTTGATGGCCCGCTCGCTGATCTCCTTGAAGGGCTCCGCGGTGTCGAGAATCCCCCGGATCTGATCCCGGGAGAGGGACTCCAGACCGATCAGGTCCTTCCCCAGGGAGAGGCTCTCGGGACTCACGGGTCCCGGCCCCCTTCCTCGAGTTCCACCGCCAGGTACGGATCCAGCGGTGGCACTCGGACCTCGACCCGTTGATTCCCCAACGTCTCGACCTGGCGACCGACGATGTCGGCCTGGATCGGGATCTCCCGCCCACCTCGATCCACCAGGACGCAGAGTACGATTCGGGCAGGACGGCCGTAGTCGGCCAGCTCGTTCAGGGCCGCCCGGACCGTCCGCCCCGTATAGAGCACATCGTCGATGAGGATGACGTTGACGCCATCGATGCCGCCGGGTGGAAGCTGGGTCTCTCCGACCAGGGGACGAGGGCCCACCGTGGCCAGGTCATCCCGATAGAGGGTGATGTCCAGGGCCCCCAGAGGTACGTCGTGGCCCCCCGCCTCCCGAATCTCTTCCTGAAGGAGACGGGCCAACAGATCTCCCCGCCGGCGTATCCCGACCAGAACCAATCCGTCGGGGCCCCCGTTCCGCTCGAGGATCTCCCGGGCGATGCGAGCCAGAGCCCGGCGGACCGCGGCCTCATCCATGATCTGAACGGCTCTGGAAGCTGCCATGGGAGGAGGGTCCGGGGAATCAGGGTGGCCCTTCCAGGCCGAGAGCACCGAATCATCGCCGGGGGTTCCCGGGGTGTCAACGCGGACTCCCCAGCTCCTGACGGGGCTTCAGCAGGCCGGGCCGGAAACCCCCGTGGCGGCTTTACATACCCTGCCCCCCTCGCCATCGTGACGCGCTCTTCACTCCCCGTCCCCGGAGCCCGGTGTCGTGTCATTCAAGCTCTCCCCTGTGCTGGGAGCGGTCCTCTGTCTCGCCCTCGCCACGGCCGCGGCCCCCGGAGGCGCCCAGCAGGTGACCGAGGCTCCCGAGGTGATCCTCGAGGGGGTGCCCTTCTCCCTAGAGGTCAGGGGCCCCGAAGACATCTCCGCCGCCCCCCTCCCCTGGTCGGTGACCGACGCCTCGGGAAGTCGGCTCCAGAACGGCAGCGTGGCGCCCTACGAGACGGCGGCGATCTCGGGGCTGGTCGTGACCACGGGGAGCCAGCTCCCTTTGCAGGTGAGCGTCGGCACTGAAGAGACCTTGGTCTCTCCCACCTTCGCCCCGGGGTGGTTCTCCCTCCTCCCGCCCCTCATCGCCATCCTCCTGGCCCTGGTGCTCCGGGAGGTGGTCACGGCGCTGTTCGCCGGAGTGTGGCTCGGGGCCCTGGTGGTGTCGGGCTACGACCCGCTTCAGGCCCTGTGGCGCCTCATGGACCAGTATGTGGTTCCGGCCGTCGCCGACGTGAGCCACGCCTCGATCATCGTCTTCTCTCTCCTCCTGGGTGGGATGGTGGGGATCATCGGCCGCAATGGGGGCACGTCGGGGATCGTGGACGCCGTGGCGCCCTTCGCCCGGACACAGCGACGGGGGAAGCTCGCCACCTGGCTTGCCGGGATGGCGATCTTCTTCGACGACTACGCGAACACGTTGATCGTCGGGAACACCATGCGGCCCATCACCGATCGGCTGAGGGTGTCCCGGGAGAAGCTCGCCTACCTGGTGGACTCCACCGCGGCCCCGGTGGCGGCCCTGGTCCCCGTGAGCACCTGGGTCGGGTACGAGATCAGCCTCATCGGGGACGGCTTCGGGATCGCGGCACAGCAGACCTCCTCGCCGGAGGTGGCGGCCTCGCTGACCGCGGCGAGCCCGTTCACGGTCTTTCTCCAGACCATCCCGTACCTGTTCTACCCACTCCTCGCCCTCTTCCTGGTCTTCCTGACGTCGATCACGAACCGGGATCTGGGCCCCATGGCCGAGGCGGAGGCCCGGGCAGCCCGGGGCGACGGGTTGTATCGCCCCGACGCTCAGCTCGCCGTGGACACCGGCGCCGGGGAGATGGAATCCAAGGAGGGGGTGCCCCAGCGGTGGTGGAATGCAGCGCTGCCGGTCCTCACCGTGGTCCTGGTCGTCCTGGTGGGCCTCTACACCTCGGGACGAGGAGCGGTAGGGGCCAACGCCTCCCTCAGGGAGATCTTCGGGGAGGCAGACCCCTTTGCCACACTGCTCTGGGGGTCGATCGCGGGCTGTCTGATGGCCTTCTTCCTCTCCCTCACACAGGGGCTGCTGACGCTGAGCGAGGCCGTCGAGTCGTGGGTCGCCGGGATGAAGGCCATGATGATCGCCGTGGTCATCCTCACCTTGGCGTGGGCGTTGGGCGCCGTCACCGAGTCCCTCCAGACCGCTCAGTTCCTGGCCGGGCTCCTGGAGGGGAACCTGCCGTTGCAGTGGCTACCAGCGCTGGTCTTCGTCACCGCTGCCGCAATGGCCTTCGCTACAGGGACCTCCTGGGGGACGATGGCGATCATGATCCCCCTGGTGATCCCCCTCACCGTCTCCCTGGCCAGCAGCACGGTCTTCGACGGCGGAGCCGAGTACTCTTTCCTCCTGGGCTCCATCAGCTCGGTGCTCGCCGGGGCGATCTTCGGCGACCACTGCTCCCCCATCTCCGACACCACCGTCCTCTCCTCCACCGCCGCCGGCTGCGACCACCTGGACCACGTGCGCACGCAGCTCCCCTACGCGCTCCTTGTCGCGGGGATCAGCATCGTCCTGGGTGACCTGGGCACCGCGTACGGTCTCCCGAACTGGATCGCCCTCCTCGGCGGCGCCGCTATCCTCGTCCTCGTGGTGAGGCTGGCGGGACGGACACCGCCGAAGGTAGCAGCGGAGCCGGTCCCTCGTTGAGGGAGCCTCGCCGAGTGATCCGTGTGCGGCCGGCGCGCCCCATCCATGGAAGGCTTCCGGCCGCTAACGTCGCGAGGCCCCGGCCACCGGCCCCGGGTCGAAGGCCCGCCGGGCCAGAGCCTCCAAGTACGGCTCGCCATCGATGACCACGGATTGATCCCGGGCCCAGTCATAGCTGAAGAAGACCACCCCCCCGGCCCCAGACTGCCGGGCCAGCGAGACCTTCCGGATCGCCCCTTCGAGGGTGGTCTGGTAGATCCCCACACCGGCCCAGACGCGCCGGCCCCCATCCTCGTCGGCGAGGGTGGCGAGGCGGATGAGGTCCGAGAAGCGCTGGTCGTCGGGGGTGTAGGCCATGGGCGCCACGGCATCCACCGTCCCGTCCTCCAGCCAGCCGCGCCAGTCCTGGAACCGGCCCCGCTCGGCGTCCACCGGGTCGGCGAAGACCGCGACCGAGAGGGTCGCCGAGGGCCCCGAGGCATCCACCGCCCGCCGGACTGCCCGCATCAGCGAGCTCACCTGGGACTTCCGGAAGCCGTCCCACATCTGGGGGTTCTCCCGGGCCCAGGCCGTCACATCGCCACGGGCGACCCGGTCATCCAGGGAGCCGGCGAGCCCCCGGGGTACCTGTGTGCCGGCCCACTCCCTGAACCGCTCCAGGCTACCACGGGAGTAGTCGAACTCCGGGGACGGATAGCGAAGGTAGTCCAGGTGCACCCCGTCCAACTCGTAGCTTCCCAGGAGATCTCCGACCACCGCGACCAAGCGCTGCCTGACCTCCGGGTTGCCCGGGTCGGCGAAGAGCCCCTCCACCCGGTCCCCGTTGTCCACGGACCACCGATGGACGGCGGCGGCGAAGGCGGGATCGGTGGGATCCACGTCCCAGAGCTCCTCCGCCAGGGCCCGTGGCACCGACAGCCACTCCGGGTGGCGGTTCACCAGGTGGGCCGCATCCGCCGGAAGGGGAGACAGACCCCACACCAGCTGGGCCACCACCCACGCGTGTACCTTCATGTCCCGGCGGTGGGCCTCCTCCAGGAGGATGGCCAGAGGATCGAAGTCCGATCCCGTGCCCCCGAGCCAGGAGCTCCGGGGCTCGACGTCGGAGTCGTAGTAGGCGTCCCCACGACCCCGGACCTGAACCAGGAGGGTGTTGAACCCCGCCTCATCGGTCCGGCGCACCATCTCCTGCACCTGCTCCCGGTCCGTGAGCGTGGTCCGGACGACCCACACGCCTCGGACCTCGTCGGGTCGGGGAGCGGCAGCGCCGCGCCCGGTCGGGTCTCGCGGCCAGTCCACATCCCCGCCCTCGTCCACCACCCCGGGGGTGTTCGAATTCCCCGGTGGCGCGGTGTGGTTGCCTCCCCCGCGGACGGGCGTGCACGCCCCGAATGCGAGAACCGCCAAGAGGCCGATCCACAGGAGGGAGGCGGGCCGGGGTGGCCGGCGCATCGGTGACCGGAGCGGGAGCGGTGGACGTAACAGCGGCGGGCGCGGAAGGGGCGGGGCGACTCTCAACGTCGGCGGGCTCGGAAGAAGCGGCGAAGGAGTTGAGCGGAGGACTCCGCCAACACGTCCGACGTCACCGTACACCGGTGATTCAGACGCGGGTCCTGGAGAAGGTTGTCCAGACTCCCTCCCATCCCGGCCTTCGGGTCCCACGCCCCGAACACCACGCGAGGCACCCGGCTCAGGACGATGGACCCGGCGCACATGGTGCAGGGCTCCAGCGTTACGTAGAGGGTCGTGCCCTCGAGCCGGAAGTCCCCCTGGGCCCTTGCGGCGCGCCGCAGGACCACGGACTCGGCATGGGCCGTGGGATCGGTGTCCAGGAAGGTCCGGTTGTGTCCTTCGGCGACGAGCTTCCCGTCCCGGATGAGGACGGCCCCGACCGGGACCTCGCTACGGAGCGCCCCGAGGCGTGCCTGCTCCAGGGCCCGGGCCATCCAGAGGGCGTCCTCCGGATCGCCAGAGTTCGCGGAACCGGTCGTGTCGGTCCCCGATGTGTCCCGGCCCACCCCGCAATCAGTGCGTCGTGAAGCTCGACGTTCCGCCCGGGCCGTCGTCGAAGTTGCGGAAGATTCCGCCGACACGCCCCACGATCACCAGCGTCTCCGGGTCGACCTCCACGGGGTCGCCACCGGCCCGGAGCGGCTCCAGCACGGTGCCCCCGGAGTCCGGCGAGACCCGGAAGAACCCGGGGCCGCCTCCGCCGGGACGGGCCACGATCACCGACCCCTCCACCGCCTCCCCTCGTTCGACGGGCTCCACCAGGACGTAGTCGTTGTCCTGCGCCCCCATGGAGATGAGTTCATCACCGCGGGCCCGGACCAGGAAGGACCCCCGCACACCGGCCAGTCGCCGGTCCAGGGTGAGGTAGGTCTCGGCCCCTTCGCCGAAGCCCGTGAAGGCGCCGTCGTCCGGGAGCGCCGGATAGCATGGGAGCGTCACGGCGTCCGGGGAGAGATCGACGCCGAGAATTCGCACGCCTCGGGAGCGGGAGGGGTCCCGCTCCAGAAAACCCTTCACCGCCAGCGCCTGAAGGTGCTCCGAGACCGTCTTGGTGCTCTTGATCCCGAACTCCTCGCCGATCTCACGAATCGACGGCTGGTACGTGTTCTCCCGGAGATAGGAGACCATGTAGTCCAGGATGCGACGTTCGATGTCGTTCAGGGATCCGGACATCCGGGACTCCGAGAGGTGAACTGGGACGGCGTTTGCCGTCCCGCAGTACACGGCGCGCGGGACGTGGTCTCGAACCCTCCGATGCGCCCGCCTCGCGCCAATCGCTCGAGAGTCGCCGTCTCGGTTCCACTGTACCACCGATTTCTCGGAGGTGTCAAGCAGACTCTGCACCCTGCTGCGTCAAATGTTCCCAAGCAATGACAAGCCTTTCCAGCGTCCTCTCACGCCCGAGCAGCACCAGGACTTCGAAGATCCCGGGGCTGTTTCCGCGGCCGGTCACCGCCAGTCGCAGGGGGTGGATCACCTTCCCCGCTCCGACCTCCAACTCCGCCGCGACCCCCCGGACGGCTTTCTCCAGGGCGCCTTCGTCCCAAGGAGTGTCCGCCAGGACCTTGTGGAGGCGCTTGAGCCGACCGATCACGCCCTCAGGATCCTTGGCCCAGTGCTTGGCCACCGCCGATTCCTCGTAGCCCTCCAGCTCCGGCACGACGAAGGGGAGGGCCTGCTGAGCCATGTCGACGGTGGTACGGGCCCGAACCTGAAGAAGCGCGACCAGGGCCAGGAACGCCGTCTGGTCCCCGGCCCATGCCGACGGGTCCACGCCCAGCTCCTCCAACCTGGGCACCAGGAGCTCAGCGGCCACCTCGGTGGGGATCGAGGCCAGGTACTGGCCGTTCAGCCACTCCAGCTTACCGGTATCGAAGACCGCGCTCTTCCTCTGAACACGGTCCATGGAGAAGGCGCCCACCAGCTCATCCCGAGTCATCATCTCCCGCTCGTCGCCGGGATTCCAGCCCAGCAGAGCGAGGAAGTTCACCATCGCCTCCGGAAGGAAGCCCAGCCCGGCGTAATCCTCCACCGCCGTGGCGCCGTGGCGCTTGCTCAGGCGCTTTCCGTCCGGCCCGAGAATCATGGGCACGTGACCGAACTCCGGCACCGGCAGTCCAAGCGCGCGATAGAGGAGGATCTGCTTCGGGGTGTTGGAGAGGTGGTCGTCGCCCCGAACGACGTGGGTGATCCTCTGCTCTGCATCATCGGAGACCACGGCGAGGTTGTAGATCGGCGATCCGTCGGCCCGGAGGATCACGAGATCGTCGAGGTCCTCGTTCTGGAAGCGCATCGGCCCGTGGACCATGTCCCTCCACCCGGTGCTCCCGTCGGGGACCCGCAGCCGGATCGCATGGGACTCCCCCGCCTCGGCCCGACGCTCCGCCTCGTTCTCCCCCATCTCCTGAGCCCGGCGCCGGGCGAGCACGCTCGGGTGACCCAGCCCCGCCGCCTCCGCCGCAGTCCGGAGCTCCGTTGGGTCGCTGAAATCCCGGTACGCCTTCCCCTCGGCCAGCAGTTGCCGAGCCTGGGCTCGGTGCCTCTCCACTCCGTCGCTCTGGAAGTAGGGTCCCTCGTCCCAGTCGAGCCCCAGCCAGCGCATCCCATCCAGGATGGCCCGGGTGTGCTCTTCCGACGATCGGGCCCGGTCCGTGTCCTCGATCCGCAGCACCAGGGTGCCACCGGACTGTCGCGCCAGGAGCCAGTTGAAGAGGGCGGTACGGGCTCCTCCCACGTGGAGGTAGCCCGTCGGGGACGGGGGGAATCGAAGTCGCATGGTCACGAGCCCTCTCCGGACTCCACGGCGTGCAGCGCCTGGGTGAGAAGATCCCGGACGAGCCCGGGGTCGGCCTTTCCTCCTGAGCGACGCATGACCTGTCCCATGAAGAGACCGAAGAGGTTGGCGTTTCCTCCGTGGTATTCGGCGACCTTGTCGGCGAATGCTTCGAGGACCTCGTCGACGACGGGGCGCAGCGCCTCGGGATCACCGACCTGGGTCAAGCCCAACTCCTGAATGAGGGCGTCGGGATCCCCGCCTCGGTCCGACAGCGCCTCCAACACGCTTCGTACGCCTCGACGGTTCAGGGTGCCGTCGGCGAGACGCCCCAGCACCCGGCCCAGCGCCGCCCCGGTGAAGGTCGGCACCTCGGCGTCGTCCGGGATGAATCGGGGCACCTCGTTCACCACCCAGGCCGTCACCCCCGCGGGGTCATCGTGGGCTTCGAGGGCCTGGTCGAAGAAGGAGGCCATCGCCCGGGAACCCGTGAGAATGTCGGCGTCGAGCTCACCGATCCCGAGCTCCTGGTAGCGGGCGAAGCGGTCGGTGAGCCAAGGGTCTTCGGCACGAAGCTCGGCCCGTGCCTCGCTGACGGTGGGGGCGACGGCGGGCTGGTCCCCCCTGGCCTTCGGTTTCCCCTCACCCTCCTCCGAACCTCCGGGCGCCGCGTCGCCGTGTTCGGCGGCTCGCTTCCCCCAGCTATCCCGAAGGGTCACGATGCGGTTGAAGACCGGGGCCGCCGGCGCGTAGTCCAGATCCCGAGCGAAGTAGCCGAGCCGCTCGAACTGGACCCGGACGTCCCAGGGCTCCGGGTCCCCCCGGCTGCCCGCGTTCAGAACCCCAGACTCCACGTATCCCTGCACCGTCTCCAGCGAGTCGGGGTTGAGGTGGTCCACGAAGTCTCCACCCTCCGGGACGTCATCGGGGTTCGGGACGCTGAAGAGACGGTCGTAGAGGCGGAACTCCGCCTCCTTTGCGTCTCCGCTCCCGACCCAGTGGATCGTCCCACCGATCTTCCGGTCCGGGTGGGCCCCGAGCGTCTCGACGTCGTGAGTGCACCGGAGCTCCACGACCTCCCCGGTGGCCGGGTCCCGGATCGCCTCGTCACACCGGATCACGTATCCATGGCGCAGTCGTACCTCGGCCCCGGGCGACAGTCGCTTCCAGCCCTTGGGGGGCACCTCGATAAAGTCGTCAGCCTCGATCCAGAGCTCCCGACCGAGGTTCAGCGGACGGGTGGGCCCGTCGTCACGATCCGGAAAGAGGGGGGCCTGGATCGTTTCGCCATGCCCCTCGGGCCAGTTCGTGAGCGTCACCTTGAGAGGCCGCATCACCGCCATGTACCGGGGGCTCACGGGATTCAGGGTGTCGCGGATGGCGTACTCGAGCTTCCCCACGTCGATGGTGGAGTTGGCCTTGGCCACCCCCACCATGTCGCAGAAGAGGCGGACCGCTGCCGCCGGCACACCCCGTCGCCGGAGCCCAGCGATGGTGGGAAGTCGAGGATCGTCCCACCCGTCGACGTGCCCCTCGTCCACCAGGCGGATCAGCTTCCGCTTGGAGAGGACGGTGTAGTCCACATTCAGCCGGGCGAACTCGTACTGATGAGTCCGGGGCTCCTGGAAGCCCGCCTCATCCAGGATCCAATCGTAGATCTCCCGGTTGTTGTCGAACTCCAGGGTGCACAGGGAGTGACTGATCCCCTCGAAGGCATCTTCGAGACAGTGGGCGAAGTCGTAGAGGGGGTAGATGCACCAGTCGTCCCCCTGCCGGGGGTGGGGCGCGTGGCGGATTCGGTAGAGCACCGGGTCCCGCATGATCATGTTGGGGCTCGCCAGATCGATCTTCGCCCGGAGGACGTGGGCCCCGTCCGGGAAGTCCCCGGCCCGCATGCGTCGGAAGAGATCGAGATTCTCCCCCACCGATCGATCCCGGAACGCTGTGGGGCGCCCGGCCTCGGTCACGGTCCCTCGGGCTTCCCGGATCTCCTCCTCCGAAGAGGAATCCACGTAGGCCTTGCCGTTTCGGATCAGCGCTTCGGCCACCTCGAACATCCGCTCGAAGTAGTCCGAAGCGAAGTAGAGGTGCTCGCCCCAGTCGAAGCCCAACCACGCCACGTCCCGCTGGATGGCCCGGACGTAGGCCTCGTCCTCGGTGAGGGGATTGGTGTCATCGAAGCGCAGATGACACCGACCGCCGTACTCCCGGGCCAGGCCGAAGTTGAGGCAGATGCTCTTGGCGTGCCCGATGTGGAGGAAGCCGTTCGGCTCCGGAGGGAAGCGGGTGACGATCTCGTCGTAGCGACCCTCGTCCTCGTGGCGGTCGATGATCTGTCGGATGAAGTCCCGCCCCGCAGTCGGGCGGGCGTCGGTCTCGGCCATGGGAAAGACCCCGGAGGAGAGGCAGAGCTGGGGAGAGGAGTAAGCTAGAGGATTTATGCCGCTAGACGAGGGGTCCCGCCGCCACCTCATCCTCACCCGAACGCGACGGCCCTTTCGGGCGAGAGGGCTGCGCTCAAGGTTGGGGCCCATCGCCTGACGCTGAAGCCTCCCGCCGGCCCGGAGTCGATCATGTCCCTTCGTATCCTTCCGTTCACCGTCGTCGGCGTCACCATCGCGGCGCTGCTGGGTCTTCCTAGAGCCGGCGCGGCACAGGTCGAACGACGCCCCACGCTCTTCAAGGACTCCCGGGCAGAGCTGGCACAGGCCCGGGCTCGGGGTGAGGCCGATGTACTGGTCGTCATGGCGGCGATGCCCGAACGGGTGCAGGACCTGGCCGCACATGTGCGGGCCGTAGGCGGAGAGATTCAGTTCCAGGATGACGAGGTCGACTACCTCCGAGCCCGCGTCCCCCTGGACGGCATCTTGGCGATCGAGGGTCATCCGGCCCTTCACAGCATCGATGTCTCCCTGACGCCGGGCCGACCTCGGACCTTCGCACTGGCCAGTGGTGGGGAGCCCCGAAGCCCGATTCGGCCCGCCCTGTCGCCCTTCACGAGCCTACCCCCGGGGACGGGGGGCCCGACACCGGCCGGAGCACCCCTGGCTCTGGATACGATCTGGCCCCCGGTGTTCTCGGACCGCCCCATCACCCATCGATATCACCCCTGGGGGGACACCCGGGCCCTCTCGTACCTGGAGGAGAATCCGACCTACGACGGTCGGGGCGTGAAGATCGCCATGATCGACATGAGCCCCGACATGCTCCTTCCAGAGCTTCAGGTGGCGAAGGACCTCCAGGGCAACGACATCCCCAAGATCGCCGTCTACGGCACGGCCATGGACGTGCGAGAGGAGGATGATGGCCGGTGGCTTCATATGGACCAGGTCGTGGAGGCACCCGCCGGCGAGATCTCCTATCGAGACACGCTCTACACGGCCCCTCGACCCGGCACCTTCCGCATGGCCCGGTTCGACGAGACGGCAGAGGACCAGAGTCAGGCCAACGCGCTGGAGGGGGACGTGAACCGTGACGGAAACCCCGACGGGACGAGTCGGCTCTTCGGGGTGTTGTGGGACGAAGAAACCGGCGAGGTCTGGGTCGACACGGATCAGGACCGGGACTTCACGGATGAGACGTCTCTTCGAGACGGACGCGCCGATCCCGACTTCGGTGTTTTTGGCGAGGACGACCCTGACACGCCCGTCCGGGAATCCGTCGGCTTCGGCGTCCAGATCGAGCCCGACCGGAGGCTGGTCGCGCTGAATCTGGGGGCCGCCAGCCACGCCACGCTGGTGGTGGGAGCCGCCGTGGGCAACCGAGGGTCCGAGGGCCGCTTCGACGGCATGGCCCCAGGAGCTCAGCTCATCAGTCTAGCCGAGGGTGGCGCGGCATACGGCCAGACGGAATCCACGATCCGCTCGGCCCAGGCCGGGGCCGATGTGATGTACTTCGAGCAGAGCTCCTACATCACCCGGACCTACCTCCTGCGGGACGGACGTCTGGTGCCATCGGTCATCGGCGATCGCCTGGTGGAGCGCTACGGCGTCTCGATCCTCTCGCCCACGCACAACTACCCCATCGTTGGCGCCATCGACGACATCGTCATGGGTCGAGGCGTCATCGGCGTGAACGGGCACGAATCCAAGGAGAACTTCTTCCTGAACCACGGGGTCCGCGTCGAGCACGACGACAACCTTCTCATCACCGGTGGCTACGGGCCCATGGGGAACGGGGCCCTCAAGCCCGACATCCTCTCGCCGTCCAACTACGTGAGTACGGCCCAGGGCTTCGTCGAGGGGCGCACGATTCCCGGGCTCTTTCAGCTTCCTCCGGGCTACACCATCGCCGGGGGGACGTCTACGGCGACCCCTACCGCGGCGGGAGCGG